>ENA-ORSA01002907-ORSA01002907.1-human-gut-metagenome-genome-assembly--contig:-NODE-2907-length-11566-cov-15.627400_pt1 | contig 11566 bp, 7 predicted proteins | sample MGYA00242179_ERZ509142 | MGnify/ENA primary metagenome ERZ509142 (study PRJEB26280, sample SAMEA2338659) | human gut metagenome | biome: human gut; feature: human-associated habitat; material: faeces... | reverse complement strand
AACAGCAAAAAAACTTCAAGTTTTTCTTGCGTAGAAACATAGAATGCACACCCTCGTTTGTCCTTATAAGGCAATAATATCATTCAAATGTCGGATAAACCCGTTTTGTGGGTCTTCGGGATGGTTTCGGGATGCGTTCGGGTGAAATCGGCCTCACTTACGTGTGCACCAAGGATTGGGAATAGTAAAAGAACGATGGGCTATTGTATATAATTTGATGCTTGCGAGACAAAAAGAGCTATGCAATCGATGTTTTTCCTTGTCGTGGCATAGGTCTACTGAGGTTGTTTTTATATTTGTTACATTAGTGCAACGTGACAATTTATTGATTATCAGCTCTTTAGAGAGAATTTGATGGAGGTGAGCGTTTCAGTTTCAGTTGTTTCAGTTTATTTTGAAGGGGTGTGACATTTCCTTATTCTTATATAATATATTGATTATTAATTAGTTATAAGTATATAATAGAGGGTTTGAGAGATAACTGACCCTTTAAAAACGAACTGAAACTGAAACAACTGAAACACCTTGTCGTGATTAAGGTTCATACAGACATTTGGAGTGATAATAATTCTTGTTATCTTTATCTGATAACAAATTTATATAGAGTGAGTGTCAAAATGGGAGTTAGATGGATTAACTTCTTATTATATTCCTATAAAGCCCATTTTGACACCCTCTTATAGATTCATAATGAAATTGTTCTTACTGTTCCTTCTGTGGCAAGTGGAACTCATACGACTTGTCGAATACCTGGCTGACCTGATTGATTTCCAGCAATGTAGTGCCAGTAGGATTGCCCAATCCGAAGCTACCGCTAAGGTAAGCTATCTTGTCGTCGAGAGTGATGTATCCCTTCTGACGAAGCATACGCAAGGCTGCTATAAACATATATTCAGCCGAGGCCTGTTCCTTCTGATGGATAGGAATTACGCCATAGCTAAGATTGAGCCAGCGCTGGGTCTTCTCCTTATAGCAGATGGCGAGCACGGGGTTAGGTCCGCGGAAAGCAGCCAGATGGCGTACAGTCTCACCTGTAAGCGAATCAGTTATGATACCAGCCACACCAATACGACGAGTGGCATCGATAGCAGCATGAGCAAGAAATTCGCGCTGCGAGCAATTTTCGTTCATCGGCACTTCCCACTCTCCCATAGCGTTGCGGTCCTTCTCAGCCTGCTCGGCGATGGCAGCCATTGTCTTAACTGCTTCAAGAGGATACTTACCGCTGGCAGTTTCGCCCGAAAGCATAAGGGCATCTGTGTAAGAGTAGATAGCATTGGCGATATCTGTAACTTCAGCACGTGTAGGGCGCGGATTCTTAATCATGGTGTGAAGCATCTGTGTAGCCACTATTACCGGCTTCTTCATCATCACACACTTGCGAATAATCTGGCGCTGAATGCCTGGAATGCGCTCTATTGGCACCTCAATGCCAAGGTCGCCACGGGCAATCATTATACCGTACGAAGCGTCAATAATCTCCTCAATATTGTCAACACCTTCCTGGTTCTCAATCTTCGAAATGATTTTGATGTCGCTATTGTGCTCGTCAAGAATCTTCTGAATTGCCAGAACGTCGGCTGCTGAGCGCACAAACGAATGGGCAATGAAGTCAATGTCTTCTTCAATAGCAAGCAGAATATTCTGGCGGTCTTTCTCGGTAATTGCAGGCAGAGCGATGTGTTCGCCCGGAACATTTACGCTCTTGTGTGCACCGAGCACTCCGTCGTTCTGCACCTGTGCTACAAGCATCGGACCTACATTTTCGACAACAAGCATATCAAGCTCGCCATCATCAAAAAGTACATGGTCGCCTTCCTTAACATCTTTAGCGAAGTCTGGATACGACACGTTTACGATGTCGTGTGAAGTGTCCATCTCCGGGCGTCCGAAAATCTTCACCATGTCACCAGTCTTGTATTCTATAGGCGACTCAACACCTGTCGTGCGCACCTCAGGGCCCTTGGTGTCAATCATAAGTGCGATGTGTGGCGATACAGCTCGCACATTCCGTATTATAGTACGTATCCCGTCTGGAGTGGCGTGTGCCGTGTTCATACGCACTACATTCATGCCCGCAAAGAAAAGTTTGCGGATGAAGTCAACGTCACAACGGCGGTCACTAATAGAAGCAACAATCTTTGTCTGTTTCATTACCTGTATGTATAAATGTGTTTTTGATATTCTCTTGTGCAAAGTTACGGAATTTTGAGCACATTTTTGATTTATGCAATCAAAATATTTTTTTATTTGTAGCAAATTAGCTTTGCTCTTGTTTGTTATCATTCTTTTCATCATAAGTTATGATTGTGCAGATTGAAGATAATGACTAATTTTGCAACCGTTAAACAAATTAAATCATGTAAAAGAATTGTAGATGGATTCAAAACTCTGTGTATTTTCAGCTCTATGCTTTCTGCCATCAATGGCAGTAGCCGACAGCTTCAACTTTAACGAAAAACACCTATCTGACACTTCCCGTGTCTACGACATCGACGAGGTAATAGTAGCCTCTCGCCCCAAAGACATTCAACGATTGCGCCGCCAAGCCGTCAGCTCAACATCGCTTTCGGCAAGCACTCTCAGCTCATTTGCAGCACGCGACTTAAGGGACGTTTCTTCAAGAGTCCCCTCGTTTGTAATGCCAGCTTATGGCTCGCGCTACACATCATCTGTATATGTGCGTGGTATCGGAGCCAGAGTCAACAGCCCTGCCGTTGGCATGTATGTAGACGATATACCCCTGGTAAGCAAGAGTGCCTTCAACACCCATATCTACGACATCAGTCGTATTGATATGCTTCGCGGTCCGCAAGGCACGCTCTACGGACAGAATGCCGAGGGAGGATTAATAAGGATTTACACCAAGAGTCCGTTGTACTATCAAGGTACAGATGTACAGATGAGTATTGGAAACCATTTCTGGCGCATGGCACAGCTTAGCCATTATGGCAAGGCTGAAGGATTGGGAGCATATTCTGTATCTGCTTTCTATAACGGACAGAATGGATTTCAACACAACCAAGCTACGGGCAAGCGTGCCGACAACGGCAACGAGGCGGGAGCACGTCTGAAGCTGATCCGCCAGCAGACAGCCCGCACTATGATTTCGCTCACAGCCGACTATCAATGGGTGCGACAGAACGGATTTGCATACGGCGAATACGACGTGGCCACAGGTCGCGCCCAAGACCCTTCTACCAATCTGCCCAACAACTATCGTCGCCATCTGCTCTCGGTAGGACTTAACGTCAACTACAAGGGTCGTAATGCCGACATCAATTCTACTACGAGCTATCAGTATCTGAACGACAATATGCAGATGGACCAGGACTATACGGCGCTCGACTTTATGCAGCTGCACCAACGCCAGCTCATGAATGCCGTGACACAGGAATTTGCCATCAAGAATCATGACGATAACCGTTGGCGTCGTGTCACAGGTGCCTTCTTCAGCTACCAATGGCTCCATACTGACGGACCTGTAGGATTTGGCGAGAGTATGACCGGACCGATGGGAAAAGCTATTGCCGGGACTATTTATAATAGCATACTTAATGGGATGATAGCCGAAGGAATGCTTGAGAGTGTCGCCAAAACAATGATAGAAAAAGCTGGTGGCGTAAGCATGGGCATTGGTATTGATGTGCCAGGCACGTTCCGTACTCCTCAGCTCAACGCAGCCCTGTTTCACGAGTCGAGCCTGCAACTGTCCAATCGCTTGAGGGCTACTCTCGGATTGCGCTACGACCTCTCGCGCACATCAATCCATTACGACACTCGTGCCATAATGACAGCCAATGCCAAAATTATGGGACAAGAAGCTGTGAACACGCTCAGTTCTCACTTTAACAGCCGTACCCACAACACCTTCAATCAGCTGTTGCCTAAGTTGGCATTAACATATGATTTAGGCAAAGTCTCGCAGTCAAATGGTGGAGAAATCGGCAATCTTTACGCCTCAGTCAGCAAGGGCTACAGAGCAGGTGGTTACAACATACAGATGTTCTCCGACATTCTGCAGACCGAACTCATGGCCAATCGCATGAAGATCAAGGATGGAAACTACGACATCCCCCACTCTGCCGACGACTACTCAAAGGTGAACAATACTATATCATACAAGCCTGAGGAGAGCTGGAACTATGAAGCGGGTGCCCACCTCAATCTCTTCAATCAGGCTGTCCATCTTGACCTCTCTGCCTACTACATGCAGATAAAGAACCAGCAACTATCTGTAATGGCAGGTACATACGGATTCGGAAGAATGATGGTCAATGCAGGTCGTAGCCGTAGTTTTGGTGGCGAAATAACTCTACGCGGAAGTTCGTTCAACAACGCTCTTGCATGGGCTGTGGCATACGGCTATACTAATGCCACATTCCGCAACTACAACGATGGCGAGAACGACTATAGAGGTAATAGAGTGCCGTTCGCTCCAGAACACACTCTCTCGGCAAATGCCGACTATACAATACTTCCACAGCAGTCATTTCTGAAGAGCGTAGTGATAGGTGCAGGTACTACAGCCCAGGGCGAAATCTATTGGGACGAGGCTAACAGCTACAAACAGAAGTTCTATGCCCTCCTTAACGCTCACGCCAAGTTCGGGTTCAAGCATTTTACAGTAAACCTGTGGGCAAAGAACCTTACAAACACACGTTATTGTACGTTTGCCATGGACAGTTCGGCATCGCGCACCAAGCGCTATTTCGGCCAAAAGGGAGCACCTATAACATTTGGCGCCGACTTTAATTTCAGTTTTTAAAAACCAAACAATAGTCCGGAATTGAGAACTAATCATTACAAGTTTTCAATTCCGGACTTTCAATTCAGAGCATTTCATTACCACATATCAGCCATTCGCTTGTGAGGCGCCAAGACAATCTCGGTAGGAATTTTGAGCCACTTGCGATTCACCACAATCTTTAGTCGGCTTCCGCCAGTCTGCTTCAGCACATACGTATTGTCCTTAGGATTGTAAGTGAGCGTAGCTGTAAGGTCTTCCGACCCGTAATCGTTGATAATTTCCAACTCGGCCTTGTTCTTGCCCACAATCTTGGCATCGGTCACAAGCCATTTACGTGAGTCGCGCAACGCCCCGAAGAATCCAGGAACCGTCCCGAACACGTCCTGTCCAGGGACGCTAATATTAGCCTCATACAGATTCACGTCCATATACACCTTATACTCGTCGTTGTATATATAAGTGTGGAATACTTGGTTGGAATTTACGTTTTGTGCTGCTCCGACAAGTATGGAGGCCATCGCAAGTAAAAGCATAAGAAATCGTTTCATGTTTTTTTATTCTGTTTTTTATGGAAAAATATACAATTGTTAATATAACATTTGTCTGCACAACGGCAATTTTTGCCCTATAGCAATGCAAATATAACGAATTCAAATCAAGAATAGATGTAAAAAACGAAAAAAAAGGCAGAAACCCTCGTGTTTTTGCTTTTAATATACTATTTTTGCAGCAAATATTTAACTTTTTTATGAAAAAAGAGAGACTATTTCCTGATTATATTTTTGAGTCAAGTTGGGAAGTTTGCAACAAAGTAGGTGGTATTTATGCAGTTCTTTCCACCCGTGCAAAGACCCTTAAAGAGAAGCTTGGCGACAATTTGGTTTTCATCGGTCCCGATTGTTGGGGCGAGAAGCAAAGCCCGTATTTTGAGGAAGACCCCACACTTCTTAAGCCTTGGCGTACAGCAGCAGCCAAACAAGGTCTTAACATAAAGATAGGTCGCTGGACTGTTCCTGGCAATCCCGTAGCCGTTTTGGTTGACTTCCAGCCTTATTTCGCCAAAAAGGACGAAATATATGGCGAATTGTGGGAGAAATACCACGTTGACAGCCTTCACGCTTATGGCGACTACGACGAAGCCTCTATGTTCTCGTATGCAGCAGCACTCGTAGTGGAGAGCTATTACAATTATTACATAAGCAAGAAGAAGCGTGCCAACAAGACCATATACCATGCCAATGAATGGATGACCGGTTTGGGCGCTCTATATATCAACGACCGTCTGCCGCAAGTTGCCACAATCTTTACTACACATGCTACAAGCATCGGACGAAGCATCGCTGGCAACAACAAGCCCCTCTATGAATATCTTGAAGCTTACAACGGCGACCAGATGGCTGACGAGCTCAATATGCAGAGCAAGCAATCAATCGAAAAGCAGACAGCTGCCCATGTAGATTGCTTCACCACCGTGAGTGAGATTACTGCACGCGAGTGTGCCGAACTGCTCGACAAGCCTGTTGATGTGGTTCTGCCTAACGGATTTGAAGACGACTTCGTACCGCAGGACAAGGCTTTCGACCGCAAGCGCGAGGCTGCACGCAAGCGTCTGCTCGACATCACACGCGCCCTCACAGGCGACGAAGTAGCCGACGACGCTATAATAATCTCTACAAGCGGACGCTACGAGTGGCGCAACAAGGGAATTGATGTATTCATCGAAGCTGTAAATCGTCTGCGTCTTTCTGCCGACGAGCTTAACAAAGAGATTGTAGCATTCATTGAGGTGCCGGCTTGGGTCAACTGCAAGCGCGACGACCTTGCCGAACGTCTTGAAAAGATGGCTCAGGGCGAAAAGTTTGACACTCCGCTCGACACTCCGGTCATCACCCACTGGCTCAACGAGCAGCAGAACGACCGTGCCCTTGGCATGATGAACTGGCTCGGAATGCACAATCAGAAGGGCGAGAAGGTGAAGCTGATATTCATCCCCTGCTATCTCACAGGCGACGACGGTATCGTTAACCTCTCTTACTTCGATGTCATCCTCGGCAACGACCTCTGTGTCTACCCGTCATACTACGAGCCGTGGGGCTACACCCCGCTTGAGGCTGTAGCATTCAAGGTGCCTTGCATCACTACCGACCTTGCAGGATTCGGACTATGGGCACACTCAGAGTGCGGAGGCAAGTCGACACTCGACAACGGCGTGGAGGTAATCCATCGTACCGACTACAACTACAATGAGGTGGCAGACGACATCAAGAAGACTGTCATCAAGTATGCCAATGCAACCAAGACCAAGCAGACACGTATGCGCAACAACGCACGCTCTCTGTCAGAAAAGGCTCTTTGGACTCATTTCATTGAGTACTATTACAATGCCTACGATTTTGCATTGCGCAAAGCTGAAGCAAGAAAAGAAAAATAATAAATATCAAATTATAAACTGAGCTTTAGCAAGTTCAGAGAATTCAGTAGTTAAAGGAGTTAAGAAGTTAAGCCAAATGCTTATAATGCTATATCAAGCAAAAAAAACTAATGGCTTAACTCCTTAGCGACCGTAGGGTGCGACAACTCCTTAACTTCTTAACTACTTTCGCTTGCGAAACTTAAATTATAAATAAAAAAATCTATGAAAATTAAAGCAGATTATGCTAACGCTCCCCAGTGGAAGGAAGTTACTATCAAGTCTACCCTTCCTGCAGAGCTGAAGTGTCTTGACGAGCTCGCACACAATATGTGGTGGGCTTGGAACTATGAGGCTCGTGATATGTGGAAGAGCCTTGACAACGCACTCTACGAAGAGGTAGGTCACAACCCGGTAATGCTTCTCGACCGCCTGAGCTACGAGCGCAAGGAGGCTATCGTTAAGGACAAGGCCATCATGGAGCGCGTTAAGGCTGTGTACAAGAAGTTCCGCGAGTATATGGACGTTGCTCCTGATGCAACACGTCCTTCTGTGGCTTACTTCTGTATGGAGTATGGTATCAACCAGGTTGTCAAGATCTACTCAGGTGGTCTTGGTATGCTCGCCGGCGACTACATGAAGGAGGCTTCTGACTCTAACGTCAACATGTGTGGCGTAGGTTTCCTCTATCGTTACGGCTACTTCAAGCAGACTTTGTCAATGGACGGTCAGCAGATTGCCCAGTACGACGCCCAGAACTTCAACTCACTCCCCGTAGAGCGCGTTCTCGACGAGAACGGTCAGCCTATGGTAGTTGACGTTCCTTACATGAACTATCAGGTTCACGCTTATGTATGGGTGATGAACGTAGGCCGTATCAAGCTCTACCTCCTCGATACCGACAACGAGATGAACTCAGAGTTTGACAAGCCTATCACACACGCCCTCTATGGCGGCGACAACGAGAACCGTCTGAAGCAGGAGATTCTTCTCGGTATCGGCGGTATGCTCACACTCAAGAAGCTCGGCATCAAGAAGGACATCTACCATTGCAACGAGGGCCACGCAGCTCTCTGCAACCTCCAGCGTCTTATCGACTACATCAAGGAAGGACTGTCGTTCAACGAGGCTCTTGAGCTCGTTCGCGCTTCTTCACTCTATACAGTTCACACTCCGGTGCCTGCTGGCCACGACTACTTCGACGAGTCGCTCTTCGGCAAGTACATGGGCGGCTATCCCAGCATGCTCGGCATCTCTTGGGACGAGTTCATCGGCATGGGTCGTACAAACCCCGATGACCACTCAGAGCGCTTCTGTATGTCTACATTCGCTTGCAACACATGCCAGGAGGTCAACGGCGTAAGCAAGCTCCACGGATGGGTAAGCCAGCGTATGTTCGCTCCTATCTGGAAGGGCTACTATCCTGAGGAGAGCCACGTAGGCTACGTCACCAACGGCGTTCACTTCCCCACATGGACAGCTACAGAGTGGCGCAAGGTTTACGCCAAGTATTTCGACAAGAACTACATCTACGACCAGAGCAACGAGAGCCTCTGGCACTCTATCTATAATGTGCCCGACGCAGAAATCTGGGAGACACGTATGGCTCTCAAGAAGAAGCTCGTCGACTACATCCGTGAGAAGTTTGCCGCTACATGGCTCAAGAACCAGGGCGACCCTTCACACGTAGTGACATTGCTCGAGAGCATCACTCCTAACGCTCTCTACATCGGCTTCTGCCGTCGCTTTGCTACCTACAAGCGTGCCCACCTTCTCTTCACCGACCTTGAGCGTCTGTCTAAGATCGTGAACAATCCGGAGCGTCCGGTCAAGTTCATCTTCTCAGGTAAGGCCCACCCGGCTGACGGTGCCGGCCAGGGCTTGATCAAGCGTATCTTCGAGATCAGCCAGCGTCCTGAGTTCCTCGGCAAGATCATCTTCCTTGAGGACTACGACATGCAGCTTGCACGCCGCTTGGTTTCAGGAGTTGATATATGGATGAACACTCCGACACGTCCTCTTGAGGCTTCCGGTACATCAGGCGAGAAGGCCGAAATGAACGGTGTTGTCAACCTCTCAGTACTCGACGGCTGGTGGGTTGAGGGCTATCGTCAGGGTGCAGGCTGGGCTCTCAAGCAGGAGCGCACATACCAGAACCAGGGCTATCAGGATCAGCTCGACGCCGCCACAATCTACTCTCTCCTTGAGAACGAGATTCTGCCGCTCTACTACAACCGCAACAAGCAGGGCTTCAGCGAGGGCTGGATCAAGACCATCAAGAACTCTATCGCCACTATCGCTCCCCATTACACAATGAAGCGTCAGCTCGACGACTACTATGATAAGTTCTACACCAAGGAGGCTGCCAACTTCAAGAAGCTGTCTGCCGACAACAACCGCCTCGCCAAGGAGCTTGCTGCCTGGAAGGAAGCCGTTGCCCAGCGTTGGGACTCAATCCGCGTAGTCAGCAAGGACGACTCCGTGCTTTACGGCGCCGAGACTGGCAAGAAGTACACTCTGCGCTACGTCATTGACGAGCAGGGCTTGAACGACGCCATCGGACTTGAGCTCGTGTCTATCAAGACCGACCAGAACGGCGAGGAGCACATCTTCTCTAAGCGTGAGTTTGAAGTTGTAGGCCACGAGGGCAACAACTATACATTCGAGGCTACATTCGAGCCTGACGTAGCCGGCACATTCAAGAGCTGCGTGCGTATGTATCCTAAGAACGAGAACCTCGTTTATCGTGAGGACTTCTGCTACGTTAAGTGGCTTGACTAATATTCATCAAAAAAGGCTGACATCTCATCTCTGAAGTGTCAGCCTTTTTTATATATCTCTTTATTGAACTTTCGCAAGTTCAGAAGTTATAGAATTTAAAGAAGTTATAGATTTTAAAGCCGTATGTCTTATAGCTGAATATTCAACAAAAAGAGTAATGGCTATAAATTCTAGCGACCGTAGGGAGCGCAGCTTCCTTGAGCTTTGTGAAAAACTTCTTTAACTTCTGAATTCTCTGAACTTGCTAAAGTTCAGTCTCTTTATAAGAACCTTTTGTGACAAAGTCTGTTATCAACAGGCGATTTTCAGTTTTCATATACGCGCTTTATCAGCCATTCAATTTAATGGTTTCCATATCATCAGGCACTTCTATTCTTCCTCCAAATCCGATGGCAGCCTCCTTTGTGTAACAGTCCTTACGTGTAGCAAGAGTCTTCTCCTCCGTGTGGTATAGAATGAGGTTTTTGACATGAAGTTCAGCCGCAAGTCTTCCTGCGTCAAGAGCCGTACTATGACTCTTTTCGTAAGGCTTAAATATGTCGCGGTCGGCATAAAGACAGAAAGCCTCGCACATCATCCAGTCGGCATTTTCTATATAAGGGCGATTTGCATGATTGTATGGTTCATCACCAAGACACGCCAGTATGGTATGGTCTGGCAATACGGCACGAAATCCATACTGCTTCTCCTTCGTCGAATGGATGTCGAAGCAGGTCATCTGAATATCGCCGACGTTGAAGTTCTCACCATCCGTAAGTTCGTGAAACACAACACGCTCCTCAACTTTAGCCAATTGTTTTTTAGCCAGAATCATGTCAATAATAGTACGCACAACCTTCATCACCTTGTCGTTGCCATAGACGTGCAGCTTATCCTCATACCCCTTGCATTGGGCTACCATACGTACAATCCAAATTACGCCCAACACATGGTCGGTATGAGCGTGAGTGACAAAGAGGTGATGAATGTCAGAGATAGAAATCTTTGCCTTATCCAGCTGCGTAAGTATGCCATTACCACCTCCAGCGTCAACAAGAAGCAGTGTGGTATCTGTGGATAGAACAAAACATGTATTGTAAATATGGGAAACTGTGGCGCTACCCGTGCCAAGCATCGTTATCTTATTCATTATATTTTATATTAGTTCTACGTACAAAGGTAGTATTTTTTTAAGACAAACAAGTATTGATATCGAGAACAATTTACATATTCCTTAGAATCAATTTTTATAAATCTTCTTTTGTTGGCCATGAGGTATTAGCGTCATGGAGTATGAAATATCCACCTGCAGCAAAAGCGAAACAACCAACAGTCAGAAGAATATTCTTCCAAAGGCTATGATATATTCGTATCTCTTTTATATTTTTATCGGTTTGTTTCATCTTTTTATATCGCTTTATTGTGATTACATAAAGTACATTATTTAAGCAACAAAGTTTGTACTTCCTTACTATAATAACAAGTGTAAATTAGAATTATTGCAATGCTTGCAATAATTCGTAACGAGTACAAAGTAGCCAAATTAAACAGAAAGTATATTTTGCATTGAAGCGGACTCCATCCGAATCCGCCTTAATCCCAAATCGGTCATTAGAAAAAGTTTCTTGTCATTTTCTAATGACCGC
>ENA-ORSA01002901-ORSA01002901.1-human-gut-metagenome-genome-assembly--contig:-NODE-2901-length-11574-cov-42.293341_pt1 | contig 11574 bp, 8 predicted proteins | sample MGYA00242179_ERZ509142 | MGnify/ENA primary metagenome ERZ509142 (study PRJEB26280, sample SAMEA2338659) | human gut metagenome | biome: human gut; feature: human-associated habitat; material: faeces... | reverse complement strand
CTTCACTAACCATGACAAAATCATGATTAAGAAGTCACTTAGAGCATATATCACCGTTCCCGGCGCAGGTGTTTTTATGCAAAAGAAATCGGAGTTCCTGCTGTCCGAAACCTCAATCTCATTGTCAAGGAAGTTGCTGTTAACATTAACGTAATAATCATCTGTTCCTTTTATTCTAAAAATTGTTATCGTACATTTTGTATTTTCAGATCTTTTGAAATAAACCGTTTTGAATGTCGATAATGTTTCTAACTGCCAGCCATTTTCCCCTTTAGGTATAAGGCACTGACCCTTTTCACCTTCATCCGTATACAGCACCATTGCCGACTTCTCGCCCTCTATAACTTTCACAATCTCACCCTGCTGAGAATAGTTAAATACCTCTTGCGGCGACGAGAATGTTCGCAAAAATTTCTCGGGCGGAAGCTCCGACATAAGTGCCGAGCCTATAGCAAAAACTAAAACGCCGGCAATTATCGTAAGCCATTTTTTCCTGCCATTACTTTTTTTGATTATCAATACAACCGCAACAATTACGGCAAGAGAAAATAGTAGCCTGATGATTTTAAACATTATTTTTCAACCTTAATTTCATTATTACCGAGCCAATGTTTTAATAAGCACGGACGTTTTCAATATAATTACCCGCTTCATACCGCACGGATGCTTGCAGTTGTTGATATCTGATTGGAGTGATATCTCGAACTATTCTGCCGCAGTTCTATAAATAACCGGCTCGTCCGTATGTCAGACATCCCAATAAAACCTGCCTCTCCACCATGACGGAGGAAACCACCAATGGAAGCCTTTACCTTTACTGTGAATCTCAAACCACAACAAGCACGCAAACGATACTGCCATAAGCCCAAATTCACAATACTTATAAATTGAAGTAGAATTAACTCCGAAAGAGTCCATTACCAGAATCAGAAGAACTAAATCTGAAGTCATCAAAAAAACATATATCGCATAGATAACTCTTATGTAATTTCTGCACCGCGATTCGTTCATATGTTTCTTGCTATAGACATAGCCCGTAAAGAATTTATACAAAAAATTATGACCCTTTCGATATCTGCGCCTGTTTGACTTGGATTTATCAATAAAGAAAAGGTAATCCAAGACGATTTTTGATACTAATTTAAGGATAAAAAATATACATATATTACTTGTGATTACCATTTTAGCCATAGAGCACCTCAGATGTTTAAAACCCTGCGTCGTTTGTTCAGTGTTATTTAAGAGTACATTCGCCCCTAAAGAAGCCAACAAATCTTCCTTTTTTATCGCGCGATGTTTGGTGTGAAAGATAAAAAACTCCCGTTGACACCGAAAACGTTTCAAAAATTGCATAGGTTGCTACAATAATCAAGTTGTTCTCCCTTACAAAATAGTAAACTATACTTATTATAACGAGTGCCACTATAGTAATAACATTTGAGATTATATCCCACACATGATACTTCTCAATATTGGGGCTAAAATCCTGCTCGGGAAGACTATTTATCGTCGCTCTTATGTAGCGCATGGTTTTTCTTTTGAAATATTTCTCTTTTCGCCACTCCCGCCTTTGGCGGTTAGTCATGCCTTTTTCAAACAGAAAGATTACGGAATCCTTATATATAAGATGATTGACAAATCCATTTATTAAAATTAAAACTATTACAATAAATATTGGGGCTGTTCTTACTTCATCCAATGTAAGCGCCATTTATTTATCACCGTCCTTATTTCAGTCTCTGTCCTTGATTATAAGTATAACAGCAAATAATTTTCTTATCAATAACAATCGCAAAAATTGACACTTTGCACAGACGGGCGCGCAAGTTTGCCGTTTTAGCCATAGAGCACCTCCAGATGTTTAAAACCCTGCGTCGTTTGTCCAGTGTTATTTAAATGTAAACTCTCCCCAAAAGAAACCAACAAATCGTCCTTTTTTATCGCGCGATGTTATATGCGAAGAATAAAAAATGGCCGTCGCAATCGTAGTTGCTTCGTGAATTGCGAAAGTTACTATAATAGCCCAGTTAATTTCTCTTGTAAGATAATAAGCCATACTCACTATCGCAAAAGTTATTATAGAAACAACAATTGAAACCACATCCGCAAGATGATACTTCTCGATATTGGGGCTAAAATTCTGCTCCGGAAGGCTCTTTATCGCCGCTCTTATGTAGCGCATGGTTTTTCTTTTGAAATATTTCTCTTTTCGCCACGCACGCTTTTGTCGGTTTGTCAAACCCTTCTCAAATAAAAAGGTCACAATAAATTTATATATCGAATGATTATAAATTCCGTTTATGATAATTGCAATTATTATAAGGCTTATAGGAAACTGCCCTATTTCATCTAAAGGAAGTATCATTTATTTATCACCTTACTCTTTTCAATCTCTGTCCTTGATTATAAGTATAACAGCAAATAATTCTCTTATCAATAACAATCGCAAAAATTGACACTTTGCGCAGACGGGCGCGCAAGTTTGCCGTATATAAAAACTCCGCCCGAACAATCGGACGGAGCTTTCGGCATCTGAATTACAGCAAGTCCATTATTTATATATCATTTCCTGTCCGATACTTCCGAAAAACGTCAGAAGAATCATCGGTTCGCAACAGAGAAGATATTATAGCCCTGAACCGTCGCCGATTGTCATTTGCATCTTCTCAAAATTTTATTTTCTCTCTTTCGGTCGGTGCGATGCTTCGCACCTCGCAGCGCGCACCGAGCCCAATGCTAAAGCTTGTTGTTATATTCCGGGTCGCCCGGAAATTTGATTGCACAGTTTTTGTTAGGCGAACCACTCCATTATTTTGCCTAATACTCCGATGACTGTCATTCCGCAAAAGCCGAGTGCCCATATGCCCGAAAAAATGACCAGTCAAAATGCCTGCTCAAACGGGTTCATATTCAACGGATTCATTTTCGTTTCCTCCAAATTATTTTTTCATGTACCGCACGATTGATTTTTGTTCCGCCAAAAGTTTCTTAGCCCATCAGAATCACGTCCTTTACTTTAAAATTGCACATATAAAAAATTTTCTCTAACCTGCTTTTGTTTTTATGTATTTATCTCCCGCTCCGTAATGCCGCACAGCGGGCAGAGGTATGTCCTCTGCCGCTGCGCTTACATAGGAGTAGAGAGGTGGTTGTCATTTTCAAGCCGCGAATATGCGAAACAGGCGGCAATATATTTTGCCATACGCCCGCCTTTTCGGGATAAATTATAATGCAAAACTGCGTTCTATGTAGCCGCCGATGCAAAAGTATAGATAAAACATGCGAAAAAAGAGATTTTTTGTTATCAACTATCCTACATATATAGTCTGCGAAAATGAAAAAGGTTACACTTTTTTCAAAAAATTTTTTTAATTTTTGGGCGGGTATTGTATTTACTGAATTAAACAAAAAAACTCCGCCCGGAGAACCGGACGGAGCTTTTGATTTAGATTTACGCGTTGTGCTTCTTGATAGCTGCCTGAGCTGCGCTGAGGCGTGCGATCGGCACGCGGAAGGGCGAGCAGGAGACATAATCAAGGCCGATGTCGTTGCAGAACTCGACAGAGCTCGGGTCGCCGCCGTGCTCACCGCAGATACCGCAGTGGAGCTTCGGGTTGACGGGCTTGCTCAGCGAGATGGTCATCTGCATAAGCTTGCCTACGCCGTTCTGATCAAGCTTTGCGAACGGATCGTTCTCAAAGATCTTGGTGTCATAGTAAGCGTTGAGGAACTTGCCTGCATCGTCACGGCTGAAGCCGAAGGTCATCTGAGTCAGATCGTTGGTGCCGAAGCAGAAGAAATCAGCCTCAGCAGCGATCTCGTCGGCGGTGAGAGCAGCTCTCGGGATCTCGATCATGGTGCCGACCTCATACTCAAGGTCAATGCCGGCAGCCTTTATCTCAGCGTCAGCAACCTCGACAACGATCTTCTTGACGAACTTGAACTCCTTGACGTCGCCGACAAGGGGAATCATGATCTCGGGAACGATCTTCCAATCGGGATGCTTCTTCTGAACATTGATAGCAGCGCGGATAACAGCAGCAGTCTGCATCTTTGCGATTTCGGGATATGTGACAGCCAGACGGCAGCCGCGGTGACCCATCATCGGGTTGAACTCGTGGAGAGAAGCGATGATAGCCTTGATATCCTCAACACTCTTATGCTTTGCAGCTGCAAGAGCCTCGATGTCAGCCTCCTCGGTGGGAACAAACTCATGGAGAGGCGGATCAAGGAAGCGGATGGTGACCGGCTTGCCTTCGAGGGTCTCATAGAGCTTCTCGAAGTCGCCCTGCTGATAGGGAAGAATCTTCTCAAGAGCCTCTTCTCTCTCTTCAACAGTGTCGGAGCAGATCATCTCGCGGAAGGCGGCGATTCTGTCAGCCTCGAAGAACATATGCTCTGTACGGCAAAGGCCGATGCCCTCTGCGCCGAGCTCAACAGCCTTGGCTGCGTCGCGCGGGGTGTCTGCGTTAGTGCGAACCTGAAGGGTTCTGTATTTGTCGGCCCAGCCCATGATTCTGCCGAACTCGCCTGCGATGGAAGCGTCAACAGTCGGGATGATGCCGTCATAGATGTTACCGGTGGAGCCGTCGATGGAGATGAAATCGCCCTCATGGAAGGTCTTGCCAGAGAGGGTGAACTTCTTGTTCTCCTCGTCCATGATGATCTCGGAGCAGCCGGAGACGCAGCAGGTACCCATACCACGGGCAACAACAGCTGCGTGAGAGGTCATACCGCCGCGGACAGTCAGGATACCCTGAGATGCCTTCATGCCGGTGATGTCCTCGGGAGAAGTCTCAAGGCGGACAAGGACAACCTTCTCGCCTCTTGCCTTCCAAGCCTCAGCGTCGTCAGCGGTGAAGACGATCTTGCCGCATGCAGCGCCGGGAGAAGCGCCAAGACCCTTACCGATCGGGGTAGCGGCCTTGAGTGCCTTTGCGTCAAACTGGGGATGAAGGAGGGTGTCGAGGTTTCTGGGCTCGATCATAAGAACAGCCTCTTCCTCGGTTCTCATACCCTCGTCAACGAGATCGCAGGCGATCTTGAGAGCTGCCTGAGCGGTTCTCTTACCGTTACGGGTCTGAAGCATGAAGAGCTTGCCGTGCTCGACGGTGAACTCCATGTCCTGCATATCTCTGTAATGGTCTTCAAGAATCTTGCAGACCTTCTTGAACTCTGCGAACGCCTCGGGGAACTTCTGCTCCATCTCAGCGATCTTCATGGGAGTACGGACACCTGCGACGACGTCCTCGCCCTGTGCGTTGGTGAGGAACTCACCGAACAGACCCTTAGCGCCGGTTGCGGGGTCGCGGGTGAACGCAACGCCGGTGCCGCAGTCATCGCCCATGTTGCCGAACGCCATGGACTGGACGTTAACGGCAGTACCCCACGAATAGGGGATATCGTTGTCGCGGCGATAGACGTTTGCGCGGGGGTTGTCCCACGAACGGAAAACAGCCTTGATAGCGCCCATGAGCTGCTCCTTGGGATCGGTCGGGAAATCGGTGCCGATCTTTGCCTTGTACTCAGCCTTGAACTGAGAAGCGAGCTCCTTGAGATCGTCAGCGGTAAGCTCGACGTCCTGGGTCACGCCCTTCTTCGCCTTCATAGCGTCGATGAGCTGCTCGAAATACTTCTTACCGACCTCCATAACGACGTCGGAATACATCTGAATGAATCTTCTGTAGCAGTCCCAAGCCCAACGGGGATTGCCGGACTTCTCTGCGATAGCCTCAACAACCTCCTCGTTAAGACCGAGGTTAAGAATAGTGTCCATCATGCCGGGCATGGAAGCGCGGGCGCCGGAACGGACGGAAACGAGGAGCGGATTCTCCTTATCGCCGAACTTCTTGCCGGTGATGCCTTCCATCTTGACGATGTACTCGTTGATCTCTGCCATGATCTCGGGATTGATCTCGCGGCCGTCCTCATAGTACTGTGTGCAGGCCTCGGTGGTGATGGTGAAGCCCTGAGGAACAGGAAGACCGATGTTTGTCATTTCAGCAAGGTTCGCGCCCTTACCGCCGAGAAGCTCTCTCATCTGAGCGTTGCCCTCGGAGAACAAATAAACGTACTTGTGAGCCATGATATACCTCCGTAAATAGTGTTTTTAGCTGCGAAGAAGATGCAGAAACCAAAGGCTGCATCTTCGCCTCATGTTATTATAGCAGACCGGCAGGAAAAATACCATATATTTTTACAATAAAATAGCGATTTTTGCGACTTTTCTTTTGTACAGATTTGACTATACAATTATATATAGCGCAGGGAGAGCCTCCCTGCGCCGAAAAAGTGTCTGTAATTTAGATGTTCAGAGCATAAAAGGCAAAAGAAAGCCCAACGCTGCAACAAAAATCAGCACGCCCGTAAATATTGCCCACAGTTGCCATGTATCTCCTTTAACAATGAGATTTACCGTTTTAAATCCCGAAAAAGTTGCGCCTACCGTTGCCAGAAAAACCAAAGCAACAATTAAAATAGAGGGATCCATATTTCGCACAGCCTCCTTTTACACTGTCCAAAGATATTCTTCAACCAACTGCTCATACGCAGCAGAGCGTTTTATGTCGGCAAGCCTCACCTATTAACCGGCATTAAATCACCGACTTTCCAAAATCAATTAGCAAAAATATATTTCATATCAATATCGTCATCTGACAAATTAATTTTATCAAATTATATTTCCAATGTCAATACAAAAGACAATTATTTTTTGTATTGTGCATTTAATATGCAATGTTTGTTGACACATCTTTATTTTTTGCGCAATCTGTGCTCAACAAACGGCACATCGCGACCAACAAACAGGATTTCATCACAAGCTGCGTTCTTCTCGATTTATAAAATCTTTGAAAAATCGCGCCGTCATATGCACAATGGCTTGTAATTTCACTCTTTTTCTGTCATAATATATTTTAAGATACCGCACGGGTATCAATAAGGAAAGGACAATGAGCTTTATGGATAAGAAATGTGCTGTTATTCTCGCCGCCGGCGAAGGCACGCGAATGAAGAGCAAAAAGCCGAAGGCTCTCGCCGAGGTTCTGTTCGCGCCGATGATCGACTGGGTCATAGGCGCCGTAAAAGAAAGCGGCATAGACGACATATGCGTTGTTAAAGGCTTCGGCGCGGAATATCTCGACGCGCACCTTGCAGGCAGCTGCGAGACCGTGCTCCAGAGCGAACGGCTCGGAACAGGTCACGCCGTTTTGCAGGCGGGAAACTTTATTGAAAGCAACGGCGGCGATGTCCTCGTTTTAAACGGCGACGCTCCGTTCATCGACGCAAAAACAATATACGATGCACTCGCCCTGCACAAGAAAGAGGGCAACAGCGTCACCGTTATCTCTGCGGAGATAGACGATCCGACCGGCTACGGCAGGATAATCCGCTCGGCGGACGGTTCGGTTGAAAAGATAGTCGAACAGCGCGACGCGAACGCCGAAGAGGCGGCTGTAAGAGAAGTCAACTCCGGCGCGTTCTGGTTTGACAGCAAAGCTCTGATGCGCGCGCTCAACAGCCTCAACGCAAAGCGCGCGAGCGGAGAGAACACGAAGAAAGAGTTCTATCTGACCGACGCTCTTGAAGAGATAAAATCCTACGGTCTGCGCGCAGGTTCGTTCACGGCGCAGAGCGAAGATATAATCCTCGGCGCGAACGACAGAGTTCAGCTCAATGCGCTCAACGAGCTTGCCCGTCACCGCGAGCTTGAGAAGCATATGCGTGCGGGCGTGTCGATCCCCTGCACCGACGGCGTCATTATCTGCCCCGGCGCAAAAATCGGCAGGGACACCGTGATTCTCACCGGTTCTGTGATAAAAGGCGACAGCGTTATCGGCGAGGACTGCACGATAGGTCCCGACTCGCTCGTTGAAAACAGCACGATAGAAAGCGGCGTTTCGTTCGTCCGCTCGGTCTGCTACTCGTCGAAGATACTCGACGGCGCGGACATCGGTCCGTTCGTCCGCATCCGTCCCGGCAGCGTTATCGGCAGTTCCGTCCATGTCGGCAACTTCGTTGAAGTCAAGAACAGCACGATAGGCGCAGATACAAAGATATCCCACCTTTCGTATATCGGCGACTCCGATCTCGGCACGGGAATCAACATCGGCTGCGGCTGCGCTACGGCTAATTACTCCGGCAACAAAAAGAGCCGCACCACAATCAAGGACGGTGCATTTATCGGATGCCACACCTGCCTCGTGGCTCCCGTTGAGGTCGGCGAAAACGCATACACTGCGGCAGGCTCGACCGTGACCGAGAATGTCCCCGACAACTCGCTCGCAGTCGCCCGCTCCAGACAGACGGTCAAAAAGGGCTGGGTGAAGATAAAGCAGCCCTATAAGCATAAAGTTTAAAAGAAAGACGGTGAAATTGCCATGAAGAAAGGCAAGAAAGCGGCGATAATCATTATTGCCGTCATCGCGGCCGCGGCGATAGTTGTCGGCGGACTCGTCCTCGGAGGAGTCATCCCTGTCGGCAACAAGAGAACGGCATCTGCACAGGAGATAGCTGTTGACGACACCGCAATGACCGCATACAAGACTATCCCCCAGGTCTACAAAATCACGCTCAAATCGCTCTACGGCATGAGCGCCGACGATGTTGCAAAGTTCTATGAGAACAACTGCGAGGGCTGGAACGTTTACGCCCAGACAGTCTCAATAAAGAACCGCAGCGACACTGCGATAGTCATCTCCAACGCGAAGAGCGAAGCGAACGGAACGGACAACATCTGGGTCTGCTCGCGCACCAACGAGGCCAACTATGTGACCATCGCTCCCGGCGAAACCGGGACATTCACATTCAATGTCCTCGCCAAGGGCTACAACAGCCCCGACGCTGTCAAATCGGCTCTCAAGAAGCTCAACCCGAGCATCGTGTTTGCGGAGAACAAGTCCGCCGCGAACCAGTCGTTCGTAAAATTTGACATGGCAAACGCCGACAAATTCGCGATCGATATAAAGTTCTGATAAAGTCAAAATAACATACGGGCGCTCGGGTTTCCGGGCGTCCGTATAAAATGTAAGGGAAAAAGATATGAATTTTTTCAGACGCACTCCCCGCGCTGTCGGCGCACCCGAATTTTTGATAGTCGGGCTCGGCAACCCGGGCAAGGAATATGAATTTACCCGCCACAATGCTGGCTTTCTCTGCCTCGATCTCTTCGCGCAGGAGAACGATATAAAAATAAACCGCTTGAAGTTCAACGCACTCATCGGAGACGCGGAAATCGGCGGCAAGCGCTGCATTCTTGCAAAGCCTCAGACATTCATGAACAACTCCGGCGAGGCGGTGCGCGACATAGCCTCGTTCTACAAGATACCGCCCGAAAAGATAATCGTCATTTTTGACGACATCTCTCTCCCCTGCGGCAGGCTCAGGATACGCCGCAAAGGCACGGACGGCGGTCACAACGGAATAAAGAGCATAATATATCAGCTTCAGAGCGATCAGTTCCCGCGCATCAAGCTCGGCATCGGCGCGAAGCTACACCCAGAGCAGCCGCTCGCCGACTGGGTGCTCTCGGTCATGAAAGGCGACGACCTCGAAAATCTGCGTTCCGCCTGTCTCAAGGCGTGCGACGCGATTCCCCTGCTCGTAAACGGAGAGACCGAAAAGGCAATGGGACTCTACAACGCCGCAAAATAACCGCGCGGCGACCGAGTCCCATTAAAAAGTCAGATCTTGAAGTTTTTCATCGAGGACACATCGTCCATTATGCCGCTGACGGTCTTCATAGCCTTTGCGGCGCTCTTCTTGACATTCTTCTTCGCCTTTTTGAGCGAATTGTTCGAGCCCATCATCATCGCACCCGACACTGCGGCTGCCGCGCCGCCGACTGCGAGGGCGACCATGACATTTTTGGCAGTCGATCCGGACTGAGCCATCTTCATAAAAGAACACACCCCTTTTTATTTTTCAGAACGCTTCGGGCGTTCCCTTTATATTTTGAGCAGGGAGCGCGCCGGGATTCAAGACAAAATTTGTTTTGTCAAAACGCACGAAACAGGAGGACAAAAATGCAGCTGAACATAGTTCTCGTTGAACCCGAAATACCGCAGAACACCGGCAACATCGCGCGCACCTGCGCCGCGACCGGCTCGCGCCTGCACATAGTCAAGCCCATGGGATTCACCATTGACGACCGCAAGCTCAAAAGAGCCGGACTCGACTACTGGCATCTGCTCGACATAACATATTATGAGAACCTCGCGGACTTTTTTGAGAAGAACGCAGGCGGAAAATTTTTCTATTTTTCAACCAAGGCGGAGCACATTCATTCAGATGTAGTTTATCCCGACAACGCCTACATAGTCTTCGGCAAGGAGACAAAAGGACTGCCCGAGGAGCTTCTGCACGACAACCCGGACAGCTGCGTGAGAATACCGATGATAAACAATTCGGACGCCCGCAGCCTGAATCTCTCGAACTCCGTCGCCGTCGGCGTATACGAAGTTTTGCGCCAATGGGGATATCCCGAGCTGCTGACAAAAGGCAAACTGACAAAATTTGACTGGGACGAATAACGGCGAATAAACGGACGGGAAGCACCCGCTTTGCGGCTATTATTGAATTTATAAACGGTGCGGCTTTTAGGTTGCGCCGTTGTTTTTAAGTTGTGAGTTGTGGGGCGGTGCAAATTTGGGATTTGTCGTGAAATCTATCAGGCTCCCCTGTAGGGGAGATGGCTCGGCGTAAGCCGAGACTGAGGGGTTATTCCGCTTCGTTCAAAGTAATAAGTAAAAGTGAAAAACGAAGAAGTGTGCGGTAGGAGCAGATATCATCTGCCGACAAAACTTGCAAAAATACTTGGCACACGCTCCCAGACGTTGTAGGGTGCGGCGACCTCGACGCACCGATGCCGCGCCGCAGTACTTAGCCTGCGGCTCTTGGTCGGCAGCTCGGCACATTCGCCCGTAAACTCGCTTCGCTCAAACGATACGGGCTCGTGCGTCTTGCTTCGCAAGCCGTTCCCTCGCTCATCTCCGTTGGCTTATCAAACACTGCGGCGCTGCTATTGAAAGTATGATTACAAAAATTGGTTGAGTCGCTCACTTTTACCTTGCTATAGCTCAAGCGATAAATAAATTCCAATTCATCAAACCAACATCACCATCTCCACTCGTTTAAATACATGCAAACATCAAAATGTTAATCTGCGTTGCTTGCGGCAACGGGCAATCGGGGATACAATGTCGGTAACGACTGACAGAAAGGCGGTTATACCGATGCTCAATGAAAACATCAAAACTATCAGAAAATCAAAAGGACTCTCGCAGGAGGAGCTCGCGGTCAAGCTGAATGTCGTGCGGCAGACCGTGTCCAAATGGGAGCAGGGAGTTTCCCATAGTTAAAGATACCACACCAAATATGATGAACCCACGCTTATACACTACCAGCTATAATAAACCGCAAGGACAGCAATTTGATGATACTGCTGTCCTTTCTTTTATAAAATTGCAGTACACATAAAAAAGCTGTAAAATGATAAATATATTTGTCCTTGTAACAATTCTCGGACATTTGCCTGTTATACTATCTGCAAAAAGCAAAGGAAGTGAGGATATGAAG
>ENA-ORSA01002900-ORSA01002900.1-human-gut-metagenome-genome-assembly--contig:-NODE-2900-length-11576-cov-2.764864_pt1 | contig 11576 bp, 14 predicted proteins | sample MGYA00242179_ERZ509142 | MGnify/ENA primary metagenome ERZ509142 (study PRJEB26280, sample SAMEA2338659) | human gut metagenome | biome: human gut; feature: human-associated habitat; material: faeces... | reverse complement strand
AACATCTGGACGCAGTCGTCTGCAGCCTTGCGCCAGGTCTTTGTCCAGCCCTTGATGTACTTGTCCGCGCTGAGGCGGCGGTTTACTTTGGTCACGCCCTCGGCGGCCAGGGCCGTGCGGGCCATGTTTCTCTGAATGTGGCGAATGTGGCTCATTTCTGTTCTTCCTCCGTGTTGTGTTTCTTGGGTTCTACGCCGAGGGCCTCCAAGTCGTTAATCAGGGAGGCCAGGGCTTCTTCCTTTTTATCGAGCTGTTCCTGCAAATATTCCAGCTTGCCGTCCTGCTGGGTCAGGCGGCGGTACTCTGCAAGGGTGATGGTTACGGTCAAAAGCTGGGCGCCGTCTCCGTTGGCGGTGGCGTTGCCCTCAGCCATCTGCTGAAAGAAAAAGCGCTGCATCCGTTCCTCGGTGCTTTCGTTAGGTTCCCACGGCTCCGGGTAGCCGTGCGGGTCTTCGTCGGCAGCGGCCTCCTGGGCCTTGATCCAGGCGGTGCGTTCTTTGGGGTCGTTCATGGGTTCCTCCTTTTTTCGGGTGTGGTCAAAACCTCGCGCCAGCTGTCCACCACCGTCTTTGCCATGTCTTCCTTGTTTTCCAGGGCGGCGAGAATCTTTTCATCAATGCTGCCGTCCACTACAAGGTGTATGTAGGTGACCGGGAGGCGCTGGCCGATTCGGTGAATACGGGCCAGGGCTTGTGCGTAGTTGGCGTAGTTGTAGTCATAGCTGTAAAAAACTGCCGTGCTGGCGGCGTGTAGCGTTATGCCGAGGCCAGCGGTCTGAATCTGCGCCACGAAGACCTTTGTGTCCGGGTTTGCTTGGAAGTCCTCGACGATCTTTCCGCGTTCTTCCATCGGCACGTCTCCGTAAATGCTGCCGTATTGAATTTTACGCAGCCGGAGCAGGTTTTCTATGGCGGCTATTTCGGCCCGGAACCGGGCGAAAATCACCAGCTTCTTGCCCGCGTCCACGACGTAGTCGTCTACGATGTCGGCCAGGGCGTCCAGCTTGGCGGTGTTGACCTGCTTCGGCCGGGTGCTTTCGTCGGCGGTTAAAAAGCCGCCGGTTAGCTGCATAAGGCGCAGGTACATGGTCAGGATCGTGGTTGCGGTCACGTTCTCGCCGGTCTCCAATTCCAGGAAGCTGCTTTTGCGCAGCTGCTCGTATATGGCTTGCTCGGCGTCGGTGAACTGAACGTATCGGTTTATAAAGGTCTGCTGCGGTAGGTCGAGGCATTCTTCCTTGGTTACGCGGTAGGCGACGGAGTGTTCTTTTTCAACCAGTTCGTCCATATTGCGGTAGCCCACGATCTGGTGTTGGCCATACCCTCCCATGATGCAGTAGCGGTTTTTGAAAGCGTAGAAGTTGGCGCCGTAGATCGCCGGGTCTAAGAAGCGGTATTGGCTGTATAGGTCTACCGCGTTATTTTGTACCGGCGTACCGCTTAGGATCATGCGGAAAGGTGCGGCGTCGCCCAGTTTGTGCAGGGCCTTGCTTTGTGCTGCGCTGGGGTTTTTGATTCGCTGGCTTTCGTCGCATACGATCAGGTCTGGCTTGTAGGTGGCCAGGGCTTCAAAAATTCCGTCACGGTGTGTACTCTCGTAGTTTATGACCGCTATGCGCAGGGCCTTAAAGGGCCAGTTTTCCAGTTCGTTCAGGGCCTTGAGGCGCTTCTTTTTATCGCCCAGCAAAACCCGCGCCTCCCAGGGAAAGGTTGCGAACTGGTTTAGGTCGTGAGGCCAGACGCTGCATACGCTGGTCGGGGCAACTACCAGGACGCGGTCTATCTTGCCCAGGTTGTACAGGGCGCCCGCCACCGCTATGGTGGTTAGGGTCTTGCCGCAGCCCATCTCGAAAAGTTCGCCGAAGCCGCCGCCGGGCGTCTTGGCGTCCAGGGCGCCAAAGGCCCGCAGGGCCATGTTCGCGCCTCGGATTTGGTGCTTGTAAAGGTTTGCCTTTACCGGGTAGGGCAGCAGCGGCGCCGGGTCTTCAGCCAGACGCTCGGCGTCAATCTCTCGGCGGGTCTTGCCCAGGCGCTGGCGCTTGGTCTCCATATCCGCCGGGAGTTTGTAGTAGCGGGCCAGGCCGTCCAGCAGGTTTAGGCTTACCGGGCCGACCATGCAGCGGGTTGTTCGGTTCCACCGTAGGCCGCTGATGTTCTTTAGGCGCTGGAAGTCCAAGTTGCTGAGTTCGGCTATGGTTACGACGCCGCGTATCAGTGCTATTTTCAAAGCGGTTTCCTCCTTTCGTTTTAGAATCCCCTAATCCCACCCGCCGGGCGTCCGGCTGCCTGGGTGCTGGTTACAGGGTCACGATGACCTGCTCTTTGTAAACTTCTTCGGCCAGGGCGTCTTTGAGGTAGGTCTTGACCGCGTTGCGGGCGGCCAGTTTCCACATACCGCCGTCGGCCTCGGTTAGGCTGACGTTGCGATCCTGGTCTACGCGGAAGACGAAGTCGCTTTCCGGCTGCAGAACTTCCTGGAACGTGCGGTAGGGTGCCAGGCTTACGATGGGGCGCACCTGCTGGTTCTCCACGAAAGATACGCCGCTGCGCACCTGGACGGTCTGCGTCACGCCGTTGTCCTCGCTGCTGATCTGCTGGTTGACGTCCATCCTGCCGATCAGGCCGAGGATGTAGTCCACGTCGTCGGTGTGCTGGAACTTAGAGCGCAGGGCGACCATCGCTTCTTCCAGGCTCCACTTGCTATCGCGGAAGCCCGGCACGTCGGTGGCGGCTGCTTCGTACAGGGTGACGCGGTTTTCGTAGTTACCGGAATCGGGGCTGAGGTAGCAGGTTACGCTTCCGAAACTTTCGCAGTTTACAAAGAGGGGGTGCGCGTTGGTGGCGTAACGGTCTACGGCCTCATGCTTGATAAGGGCCACCAGGGCGTCCAGGCTGCAGACGCGCTTCTTTTCGGGGGTGTCTTTCATTTCCCAGATTCTGTTGGCGTTGCCTCTTTCGTCGATCAGGTAGAGGTGGCTGTTGTATTCCAGGGTTTTGGGGTCTTTGGCCTTGTTGGCCAGGGTGGTGATGCTCTCGATGGCGTCTTTCAGAAAGCTGCTTTTGTTTTCCATTGCTGTATCTCCTTTTTATACTGCGGCTTCGCCGAACTTCAGAAGTTTGCGGACGGGGGCAACGTTGCCGGTCGTGTCAAGCTGGCCGGGAATCTGCGGGGTGAGTTCCACGGCTACGGTCTGGCCGTTCTCGCGGCCGGTCGCCAGGCTGGTCTTTACCGGGTTCATGGCTGCAAGCTTGCTGCTGGCGGTGCAGCTGACCTCGATGTGCTTGCGGTCTTCTTCCGGGGCCAGGGTGATCTTCAAGGTGATTTCGCGCTTGGCGCTGGCCTTGGTGTTGGGGTCGCTGATGTTCTGCATCACGCGGCCCATTTCGTAGTCGATGCGCTCCTTGATAGCGCCGTTGGCCATATCCAGCAGACTTGTGACGTTGTTGGCTGCTAAGTAGTCATTCATGTTGGGGTCGCTCCTTTCTTTCTTGGTCTTCGTTTTCGGGGTGGTCTTGGCAGTCGCACCGTTCGCCGGGGTCAAGATGTGCGCCGCAGTGCGGGCAGGTCGTGTAGTACATCAGGCAGCCTCCTTTCTGTTGGCTCGGTGCTGTTTATCCATCTCAGCGATCTGCCGGGTCAGGCGGTCGGCTCTCGCTTCGGCCCTCCAGCAGCCGCCGATACAGGCGTTTACGGTCAAAAGGGAAAACAGGCCGATCCCCGCGTAGAGCAGGGGCTGCGTCCAGTCGGTCAAAAAACCAACCACGGAGCAGACGTGTACCAGGCCCCAAAGTAGCCCGGCGGTCTTGTAGGCAAAGGCCAGGGTTATATATTTCCGGCGCTTAATCCTCATCGGCGCGTTCCTCCTTTTTATGGTGTTGCGCGGCGGCCACGGCTTGGTAGGCGGCCGTCTGCGCGGTGTACGGAACCCGAAGGCCGTTAATGTCCGGCGTTCTGGTTCCGTCCGGGAAAACGTGTGTAATCTTCATGGCGCTTCTTCCTCCGGGGCTTTCAGCCTGCCTGTTCGGGCTGGCGGGGCAGCGCCTTTGCTGCGCCGAGGCCCAGCAAAAAGCCGTTGAGCATCAGCTGGTCGTCGCGGTTCATGCCCTTTACGGTTGCGGCGAAAGTCTCCGCCTCTGCCTTGGTGTTCTGTTCTTTCTTTTTGGTTTCCATGCTGTTCACCTCGCTGTTTTATTTGTTGCGTTGAGTTTCTTCAAGTCAACCTGTCCGGTTGCTTGTGTAAACTATTATAGTTTCTTTAGTGTACTATGTCAAGGGATTTTTTCAAAAATAGGTTGCTTTAGGGAACTTCTTGTGGTATAATCAGCTTGCAAGCGAAGGGAGGTGAGTTGATTGAATGAACGCATAAAGGAACTGCGGGCGGCCCTGGGCGGCATTAGCCAGCGGGAATTTGGCGAGGCTCTGGGTATTGGTAAATCTGCCGTCTGCCGCATCGAAAGCGGGGCGGTGGCCCTTACGGAGGCAAACGCGATCCGTATCTGTGAGAAGTTCAACGTCCGGCGCGAGTGGCTGCTTACCGGCGAGGGCGAGATCTTCCAGCCGGAAAAGCCGAGCCTTGTTTCCGAGGTCGCGGCCCGGTACCATTTGTCGAATCTCGAGACGGCGCTGCTGGCGAACTATCTTGCTCTGCCTGAGGAAGACCGCCGGGCTATTATGAAGATTGCGTCAAAGGTCATTGATCCGGCGTTGGCTGCTTGTGCGGCCGCTGCGCCTGATCCAGTGGTCACGCCGCCTGGCAGTTCCTCCGTGCAGGATGCCGAGGCGGCTTATGAAAAAGCCTTAGGCTTTGCGCCGAGCGCGGGTGGTACTGCTTCGAGTACCATCGACGACACGGCGTCCACAGGCTGACCTAAAAAAGAAACAGGCCCCCGGCTCGAAAGGGCCGAGGGTCTGTTGGGAGACACTTGTAAGGTAGGTGGTTTTCATGCGCAAGGCAGCTATTCTCTGCGCCGGTTGTCTGTTGTTGCTTGCTGGGTGCGGTTCGGCCGCCGCAAGCTCCGAGCCTGTGTCTGAAGCTGCGCCGGTTGTCGCTGCAAGCCCTGCGCCGACCGTGGCTCCGGCTGAAACGCCAGAGCCTACGTCTGCGCCGGAGCCGGTTCCTGCGGAAACGCCGGGGCGCTCTGACAATCTCTTGATGAACGCTTCTGTTTCCACGGCGCCAGTGATGAACGGTGCGGGTACTGCCAAAATAGGGGAACGGGCCACGGCCTGGTTCGACGCCGCCGGTTTGGCGAATATCTCCGAGGCGCAGTTCTCGGAATTCGTCGCTGCCAGGGTAGAGGGCCAGTCTTATAGCTGGTTCACCTTGGATCTGAACGACGGCACGGGTATTGTCTTTAACGGCTGCGGCACTATCGTGGCTGATTATGGCTATCTGGACGACGTCGGCCGTGTGGAGGAATCCCTCGGCACCGTTACGCTGGAAGAATCCGGCTATACCTATACCGCAAACTAAAAAAAACGCCGCCCGCTGCAAACAGGCGACGTTCTTGCCGGGCGCGTGTTCCGGCGCCCTGCTGCTGCAAACGGCAAAGCGCCCGCGTCGGGCGGCGGTTCGTTAGACCGCCCTTATTATAACACGCGCCCTCGAAAAACAAAAGGGGGCTATATCATGCGCGTTGTTGGATATGCGCGTGTATCTACCAGGGAACAGGCCGACCACGGCTATTCTATCGGGGAGCAAAATTCGCGGCTTCGCGCCTACTGCCAGGCCAAGGATTGGACGCTGATGCGGGTTATTGAGGATCCCGGCTTCTCCGGCGCAAAAATGGAGCGGCCTGGGCTGCAGCAGGTGTTGGAAATGGTACGCCGCCGCGAGTGCGACGCTGTCCTGGTTTGGAAACTTGACCGGCTCTCCCGGTCGCAGAAAGATACTTTGTACTTGCTGGAGGACGTTTTTCTCGCCAATGGCTGCGGGTTCGTCTCCATGCTGGAAAATTTCGATACTTCCACGGCTTTCGGCCGGGCGATGGTTGGTATTCTCTCGGTATTTGCCCAGCTTGAACGTGAACAATTTAAGGAGCGCTCGGCCATCGGCCGCGTGGGTCGGGCTAAGGCGGGGCTATTCCACGGCGGCGGTTATGCGCCAATCGGATATGACTATTATACCAAAAAGGACGGCGGACAGGGTCTTGTCGTCAACGAATACGAGGCCATGCAGGTGAGGGAGGTTTATCGTCTTTACCTCGCTGGGTGGGCGGTGCATAAAATTCAGGTATATATGCACGAGCGCTATACCACAAAAAACGGTTGCTGGGCCAGCGACACAACGGTGCGCTCGGTGCTGTCGTCTCCGATCTACCTGGGGCGCATTACCTGGGCCGGGAAAACCTACGAGGGCCAGCACGAGGCTCTTGTCTCCCAGGACGACTTTGACCGGGTGGCTGCCCGCCGGGAATCTCTGAAATGGCAGCCGGCCGAACCTCGCGCCGCGTGTGATCTTATAAAAAATAGCCCTTTTCGCTCCACGCATATCCTGGGCGGCATTACTTGGTGCGCCCGCTGTGGCGCTCGGTATTTTGCCAGCGGCAACTACTCCGGGCGGGGCGAGAATCGGAAATACTGGCCATATTACACCTGTTACTCCGTCGCCAAGTCCTCAAAAAAAATGATTAAGGATCCTAACTGTAAAAACAAGCGCTGGGCGGTCGGCAAATTGGACGCCATTATCCTGGCCGAAATATCGCGCCTGGAGTTCGACCCGGCAGCCCTGGCAAAAGCGGCCGGGCCGGTGGACGTCTCCGACGTGGGGGAAAAGCGCCGGGTATTAGAAGCCCGCGTGGCCGAGGTTCGCCCTCAAATGGAACGGCTGCTTGACCTATGCCAAACCGGCGGGCTGCCGGTTGCTTCGGTCTCCGGGCGGCTGGCCGCCCTGCAAAAGGAGCTTGACGCTCTGAATGGGGAACTCTCCGGCTTGGCCGTGCCTGAAACGGTGGACAGGCTGGCTGTTGCGCAGGAAATGCTGGCCGGTGCCTCGGCAGTCATCGAAAACGGAACTCCGGAGCAAAAGCGCGCTCTTGTTCACTCTCTGATTGGCCGCATTGATATTGATGGGGAGGATATAACCATTCACTGGCTGTTCGCTCCCGGAAACTAAAAAAGGCGGGGCTTGCGCCCTGCCTTTTCTCATTCTTTAGCCGTTACTGCTGCCGCCTGGGTCGCGTGACAAACAAACAATCACCTCCACGTGCTTTGTCCTTGGGAACAAATCCACGGGCTGAACCTTTTCCAGCGTATACCCCTGTTCACACAGGAACTTAGCATCGCGGGCGGCGGTGGAGGGGTTGCAGCTGACCATGACGAGGGTGCGTGGGGCCATCTGGACAATGGCAGTCAGGGTGGCGTTATCGCAGCCTTTGCGCGGCGGGTCCACCACGATCACATCGGGGTGGGCACCCTCGCTGGCAAGGCGGGTCGCGGCTTCGCCGGCGTCCATGCAGTAAAAATCGGCTTCCTCCGGGGGCAGGCCAAGATGCGCAGCAACGGTTTTGGCACCTTCCACTGCCTGCGGCACAACCTCAACGCCGACCAGGCGGCGGCAGTGCGGCTTCATCGAAAGGCCAATGGTGCCCATACCGCAGTAAAGGTCCAGCAAAAAGTCATCCGGCTGCAGCCGGGCAAACTCTTTCGCCTTGGCGTACAGCAGCTCGGCAGCGGGGGTGTTGACCTGATAAAACTCGTGCACACCCATCTGGATGGGCACTCCGGCCAAAGTATCCTCAATCACGCCGGGGCCAAGCACGGTGCGGGTATCCCGCCCTAAAATCACGTTGGTGCGGGCGGTATTGCGGTTGATCAGCACGGTGGTCAGCTGGAACTCCTGCTGCAAGGTGCGGCAGATTTCGGCTTCGTTGGGCAGGCCGTTGCCGTTTACCACAAAGCACAGCAGGCGCTGACCGCTGTGCCAGCCCTGGCGCATATACAAATGGCGCACGCGGCCCTTGCCGGTTTCCTCGTCATAGGGGGCAATGCCGTTGGCTTCCAGTAACGCACAAGCCCGGCGGGCCAGGGCGTTCATCCACTCCGGCTGCAATTTGCAATCGGGGCAGGGGACGATACGGTGGGTGCGCCCGGCGTAAAAACCGGTCACGACATGGCCATCGGCATCCAGCCCAACGGGCAGCTGGACCTTATTGCGGTAGTGTGCGGTGTGGTCCGTCAGGGCGAGAACGGGCGAAAACTCAAAGCTGCTTACATCAAAGCCGCCAAGGCGGGCAAAAGCATCCCGCACAAAGCCGGTTTTCGCCTCGCATTCCGTAGCATAGCTCAAATGGCGCAGGCCACAGCCGCCGCAGGGAGTGCACACGGCACAATCCGGCGCAACGCGGCCGGGGCCGGGGGCTAAAATCGCGTCAATGCGGCCGAAAGCATAGCTTTTCAATGCCTTTACAATGCGGCAGCGGATCACATCCCCCGGTGCCGCGCCGGGCACAAAAACAGCCTGCCCTTCCACATGGGCAACGCCGCTGCCATCGCTGGAAAGGTTTTCGATCGTGGTTTCAAAAATCTGATTTTTCTTCAAAGACATGGTTTGCTCCGTTTGCTCTAATGTTATGGCAAATATATCAGTCTGCCGGTAAAAACTGAGCGGCAGCACCAAAAAGCAAGGTGCTGCCGTATGGTGGGACATTGTGTGAAAATGGCTTATACCAGCCCCAGCTGCGGGTCTTTTTCCAGCGCGGCAAGGTACTTGCTGGGGGGAACGCCTTTGACCTTTTTGAACACGCGGGAAAAATAGAACTGGTCAAAAAAGCCGACGGAGACCGCGATTTCGGCGATGGAAAGCCCGGTATTTTTCAGCAGGGAACACGCTTCGCTGATGCGGTAGCCCGTTAAATAGTCAATCGGGCTTTGGCCTACATTGGACATGAACACGCGGTACAGATGGCTGCGGCTGACCCCAACCGCCTTGGCGATGTCATCTACCGAAATATCATGGGAATAGTTGAACTGAATATACTTGATAGCGGCCAGCACATACTGGCTGCTGGAAGACGGCGTGTTGGGCATGGCTTCGCGCGCTTCCTTCATCAGCTGGGCCATGAACAGGTACAGGTAGCCGGTCATCAGGGCTTCGCACTGCGGTTCCGGGCCGCGGGCCAGGTAGATATTATAAATGGTTTCACGGGTGCTTTGGGGGTCTTTGCAGTGGTGCACGGGCTGCACATCGCTGAACGGGGTCTGCTGCACCAGCTTGTTGGCGCAGGCACCGTTAAAGCCAACCCAGTAATATTCCCACGGGTCGGTTTCATCTGCCGCATAGGTGATGAGCTGGTTGGGTTTGGCGAGGAAGAGATCACCCTCCTGCAAATTATAGGCAGCGCCGTTGACCTGATACACACCTTTGCCCGCAACAACAAGATGGATCAGGTAATGGTCACGCACACCGGGGCCCCAGGTGTGGCCCGGCTGGCAGTATTCGTGGCCACAATTAAAAATGGAAAGCTCTACATTATCGGTATAGTTCTGCTTATAAGATTGCTTTGCGATGGTCGGCATACCAAATCCCTCACTCTTGCAAAATCTGGTTGTGGTTCGCCATTCTGCTCCCAAAACAGGGCCCACCGCAGCAGGCCGGAACAGGATGGAGCATATTTTTTACCATTATATCAGAAGATTCATCAAAAGTCCATAATCGCGTTGAAAAAAGATGTTTACATCCTGCTAAAATTTGTTATACTGAGTACAAGAAGCCGTGATACTGGTCTAAAATGCGCTGCATAGCTAAAAAGAACACGCGGTTTTTGTGCATATTTTACAAGGGACAGCCAAACGAAGAAAGGTGTATGAACGATGGCAACGAGTGCGGAACTGAAACAAAATATCTTGAACGGCGGTTACGACCAGGCTTTTGCCAAGCTGTATGGGGCAGACACTGCTACTGTGGCAGCCCAGCGTGTCCGTTATGTGGATATGATCGACCATTTTGAAGAAAACTTTGGCACGGGCCGCACAGTGTGTTTGTACTCGGCACCCGGCCGCACCGAGATCGGCGGCAACCATACCGACCACCAGCACGGCCGCGTGCTGGCCGGCAGCGTGAACATTGACATGATCGCTGCTGCCGCCCCCAACAGCCTGAACCAGCTGCGGGTACAGAGCGAGGGCTATGATCTGTGCGTCATCGACCTGGCTGACCTTGCTGCCCGCAAGGAGGAAGAAAACACCACCATGTCCCTGCTGCGCGGCGAGTGTGAAGCGTTCCGCCAGCGGGGTGCAGCCCTCTCCGGTCTGGACGTATACGTTGCTTCCAACGTGCCCAAGGGCAGCGGCGTTTCGTCCTCGGCCGCCTTTGAGGTGCTGATCGGCGTGATCCTGAACGACTGCTTCATGACCAAAAAGGTCTCCCCCATCGAGATCGCACAGATCGGCCAGTGGGCGGAGAATGTCTACTTTGGCAAGCCCTGCGGTCTGATGGACCAGATGGCTTCCAGCGTGGGCAACATCATCACCATTGATTTTGCCGACCCCGCCCACCCGGATGTGGAACCGGTGCAGGTGGACTTTTCCAAGGCAGGCCTGGCCCTGTGCATCCTGGATTCCTGTGCCGACCATGCCGACCTGACCGACGAGTACGCTGCCGTGCCCGCCGAGTGCCGCGCCGTGGCTGCCGTGTGCGGCGGTGAAGTGCTGCGGGACGTGCCCTTTGACACCTTCCTCGCAAAGCTCCCGGAGTGCCGCAGACAGTGCGGCGACCGCGCCGTGCTGCGCGCCTTCCACTTCTATGCCGACAACGACCGCGTGGCCCAGCAGGTGGCTGCCCTGCGCGGCGGTGACTTTGACACCTTCCTGCAGCTGGTCACCGCTTCCGGCGACAGCAGCTGGGAGTACCTGCAGAACGTGATCCCCGCCGGGTACAAGGAGCATCAGGAAATGGGCGTGACCATTGCGGCCGCCAAGCATTACCTGCAGGGCAAGGGTGCCGTGCGTGTGCACGGCGGCGGCTTTGCCGGTACGGCACAGGCCTTTGTGCCGGTGGACATGCTGGCCGACTTTAAAGCACACATGGAAGCCATCCTCGGTGAGGGCCGCTGCCATGTGCTGAGCATCCGTCCGGAAGGAGGCGCTGTGCTGTGATCTCCACTGCCATTCAGCAGCTCGTCAATTATGGTCTGGACACCGGTCTGATCCTGCCCGATGACGAGATCTACATCCGCAATCAGCTGCTCATGACCATGCAGCTGGACGACTTTACCGCCCCCGAGGGTGAGGTGTGCTACACCGACCTGGAAAGCATCCTGAAAACGCTGGTGGACGATGCCGTGGCCCGCGGCGTGTGTGCCGACAACAGCACCGCACGCGACCTGTTCGACACCAAACTTATGGGCGTGCTGACGCCGCGTCCCAGCATTGTGCGCGCCAACTTTGAGGAGCGCTACGAGAACGAGGGCCCCCAGGCCGCCACCGACTGGTTCTATAAGTTCAGCCAGGACACGGATTATATCCGCCGCTACCGCATCAAGCGGGACCTGAAGTGGGTGACCAAGACGCCTTACGGTGATCTGGACATCACCATCAACCTTTCCAAGCCGGAAAAGGACCCCAAGGCCATCGCCGCT
>ENA-ORSA01002899-ORSA01002899.1-human-gut-metagenome-genome-assembly--contig:-NODE-2899-length-11580-cov-2.251106_pt1 | contig 11580 bp, 9 predicted proteins | sample MGYA00242179_ERZ509142 | MGnify/ENA primary metagenome ERZ509142 (study PRJEB26280, sample SAMEA2338659) | human gut metagenome | biome: human gut; feature: human-associated habitat; material: faeces... | reverse complement strand
TTACCGGATCTCCGGATGAAAAATCCTCCGGATCATAGTCTCGTCCATGCCACGGAACGCCTGTTTCCTTTGACCAATGCCGATAAACGGAACGCATACGGCTTCCCTCGCGCCCGCGCAGCTGCTGCAAAGTCAGGTGAGCCACATCCTCTCCGGAGAACCGCAGACTGTACATCTTTCGAACAACGTTGAGATGCCCCCGCTGGTTCGTCACAAGAGCAGCCTGTTTCACAAGCAGACGTGAACTTCCCGTCAAAGCACAGCCCCCGGTGTAGTACCGAACACCATGTTCCCCGACCCAGATTACACTCACACCTGCATCACCGATAAGCTCCATTGCACGGTGAGTCACATCCGTTCCCGGGCCGAGCATGAGCACCGAAATTGCAGCGGCAGGAACATGAATGATCCCGTTTTCATCCGTAACGGTTATCGCGCTGTCCGCACGGCTCAATTTACAGTGCTCAAAGTAAAGAAAGGTCATTCTGTCGCCAATCTGCGGCAGAGACTGAACGGAAGGGCGAATCATCCCCGGAATTTCAGCCATTGACGCCTTCCCCGATGCCCACAACTGTCATAAGTCCGTTTCCGTAAGCCTTGCCCCTGCCGAGGCCCTGAGTCAAAGTTTCCCGAAAGCGTGCTGCATCCGTAACCGTCAATATGCCTTCAAAAGTTACGGAAAGCAGTCTTACTTCCTTGTTCTTTCCGCGCTTTTTGAAAGAATACCTGTTTGAATGAACAACACGGAATTCATCGGGCGCGAGTTCAAATCCGTAACTTTGCGCATGAGAAGCAAGCCACTCCTCCTGCTGTCCGACCGAAATAAGGGCCGTTACCTTTCCGCGAGCCTGCGGATCGTCTTCGCGCTTGATGCTCTTTGTGGGATTGGCTGTCAGGCGAAACCTCCAGCGGCTGCCTTCCGCAATTCGTGCAAGCAGGGGATCGTATGATTTTGTTTCAACGTTAATTCCGCCGTAACCCAGCTGCTCCGCCGCACGGGACAGCTTTGGCCTGTCCTGCGTCAAAACGAGCAGATACATCTCCCCGCCGAGCGTGTCTATGCGCCAAAGACTGCGCGCACGATTTTTTTCATCCGCGGCATCGGAAGCTTCGGACGGTTCTCCGTTCAAAACTTCAATCGCACCGTGAATCTGCTGCGGATTGACAAGTGCTTTCATTGTTTCGCGTTTCTGTGTGTTAAGCTTGATTCTCGAAAGATACATCTGCGTCCTCCAATTCTGCAAACGCGTCATGCTCCGCTGCGTCCGTATCCTTCTCCGCCTTGTTAACGGATTCATACGCCGCAACAGTGCGATAGGTATGTTTACGGCAGCGCGGGTCAAACGAGACCGCAAGGTCACGCCGCGCTTCACGTCCGATCACTCTCGGTTCGTCCGCATCTGAATTCTGCTCATCATCTTCCGAATAATCCGCATATATGTGCGCTGTCATATTGTACTTCATCCGTGAAGAATCGTCAAGCGTCGGATACGTCCGCAGCACTTTAATCAGCCCGTCCTCCTTAATGTCGTCAAGAACGATCGGCAGCGTCGGAGGGCAGGAACGCCTGCCCAAAAACAGCGGAAACACCGGATGCGACAACGCGAATTCAATGCGCTCCAAAAGCTCCCGTTCTCCCTCCAATCCGACAAGGAAGACGGCATCCGAAAGATAATAACGTTCGGTAAGATATGAAGTCTTTTCTGCATGCGCCATATGGAAATCCCGAAGGAGCTTTCCCGCGCGGTCAATGCGGACGCCGATTCGCAGCGCATTCAGCTCGCGGAGCTTTTCCGGCTCGTTTCGCCGAGTGCCGAGTGCCGCTGCAAGCAAGCCCACAATGCCGCTTTTTGACGGTTCCCTTCCCGTTTTTCGGATCTCAAATTTTGAATTTTCGGTTCCCCACGCCTGCAGCGGAGCGGAAAGCCGAAGAAGCAAAACAGCCATTACACGCCCTCGCTCTCGCCGAGATATTCCTTAACGCACTCCGCAACCGACTCAAGCAGTCTGTCGAGGCTCATGCATTCCGCAAGCTCTCCGACGACTTCACCGACTGCAAATGCACGATCGGGCGCGGAGGCATACTTGCCGTAAACCTTGTTTGCGTATTCAACAAACTTTTCTTCGGATTCCTCCGAATAACCGCCGTTCTTTGCCGAAACGGGCTTTTCAAACGCACCGCAAAGGTTAACGGGCTGATCGCGCCGAATTGTGACATAGACCATGCTCGGAAGGGTGCGGTTTGCAAAGGTGTTTTGTTTGCCCGTGGGCATTGAGCGAACAAACGCTTCAACAAATTTTGCCGCTGTCTCCGCCGTGACCTGTTTCCCGAGGGCATTCGAAAGCTCAACAAGGTTGACCGTTGCATAGCGATAGAGCGTTGAGGAGTTGAACTCCACCGTTCCGAGGTGACCCGCGCCGGTATTATCCTCCGGAGCAAGATCGTCAACGGCGGTGAAATAATCGTATTCGTTCTGCACGGTGTGGGTTGAAATGCTGTGCGCAACCTGCGCGGAGGCGTCGCAATTCAAAGTTGCTTCGGAAGCAACCATTCGCCCGAAAAGCGCGATATCAACAGAAGGGTTGTTCTTGAGTGCTTTTTTGCAGGCATCCTTATCAGCCGTGCCTTCGGAAACTGCGATCTCGGCAAGTGCTTTTGCCTGTGCCGCACTCATGAAAAAGAGTGCTTCCGCCTTTTTATCCTTTGTTTCACCTTTCTTATCGTCTTTAAATTTCACTCCGGCGCTTGTAAGCACTTTTTCCGCAAGTTCCGCCGCTTTCGCATCGGGGTTCAGTTTCAGAATCTCCTCTGCAACCATGCTTATAACGTTCTTTGTTCTCGCCCCGAGCATATCCGGTTCAATGAGTTCTTCGCGGAACATTTCGCGCATTGCATGTTTCCACGCCTGTGAGGAAACGCGCGCACGGGTCGTGCCGCCGTATATCGCCGTTTTCGGGCTGCCGGTGTCGTCGCGGTTGACGCAGCTCGGCGGAACGGTTTGGAGTACGTGTACATCAAGATAGCATCTGTTTTTCATAGTTTTGGTTCCTTTCCACATTAGTTTTCATCATTTTTTATTTGGCGGCAGAAATCCTGTCCCCATTTGAGCCTTACTTTTGTTCTTCCTTCCGCATAGCTGTAATTATACAGGTCAACGGCAAGATCCGCATAGTCAAGTTTTATACCGTTGCCGCTGAGAAGATTTATCACGCCGCGCAGATGGTAGTTGAGCTCGGGCAGATCCGATGCCGTTGCGATCTTGTTGAATCTGGCGCGTATGCGCTTCAACTTATCCTCGTCCTCGCCTTTGCCCTTGTCGTCCTTCGCAAGCTTTCGCACCGAAGCCCCGAACTTCATTCCGTCCTCATTCATCCATTCGGACCTGAAATCATGCCCCTGCTGATGCAGTGCAAACATGGTCAATGCGGTGTAAACCGCCCATTCCCCCGGCGAAGCGTTACCGTCGTTCCGGTAAAACTCCTCCGGAAGATCGGTCAGGAATGCTCCCCAAATTGCGGGAAGCTCCCCGGGGGCGTGTCCGATTCCGTGCCGCAGTTCGGCAAGCTCCGCTCGGCACTGATTCTCGGGCAGCGTTCTGAGCCGCTCGAGTTTTCGCTTCATAAAAGCGGTGATTCTTATTTCTTTTTCAGTCATTGTTCTCCTCCTTCGGATAAATTTCATTCAATTTGACCTTAAAGTAACGATAGGCGTCGGGAGCGGAATAATACCTTTCTTTATCATTCTTATCCTTTACCGCACGGCCGACAATTGCCGCCGTGCCCGCCGATTCAACAAGCTCTTGACCGATGCGCAATGCGATTCGTTTTGCTGTTTCGCGCCACCTTCGGATGGCTGCGCGCTCCTGCTCCGAGCTGATCGCCCAAGTCGGATCGATCGACTCAAGCCAGCTTCTGAACGGCGCATCAATTTCATAATAGAACTGCTCCTGTGCGCGTGCAACGGCAGCGCATTTCTTTGCAGATTCATCGTCCGCGCCGGCTGCGATTTCAATATTGACGGCAAGGTTTTTAACTTCCTTGGCAGTTTCACCGCAGTTTTGGATTTCGGTTTCGATTTTGTCCCGCCAATGTTCTCCAACCTCTGTGATAAGATCCGTGTGGAATGTCAGGGAGTCGGAGAGGATGTTTGTGTAGCAGCTCTTCATGGTATCATATTGAACGGAACAGATTCGGAAGCTTATCAATCTCGTTTTGTCAATAAGTCCCTCTTTTTTTATATAGTTGATCCATCCAACGATTCCCGGGGTATGATTTCCGTCACCGAAATCGAAGCAGACGGAAAACTCTCGCCACATCTGCGCTGCGTAATTGTGCGCTTTCGGCTTACATACCTCATTGCCACCTTTTGAGGCTTCACGATCGACCCGCCAAATCGTCATTGGCTCCAAAAAAGCATTTTCGCTTGTGAAGAAATCTCCGCCGCATATTCTGTACGCCGTAACAAAGCCCTCACTGCGAACCAACATTACTCGCCTTGACTGAAGAGTGTAAAGCGCCGCAAGGTTATCCGGCATGGCGATTTCAACTCTTGGCCTGCTGCGGACTTTCTCCTCCCAAATTGGCTTCTCCTCTTCCCAAACGCTGTTACCGCCGTAATTCAAAGCTATATAATTCAGCAAAAGATCCTCAAACAAATTCTTGCCGTGTACTGCAATAATTCCAAGGTTTCCAAGCCATCCGATTCCCGCTAATTTCTTTCCGGATGAGGCATTGATTTTTTTGCTTTTGCCTCTCTCGTTTGAAGAATCGTCGAATGCATTAACGTGCAAAAGCCACCTTGCAGCTTCCGAATTTGTTAGCCGTTCCTTTTCCTCTCCCGAACGCGCCGCGAACAGACGCGGTTTATTGTTGCTTTCGGCTATAGCGCTGTTGAGTTTGCTCGCAGAGAAAACGGACGCTGTTTCATCCGTGTTTACCGATAACGCCTGATAAAACGGCCTTTCCGGATGAAAAATCCAAAACCTTTCGTGTACGGACTCAAGGTAATCCCTTATCGGCTTTTCGGGCAGCCGACCGGCGGTCCAAAGCTCCTTCCAGCGTTCCTCCGCATCCTCCGGCTCTTCGAGCGGCCACTCCTCGCCGTCCGGTGAGTATCTTGAAAAAACAGTGTGCAAAACCGCAAGCATCAGTCGGAGCACCGCAACATCCTGCGTCGGCAGCTCGCCCGCAAGCTCAACGTATTCATGAGCCTTCAGCAGCGCATCCGTCAGTGAAAGCTCATCAACGGTGCAGTCGCTTTTCCGCGCAAGTATCCATTTTTCGTCAAGCAGATTGAATTCGATTTCCTTCATCATTTCACTCCTTTTCGTATGTTAATCCGGTTTTTATATCATAATGCAGCCGCACTTCGCCAAGCACCGCATTCAGCTCATTATCGAAAAGCAGAACAAGCTCCTCCTTCAGCAGCGCCGAATCCTGCCATGCGGAAAAAACATTTTGTGTTTCGGTCTCAAGCTGCTCAATCGTATCATCTATTTTCCAGCGCCTCCCGAAGAAACCGGGGAGGCGGAGCTTCTGCCGCGCAATGAGCAACGCCTCCTCCCTTGAGGGCGGCCTGTCCGCCGGTATGACCCGCTCGCATTCATCCGAAACGGTGTGTATCTGCCCTTCCGCATCGCGCATAAGTGCAATTACGTCAATCGATGGGTCTCCGTCACGCACGGCTCTTTCGCCGGCCTGTTCGCTGCTTAAGCCAATGGCGTTATCCAGCCAGCCGTCAAGCGATTTCCCCTTTCTTTCGGACGGTTTTCCAATCAACCAATTGCATGCATTGCGCTCTTTTTTCTTTGTTTTTTTCACGTATTCTTCTTGCGCACTTTCCATCCCCTCGGTCAGCTCTCCAAGCATTCGGTCATCGTTTTCATCGTATACACGCTGAACGAGCAGCGGAATATCGCTCGGAATCGTCAATTTGTTCGGCAGCAATGCCCGCGTCCGCATCAACAGCCATTCACCGTAAATCGCCGCACTTCCCGAATCAAAACTGTCATCCGTTTCATCAAGAACAAAGCAGCATGCCGTTTCCAGTCCCTGCGGACGAACCCTGTTATGTCGGTGCAGCCTGCCTGTGCGCTGCAAAAGCAAATCCATCGGGCAAAGTTCCGTTATCATAAGATCAAAATCAAGGTCAAGCGATTGTTCAAGCACCTGCGTTCCGACAATTATCAGTCCGCGTCTGCTTTCCGGGGTGGAGTGTTTGCCCACACGCTTAAGTATCTGCTCCTCGCGCTTCGCACGATCCGTCATTATGAACTGCGCATGCATGATAATAACTTCGGCTTTCGGGAAAGCGGACTGCAATTCAGCCGCAATTTCCTGTGCTTTTCGCACGGTATTGACTATCAAGCCCACACACCCGCCGCGTTCAACCGCATATCCTGCCGTTGCGGCAACCTCATCGCGGATAATTCTTCGGACGGATACTTCCTTATTTTCGCCGTCAAACGCGAGTGCCTTCTGCTTTACGGTGTTATTTTCGGTGTATGTCAGCAGGGGGTAAGCAAGGCTGTGTTTCCACGCTTCATCGGCAATTGTCTTGTCAACGTGAGCCTCGGTATGCTTTGCGCGATGTTTTTCCGAATCGGTGTAAGCCTCAATAAGCTCTGCGCGGCGTTTTTCCGGAAGCGTTGCCGAAAGAATAATCACCGGAACTTTATAAATTCCAAGCCATTGTATCGCCATATCAAGATATTTGCTCATATAGGCGTCGTAAGCGTGACATTCGTCAACAACGACCACTTTTCCGGAAAGACCGAAGTGTTTCAGCATCACATGCTTTTGCTTCAGTGCCGCCATCAGCAGCTGATCGACCGTTCCGATAACAAAATCCGAAAGCAGGGTTTGCTTTCTTCCCGAAAACCAGTCGTGCACAATGAGTCCGCTGTCCGACTCGATGTTCAAATTGCTGTGCCCGGTGAACAGCTCCCGATAGTCCTCATTCAGAGCGGCATTGCCGTGCGCAAGCTTTATCGCCAAAAGGGTTTGCTCATCCTCCGCCAACCCGCCTGCCCATTTTTCAAGCCGCGGAAAAATTCCGTTTGAAGTTGCCTGCGTCGGCATTCCGAAGAACATACCGCCTGCGCCGGCTCTTGCGGCAAGTATTTCCGAAAGTGCAAGTGCCGCTTCCGTCTTTCCCAATCCCATAGGGGCTTCGATTATGTAGATTCCCGAGGACTCTGCATCCGTTGCGGTTGAAATGATATCCGCCTGCGTCGGGTTCGGCAAAAATCCGAATCGTTCCTTAAATGCTTCGTCATCCAGTCCGAAGCGCGCTTTTGATTCCCACATATTCGGGAACCCGATCGTTGTCCATGCATTTTCGATTCTTTTCGGATAATCGCCGAATTCGCCTTTTTGGTCGGCCGATATAAGCGGAAAATATGTTGTGTTGCTTGCGATCCAGTCCGCCGTTATCAGCATTCCGGAAATAACCACCTGCGCCGGAACCGATATATCGGGAAGCGCGCTCAAATCAGAAAAACCAGCGCTTTCAAGTGAATAATCGAGCCATTCCTTCCAAAGTGAGTCAAAGAGAGATTTGTATTTCATTCCGCGTCCGTAGAAATTATCGGGGTTTTTGTATCCCCCTTCAATTTGATTGCAAACATCCGCCGTAAGCGCCGTCGGCTTTCCGTGATGCGCCCCCGCGATTGAAGCAATTCCTCTCAAACAGCCGAATTTTAAAAGTATCGCCTCGCTTGCAAGCGCATGGGGCGTTTCGGAAATCCTTTCAAAACTGCCCGATTTCGGAAGATCAACGTATTCCGCAAAGGGGGAGAACTTAACCGCGTCACGTATACGTGACTGAAAAACGACGGTGACCTTTCCGATGTCATGCACAAGCGCACAAAACTTAAGTGTTGAAAAGAGTTTTTCCCTGCCGCCGCATTCAGCGCAAAGGTAATCCGAAATGCTTTCCGGCAATCTCTTTTGTGCGAGTTTTTCCATAATGCCCGCCGTGTCAAATGAATGCATCCAAAACGGCAGCCAGTCGTTTCCGTTCTCTCTGTCACTTTTTGCAACCGCCGCTGCAAGCTCTTTGGATAATCTGTTCAAATTTTTTACCTCTCAGTGCGTACAATTTCATTGCAGCATTCTGCAATTGCCCTTTAATCGGTTATATTATACCTTTATCCGTCAAAAAAAGCAACATATGACATTCAGCGTCATTCTTTCTGTTCACTGCAAATATTGACTTCGCTTATTGTGTGCTTACATGTTTTTTTATATTTCTGACGGTATTATTCCTTCATTGAGACATATTCAATTCAATATGATAAAACGCTGCTGTACATTTTTATGTTCCGCTGCGATAATATATTAATTTTATCTGTATTGCGGCGTTCGAACCAAACCGGATCGCCCTTCGTTTTCACTTGAAATATTCTTAAATATGATGTACAATGCAATCGGGAGCCGTCATTGGGCAGTGCAATCTGCAAGTGATTTACAAATTTGCGTGCAGTGCCGGTTCCGATGCTGAGAGGAAACGGAGGAATAGCTTTGGAGCAAAAAGACATAAATGTCAATGTTTTTTCCGCCGCGCCGCAAACCTGTTCGGGAGAGAAGGTTTTTAATCCGAACATTTCTTCAGCTGTGCCGCAAGCATGTGCGGCACAGCGCACACCGACCTATTCCGAACGATTGGACAAGCTGCGCATATTTGCCGATGAAGCGGCAGAGGAGCTTCCGCAGGTATTTTACCGTGAGCTGAACGGAGGAATCATACTTTCTCCGATTACAAAAGCGCACCCGCAATCCGATCCGAAAAAACCGCTGCTTGTGTTGGGTGAATACAGGAACTCGCCGCAGATGGGACGGAGCATTGTGTTGTACGGCGGTTCGATTTTGCGCAGTTACGGGAATTTACCGGACGAAAAGCTGAAGGCCGAGGTTCGGCACATCTTGCGGCACGAATTCACGCATCACCTTGAGTCACTCAGCGGCACAAACGATCTTGAGATTGACGATGCAGTCAAGCTGAACCGCTACAAGGCAAGCATTCATGCGGAATAAATTTGAAAATGCGGAACTGGACAGTAGGAAGCGGATGAAGTTATTGCTAATCAGTTTTTAATTTATCCATTGTAAGGAGTCTCGTAAATGAAATCAAAAGTGTTTTTTTCTTCCGAAATCACAGCTGAAAAGGTGGTTGAGCTTTTTCATGCGGCATCGAATGACCTGCCCGGCGGAATTCTTCCCGGCAAAGTTGCCGTAAAACTGCATTCGGGCGAACCCGGCAATCAAAACTTTTTGAAACCGGAATTTTGGCAGCCTGTCGTCAACGTTGTGCACGGAACCGTGGTTGAATGCAACACCGCCTACGACGGCGGACGCAACACAACCGAAAAACACCGTGAAACCATGGAAAAACACGGTTGGAGCAAGCATTTCACCGTTGACATTATGGATGCGGAAGGGCCGGATGCCGAGCTTTTGATTCCGAACGGCAAGCGCATCAAAAAGGTTCAGGTCGGCAAAAACATGCTTAACTATGACTCCATGCTTGTGCTTTCCCATTTCAAGGGGCATCCGATGGGCGGGTTCGGCGGCGCGCTGAAGCAGCTTTCCATCGGCTGCGCCTCCTCCTACGGCAAGGCATATATCCACGGTGCAGGCGAGCCGGAGAAGATTTGGACAGGCGACCACGACTCGTTTCTTGAATCCATGGCCGACGCGGCGGAAGCCGTCGTGCGTCATTTCAACGGCAATATGGTTTTTATAAACGTCATGAAGAATATGTCCGTTGACTGCGATTGCTGTTCCGTTGCGGAAGATCCCTGCATGGCAGATATCGGAATTCTTGCATCACTTGACCCGATAGCTGTCGATCGCGCATGTCTTGACCTTGTTTATGCCTCCGACGACCCCGGCAGGGATCATTTGCTTGAGCGCATTGAAAGCCGCAACGGTGCACACACGGTTGATGCCGCAGCGGAGTTGGGGTTCGGCAGCAAGGAATATGAGCTGATAAAACTGTAAGCATTCAGATTTTATTTCGTTCGAAACCCGAAACCTTGTGCCGTTTTTCGGCACCGGTTCGATTCTGAGCAAAAGTTATCCGCAATTTAATCATAAACTGCGGATAACTTTTTTGTTTTTGATATTCGTTTTTAAGGAAACATCCGAATAATCCGTTTTTTGCGAAACGGACTTTAACTCGGAGCTTTTCGGAAATTTTGAACGGGCGTTGAACGCTTTCGCGCTGTAAAATCCCGTCACTCCGTTTCGCCGTGAAGTATTTTTTGCAGCTCCGCAATAAACGAATCCACGCGCTGCCTGTTCACGGAATAGATTATTTTTTTGCCGACGGCATGGGAATCCAGCAGCCCCGTGCCGTTAAGGCTTGTCAGATACTGTGAAACGGTACACGGGGCAAGGCCGACCCGCTTCGCAAGCTCGCGTCCGTAGGCAGGCTTTTTTGCGATTTCCGAAAAAATATTGAATTTCGTCTGATCGCCGAGATAGCTCATAATCCGCGACACCTCGGCTGCGGAGTTGAACTGCTGCCTGCTTATTTCAACAAAATGCCTGTATAAAACGCCGAGATCAACGCTGCAAAGCCCGCTTTCCGCGTCAACATCTATATAGTAGGACGAAAACGAAACCACACTCGGGTAAATTACAATATCCTTAACCCTTTCGTCCGAAAAATGCAGCAACTCGTCGAGAATCTTCTCCTCTCCGCCTTCATTCAAATATGAGTCCGCAAACACACTTATAAGCGGCAGCCACAACGCTCTGTTTTCCGAAAAGGTTCGTGCTGCCGACGTCAAAGCAGCCTCAAACGCATCGATGTATTTATCGCGTGTTAAAGTTAAATCGATAAGGTCAAGCTTGGAACGGCGTGACAGTTTTGACCCGTTGATCATGCGCAGCACGCTCTCGACCGTGTTGTAACAACCGAGGTCTTCGGCGTCCCCATTGTCAAGTTTGTCCTCCTCCGCATCACCGCAAACCGCCGCCGCAATGCGCTGCCAAAGCACATTTTCGGGTCTGCCGCGAATGACGGCAAACGGGTCTTCACGGCAGAACACGCTTACCTCTTCAATCAACAGCTCCGCAATGCAGTCTCCGCGGCCGCGATTTGAAGCTCTGCGACCCTTTGTTGAAAGCGGACCGAAAAGCACGTCCGTCATTTCATCATCGACCGTTGCTCCCGCAAGCGCCTCGTAAACCGCAAACAAATGCACAAAATATTCATCATACTCCTTTTCATGCGTCGGATGCCGCTTAATCAGATTATCAAGATAATCCTTCAACGAAAATCCGAATTTTTGCGCACGAAAAAAATGAAACGCTTCGAGCAACGGTATCGGCTCGCGATAAATCATTTGCTTTCCTCTCCTCCTCCAAATTCACAGTCCGAACTGTTTGATTAGAATAATAACATAAAAAGATTAAAATTGCTATTGACTTTTTTGCCTAAACGGAGTATATTTGTATTAGCAACCACTCGTATGTTTTATTTTTTTCAAACATATGGCGTTTGCAAATTAACAAAGAGGATTATCGTTATGAACAGAAAGACCCGCCTTCCCGCCGCCCTTTTAGCGGCGG
>ENA-ORSA01002895-ORSA01002895.1-human-gut-metagenome-genome-assembly--contig:-NODE-2895-length-11596-cov-2.769257_pt1 | contig 11596 bp, 9 predicted proteins | sample MGYA00242179_ERZ509142 | MGnify/ENA primary metagenome ERZ509142 (study PRJEB26280, sample SAMEA2338659) | human gut metagenome | biome: human gut; feature: human-associated habitat; material: faeces... | reverse complement strand
TTATTCGTTCTTTGAAGAGGGACGTATTGCGAACAATAAAACATCATTCTTAGCATCATACAACTCGTCATATAACACATACACGTTCAACAATATAGCCTATCTAGTAAAAGAAATTGCTGAGAACGCTGACCGCACAAAGAAAGATTGGAACAAACTGATACTTGTGCCCGTAACGGCCACCTACAACACCACTTCAACATCAGTTGAGTTAGTAAAGGTAAGCCACGATATGTCAATGTGCAACACACGTCTTGTTGGTGGCGAGAACAATCCCAATAATCCTGTAAAGATAAGCGTTATCTACGCCAAATTCAATACAGAAAAATGATGTAACACATACATCTTCAGAACAATCATAGTCAACAATAATTAAGCGTATATGGCCGACAACTTTTTAGAGCGACATCGCGAAGCATACGAATTGCGAAAACAGCAATGGCTAAAGAAAAAGCGTAGACTTTCTATAAAGAAGCCTATACCGCCCAAACCCGATGACGAGGCTCTATAACAAGCAACGTGTGTGATCTTTTACATGATATTAAGTATAGGAGGCCCCGACAATAACACCTATTGTCGTTGCCTCCTATATCGTATCATCAATAGCATTTGTTCAACACATTTTTCATTTTTCAAATATGTCAAAACCATTAGTAAGCTTTATCATCACATACCATAACGAGCCAGTCGAATATATTGTTGAATGTCTCGACAGCATTTTTTCATTGTCATTATCAGATAAAGAACGCGAAATAATATTGATTGACGACGGCTCTGACAATGATGCTTTATCCGTTCTTCATCCGTACGTCGAAAAGCTGTTCTATGTCCGACAACCGAACAAAGGCTTAAGTGAAGCTCGCAATTTAGGCATCACTATCGCATCGGCTGAATACATACAATTTGTTGATGCAGACGATTTTCTTATACGCGCCCCATACGAGCACTGTCTTGACCTTGTACGCTATCATAACCCCGACATAGTAATGTTCCGCACTGCGCAGCAAATTGTTACCGAAGCCCCCTTTATACTTCCCGAGGTTGTTACTGGAACTCAATATCTTCGCCACAACAATCTTCGCGCAGCAGCATGCGGCTATATTTTCAGACGTTCAAAATTAGGTACACTTCGTTTCACCCCCCACTTATTGCATGAAGACGAAGAATTTACCCCACAACTATTGCTACGCTGTGATCGAGTTTTCGACACTAACGACAATAGCTATTTTTATCGCAAACGCGAAGGCTCTATCACGCAAAAGAAAGACAAACGATGGTATCTGCGTCGCTTAAACGACAAAGAATATATAATCAACCATTTATCCGAAAAGAAATATCTATTAGCTCCAGACGAACAGTTAGCGCTCCAACGCCGTATTGATCAAATGTCTATGGACTATCTGTTCGACACCCTTGAGCTTACCCACTCATTGCATGAGCTTGAAAACCGCATTGAAAGGTTGGCACAGGAAGGGCTCTATCCATTGCCCCAGAAAAACTATACAAAGAAATACGCCACCTTCTGCAAACTCATCTCCAGTAAAACAGGCCGCCGCATCTTGCTGGGCTATTGCGTATTGAAGGTAAAAATGGCTTAACCAAACTTAAATCATAAAAATCATCACATATCAAGAAGAGAGAAGGATTGTTAAATGAAGATTTTATTGTTAGGCGAATATAGCAATGTTCATGCTACTTTAGGTAAAGCCTTAATTCAACTGGGGCATCAAGTAACACTTATCTCCAACGGCGATTTTTGGAAAAACTATCCACGCGATATTGACCTGTCGCGCACCCCGGGTCGCTGGGGAGGCATCTGCTATACGGCACGTTTACTCACACTTCTCCCTCGGTTGCGAGGCTATGATGTGGTACAACTGATCAACCCTATGTTTCTCGAACTAAAGGCTGAACGCATTATTCCCATATATCATTATCTTCGCAGACATAACAAAAAAGTTTTTCTCGGAGCCTTCGGTATGGATTATTATTGGGTAAAAGCATGCTGCCAACTCATGCCATTGGCATACAGCGATTTTAATATTGGCCATCAGGTGCGCACAGACGCTATTGCCACTGCCTACCGCAACGAGTGGGAGAACACTGCTAAAGCCACACTTAACAAAGAAATTGCCACTACATGCAATGGCATAATAGCTGGGCTGTACGAATATTGGACCGCCTACCACCCCTATTTACCGGAGAAAACAACCTACATACCGTTTCCTATTTGCTGTACCACTTCCCCTATGTCGAATCGTGGCACCCACTCCGGCCCCATACGGGTATTTATTGGTATTAACAAAACCCGACATAAATATAAAGGCACAGACATTATGCTTGAAGCATTAACCAACTTACACCAAAAATACCCCACGCTGTTCACCATACAGAAAGCCGAGTCAGTACCATTCGCTCAATATAAGAGAATGATGGCTGAGGCCGACATTCTGATAGACCAACTATACAGCTACACACCATCAATGAATACGCTGGAAGCCATGTCGCAAGGAATAGTTTGTGTGGGTGGTGGTGAATCCGACTTCTACCGCTTCATTGGTGAAGAGCAATTGCGACCTATCATCAACGTGAAACCTAGTTATAACGATGTTTACGCACAGCTCGAATACATCATTTTGCATCCCGAACTATTACCATTGCTTAGCGCACAAAGCAAAGCTTTTGTCAACAAATATCATAATCATATAAATGTTGCAAAACAATACCTTCATTTTTGGGAAGAAAAATAAACATCACATAGACCACTAACAAACCTCAATGTACTACATTATAATGAAACAACTATGTATAACAGCAAGAACCACTTGAAAAAAATTACATCTATCTTTATTATCATCACTACAATGTTCAGCATGTCATTACATGCCACAAATAAGTGGGATAAGCATACAAATAGTAACGAAGAGAGGATATGTGTTGGACAAATTCTGCTCGTATATATCGACTCAGCCTTCGGTGATATGCCACTTCGACAAACTGCCAATAAACTGAAAGCCGATATCATATACGAATACAAATATACGAATGCATTGGCCTTAAATTTTTCTGAACACAAGAAAAAAGAAACACTGATTAAACGTCTTCTAAAAACGAAAGGTGTATTAAAGGTTATCGAAGATAAAACTACACACAACACTCCAAGTGTGATAACACCTCATCAAACAAGATAACAAAATATCTAAATAAGCAATAAACAATGAAAATGAGAACCATTTTTTCAATTCTCTCAATGGTAACATTGCCATTAGGGGCAGTAGCTCAAACGAATATGAACATTGGTATAGAAACGAGCAATTTAGACACAACAGCTCACCCTGGTGAAGATTTTTATCAATATGCTTGTGGTGGATGGATTAAAAACAATCCATTGCCAGCAGCATACTCGCGCTTTGGCAGTTTCGATCAATTAGTGCAAAACAATGATAAACGCGTTCATGACATCTTAAAAAATTTGCTCAACACTACATCAACAGATGAAGTAAGCCAAAAATTAGGTGATTTCTATAAACTCGCCATGGATAGCGTGCGCCGTAACAATGAAGGGTTTGCTCCTGTACAGCCACTGCTAAGCGAAATAGGTAATGCCAAAACAATAGATGCCCTTCACGCGTTACAAACAAAATATGCTTTTTTTGAATTTGGTGTTCCCTTTGGTGATGGTTTTGGAGCCGATGAAAAAGAAGCCTCACAAAACATCATGAATGTATCGCAGAGCGGACTTACATTAGGGCAAAAAGAGTATTATCTTGACAACGATGAAGCCACAACACGTATTCGCGACGATTACAAACAGTTTATTATTCGTATGTTCTCGTTATGTGGACAAGCAAAATCTGCTCAACAGAACATGGAACATATCATGTTTATCGAAACAGCATTGGCAAAGGTAAGTAAGAATCGAACAGAGCTACGCGATGTGGAGGCTAACTACAACAAAATGAGCTTGACTGATTTTGAACAAAAATATCCATACTTGCAATTGCGCAACCTATTGCTGGCTAAAGGTATAGACGAAAAGCACATTAATACTATTATCGTAGGACAACCCGACTTTATGAAAGGCGCAAATGAAGTATGGAAAAGTATGGGCACGGATGCACTGCGCGCCTATATGCAGTGGCACGTATTGCTCTCAGCAGCCAACTATCTTGGCGATGATGCTGCAACAGCCTATTTCGATTTCTTTGGAAAGACAATGCGCGGACGTAAAGAAGACTACCCCCGCTGGAAACGCGCCACTAACCAAATAGAGAGCCAGATGGGCGAAGCACTTGGTCGTATTTATGTAGCTAAATATTTCCCCGCTGAAGCCAAACAACGCATGGAGGCTCTTATTAAAAACCTGCAACTGTCATTGGCAGAACGAATTAAGGAGCAAACATGGATGAGTGAGGTTACAAAAACCGCAGCACTTGACAAACTGAACAGCTTCTATGTAAAGGTTGGCTATCCCAACAAGTGGACAGACCTAAACGCTTTGAAGATAGACCCTTCAAAGTCGTATTACGAGAATATGTTAGTTTGTCGTCTGTTTTGGGAAAAGAAAAGCATAAACGACAAGGCTGGTAAGCCTGTCGATCGTGACGAGTGGTATATGTATCCACAAACTGTCAATGCCTACTACAACCCCACCACCAACGAAATATGCTTCCCTGCAGGCATTTTGCAGCGCCCCTTCTTCGATATGCATGCCGATGATGCCTACAATTATGGTGCTATTGGTGTAGTGATAGGTCATGAAATGACTCACGGCTTCGACGACCAAGGTCGTCATTACGACAAAAACGGAAATATGATCGACTGGTGGACAAAACAAGATGCCGAAAACTTTGCTCAACACGCCGATGTTTGTATTCGTTTCTTCTCCAATATTAAGGTATTGCCCGACCTTAATGCTAATGGCAAACTAACATTGGGTGAGAATTTGGCCGATCACGGAGGCTTAGAAGTTGCGTTTAACGCTTTTAAACACGCCACAGCATCTAATCAGCTTGCAACAATAAACAATTTCACCCCTGAGCAGCGTTTCTTTCTAGCCTATGCAGGTGTTTGGGCGGGTAACATAACTGAAGAAGAAATACGAAGTCGTACCAAAAGTGACCCCCACTCGTTAGGCCAATGGCGTGTAAATGGGGCCCTACCACACATTGACGCATGGTATGAGGCTTTTAATATCAAGCCTACAGATAAAATGTTTTTGCCAGAGAGCAAGCGTTTAAAAATGTGGTAAATTCTCAATAAGCCCTTTTAAAAAACAAAATATTACACATTATATAAATCCGTATTCAAGTATTTTATGAATACGGATTTTTTTTGGTATTATATATATCACAAACAATGTCGAACATAATATTTTGTTCAACTGCACTGATAGGGTAACGTTTGAAAATGACATGGTCTTTTTGTATTTGCTGGGCCAGCAACTGTTTACAACCCTGTGCGCCTTTTTTATGCAATGTACAAAAGTGTGCCAGACGTTCTGCCGCTTGCTGATAACGACCTGTCACCCATGCTGCGTAAGCAGCGTTCAAGCTGTCAGCTGGTATCGCCGATGGAGCTTTCAGCAACAGTTCATACCGTGTAAAAGCTTTCTCGGGCTCACCATTAAGAAGTTGTGCCCAGGCCATGGCACGAGACACATTGCGATTGTTTGGATATTGAAAATCAAGTTTATAAAGAAGGGGCAATGCTTCGGCTATCTTACCTAAACTAAGCATGGCAACAGATAGCCTCAAGTTATACGTAAAATTATCAACTGATATTTGACAGAGACGTTTATAGCAATCAACTGCCATTTCATTGTTTTGCTGTTTAAAAGCATATTGAGCTATAAAGGAGAGCACAGAAATGGGAGCTACATCAACTTGTGCTAACCATTTTTCTGCCAAAGTAGCTATTAAAGGATGCGATAGAGGCTGTGCATGTAACTGTGTGGCCGATACAAAAGGATTGATAAAATCGGAACGATGATTATTCAACCTAAAGAAACGATATAGATTCTGCAGATAAACACGACGAAGGTAGGTTGCTGAACTTCTGTCAGAATCGCTCATAATGCCTCCAAAAGCCATTTTATTTTCTTTGATGCTGTGTCGCACTTCTTGCGGCAGTTGTTTTAAAACTGTCGACAATGCAAGAAGAAATGAATATTTATCAGAGTCGCAGAATGGAGCATCATTCAATAAATCAGCAAATAACTGGCAATCGGGCTCTTTGTTATATATTTCATTTAGCAAGGGGTGCGTAGAGCTATAAGGTAAAAACCAGTTAATCAACTCATTGAAGAAGCTAAAGCGTTTCATCTGAGCAAACCCTCCAAAAAACACGTCGGCACCTTCTCGCTGCATATCTTGCATCTTTTTGAAGGTTTGCTCCATTTTCTCCATACGTTGCTCAGCATCATTGGTTCCCATAATATCCGCCATAGGGTCATCGTCTTTCTCACGTATACCTAACCGCGTAATCTCAAGATTACTATTTTCCATCAATGTAGGAATGATGTTGTTTTGTATCTCGGTAGTATCGCTATCAGCTCGGCAACAATACATCATTTGCTTTTGCAGTTCAGCCAACTCGGTAAATAACGATTGATGGGCAAACAAAGCTTGTAGGGCGGCTTCTACTTCAGTAAAGCGATGTATCAGTGCTACAGGGGGCATTGCCCATACCCATCCTACCAGTGCACACTGAGCAAGGGCTGTGTTGCCAGCAGCAGTTGCTTGTAGATACACCTGCACCAAAGTGTACCACTTACGCGGACAATAAACATTTATTACGGATAATGTAATGGCCGTCACCATTAACTGTGCATCCTTTACATCAATTGTGGGCGATGTAAGCAACAACGCAAACCCTTTCTGCTGACTTTCTGTCCAAGCATGTGATACAAGAACAGACGCAAACAACTGGTTGATATAAACATAATGACGGTTGCGCAGTTCATCTATTTTTTTCTGGTTTGATGCAATATTGGTTCCGTCTAATGCCAATAAGGCTTCATCTTGCACAAAGCGCTCTAAGTTTGAACGCACACTATCAGGTTGTAGCTCAAACAAACGCGACACCTCTGCTGCACGCATATATGACACCTTTGTTCGGCACAACTGGTCAACGGTCATACCAACGGCTATATCATAGAGTCTGTGCTGCATATTGGCATACATTTTTTCGGCATCAGGGTCACGAAAGCCACGGCACATGAATTGGCACATCATACGATAATCGGTTTCGGTCTTTTCTATTTCTTCACGAAAAGAAGCTGCCTGTGGTTGCGTGGCTACTTCAGCATACAAAGCCGAAATATTCTCGCCAACAGTATTGTCGGATAAAAGTTTGCTAAGAATATCTTCTTTCATGTTAATGGTTCAATTTGAAAATGAATGAGTAGGCTGGTAGCCGAGCGGTTTACTTCGTAACTCAAATATTGCTAACCTTGGTTTCTTCGGTTTCACTCTTCGACTCGGCCCTACCGCTTATTTCAGTAAAACACGTCAACTAATTAATTGTTGTCTTTACAAACGCCGACACCTTTTTAATATTATCGGTGGTGGGTTCAACGGCATGCATATAGCGTATTTTCGGCAGAGCTGCAATGGTTTTATCATCAATGCGATAATATTTCTTTAACACATCAGCATAAGCAGAAAGGCCATGAGCATTAAGCGAGTCGCAAGCCATATTATATCCCTTCAAAAACAAGGACAACTGTTTTTGACGACGTTTATCCCGTATAGCTTCATCTTTAAACGCTATTACGCCCAACGTAGGATAACGGTCACTGCTATCAACCAATACCACACCACCACGCTTACGTGCTAACGTTGCCCAAGGCTCGGAAAGCCATGCCGCATCAATCTCATTGCCTATCAACATACGCAACCGTATCAGTACATCATTAATCTGCACTCTATAAACATCACCTTTAACTTTGACGCCTTCAAGACATTGATTCGTAAGCCAGTCGGTGCCAGAAAAACGAGTTATAGCAACCACCTTATCGCCCAATTGGTCAAGGCGCGATACACGTGAACGTTTGCTTGCTATAAGTTGCCAGTGCTGAACAGTACCAGCCACATACCTTAAACTTTTACCTTGTTGCTGAAAACGTTCTGTACGCACAAGGTCGCTTACCATGCCCTCGACCGTTGCGCCACGAAAGGCTGTATCACAATCCATCTGAGCATTGTATCGGCGTAATCGGACATCTACACCAAGAGTGTCAAACATTCGGTATTCATGAGCTAAAAATAAAGGCAATCCATCGAGTGTAGGTACCACAGCTATCTTCAATGCTAACGAGTCTTGACGTCGTTGTTCAAGGCGTTGCTGGCGGTCAAGGCGCAGTCGGGTGGCTTCAGTATCGCCACATGCCGATAATACTACAACAACTAATATATATAAAATACTTTTTTTCATACGGCAAAATTAACAATATATTTTGACACGCGAAAAATAATTACTACTTTTGTATTGATACAAATTAATAATAGATACCACGTAAATAAACATTCTACAAAAAAGCATGTAAACTAACGTGATATCTATCAAACTTAACAGAACACGCCGATGGCAAAAGATAAGATTGCATACGTGTGCACAAATTGTGGACAAGAGTCAACAAAATGGATCGGTAAATGTCCCAATTGCGGCCAGTGGAATACATTTAAAGAGATACGTATCTCAAATAATGCCCCAAATAGTATCGCTCAAAGAACAACCTTATACGATGCACCAGGGGGAAAGAATGGAAAAAGCCGCCCCATAAAACTTAAAGACATACCTGTAGAAGCTGAACCACGCATTAATACACACGACACCGAACTAAACCGTGTGTTAGGTGGAGGTTTAGTTCCTGGCAGTATTGTGCTGTTAGGTGGAGAACCAGGCATTGGTAAAAGCACACTAACTTTACAAACCATTCTTAATATGCCAGAACGACGCATATTATATGTAAGTGGTGAAGAAAGTGCACACCAATTAAAAATGCGTGCACAACGATTGGCATCTATCAACATAACAAATGAAGCCATGTCTGATCACGACAATGTCACCATTCTGTGTGAAACATCGCTTGAAAATATATTTGACAACATTAAAGAAGTGGTACCCGAATTAATTGTCATCGATTCAATACAAACCATTGCCACAGATACAGTGGAGAGCAGCCCAGGAAGCGTAACACAGGTACGCGAATGTGCCGCAACATTATTACACTACGCCAAATCTTCAGGAGTACCCGTCATCCTCATCGGTCATATCAATAAAGAAGGCACACTAGCAGGCCCAAAGATATTGGAGCACATAGTAGATACCGTGATACAATTTGAGGGCGATCAACACTATATGTATCGTATATTACGTTCTATAAAAAATCGTTTTGGCAGCACGTCAGAATTAGGTATCTACGAGATGCAACAAACAGGGTTAAGACAAGTAAGCAACCCCTCTGAGCTATTGCTAAATCAAGACCATGAAGGGCTATCAGGAATAGCCATTAGTTCTGCGATAGAAGGAGTTAGACCTTTCTTAGTTGAGACTCAGGCGCTTGTTTCATCGGCTGCATACGGCACACCACAGCGCACAGCAACAGGTTTTGATCAGAAACGTTTGAACATGTTACTTGCCGTCCTTGAAAAGCGTGTTGGCTTTAAACTGGCACAAAAAGACGTCTTCATAAATATTGCAGGCGGCTTACGTGTAACCGATCTTGCTATGGATCTTAGCATTATCGCAGCTGTATTATCAAGTAATGTTGACACCCCCATTGAAACTGGATGGTGCATGGCAGGCGAAGTGGGTTTGAGTGGTGAGGTACGATCGGTTAACCGTATTGAACAACGAATAGCCGAGGCCGAGAAATTGGGGTTCAGCGACATCATCATTCCAAAATATAATTTTCAGGGATTAGATACAAAAAAATACGAAATAAACATTCACCCCGTAAAGAAGGTAGAAGAAGCATTACGGGTCTTGTTTGGATAACGAAAAGCTGACGAACTACTTGTCTTGCCGTTCAAAAACTTTAAAATAACAATTGAAACGTAAAGAGAGAAACTTATCTACTCGTCAGCTAACAGACGATTACTTGCGAAACGAAATAAAAATATGAAAGACTCAGTTATTATTGTAAGTGGAGGGATGGATAGTATCACCCTTCTTTATGAATGGAAAGAACGCATTGCCTTAGGCATATCGTTCGACTATGGAAGCAATCATAATGCCAAGGAAATTCCGTTGGCAGAAATGCACTGTAATCGATTAGGCATCAAGCACATAACAATCCCGCTCAGTTTTATGCATCAATATTTTAAAAGTAGCTTGCTTGATGGGGCCGATGCCATACCCGAAGGGCATTATGCCGACGATAACATGAAATCGACGGTAGTGCCTTTCCGTAATGGAATTATGCTATCTATCGCTATTGGCATTGCTGAAAGCAACGAACTAAAAAATGTTCTTATAGCCAACCACGGTGGTGACCACACCATCTATCCCGACTGTCGTCCTGAGTTCATTAAAGCCATTAATGCCGCTGCTGAAACAGGTACTTTTGTCAACATAAATGTATTGGCTCCTTACACCAATATCACCAAGACAGATATTGCTCGAAGAGGACGAGAACTAGGTATCGACTATACCGAAACATGGAGTTGCTACAAAGGTGGTGAACACCAATGTGGTAAATGTGGCACATGTGTAGAACGTAAAGAAGCGTTACATGATGCGGGAATTATTGATAACACTGTATATGAACAGGATGCAGAATAACAAAAGAAGAAAGAAATAGGCTTATTTTGACAGAAGGCATAAAATAGGATAAAATTTTAACACAGAAGCACCATCTTTCAACTTTTATTATTAATTTTGTAGGCAAACATAACTGTGTGGTCATTCAATGTCCACTAGCAACAAAAAAACATCATTTATTGACATACAAAAAACAATAAAAAAAATGAAAATCGAAGATTTCAACTTTGCCGGTAAGAAGGCAATTGTCCGCGTGGACTTCAATGTACCCTTGGACGAGAACGGTAACGTAACCGACGACACCCGTATCCGTGGCGCTCTGCCCACTCTGAAGAAGGTTTTGGCCGATGGCGGCGCGCTCATTATGATGAGCCACATGGGCAAACCCAAAGGCAAGGTAAACCCCAAGTTGTCGCTTAAGCAGATCGTTCCCAATGTATCAAAAGCACTGGGCGTAGACGTTAAGTTTGCAGAAGACTGCGGTAACGCAAGCGAGGCAGCTGCTGCACTGAAGTGTGGCGAGGCTCTTTTGCTGGAGAACTTACGCTTCTATCCTGAGGAAGAAGGCAAACCTGTAGGTGTAGAAAAAGGTACACCCGAGTTTGACGAGGCAAAGAAAGAGATGAAGGGCAAGCAGAAAGATTTTGCGAAGAAGCTCGCTTCATATGCTGACGTTTACGTAAACGATGCCTTCGGCACCGCTCACCGTAAGCACGCTTCTACTGCAGTTATTGCCGACAGCTTTGATGCTGACCACAAAATGCTTGGTCTCCTTATGGAAAAAGAGGTTACCGCTATTGATAACGTACTGAAAAACGCTCAGCATCCC
>ENA-ORSA01002891-ORSA01002891.1-human-gut-metagenome-genome-assembly--contig:-NODE-2891-length-11614-cov-2.526084_pt1 | contig 11614 bp, 10 predicted proteins | sample MGYA00242179_ERZ509142 | MGnify/ENA primary metagenome ERZ509142 (study PRJEB26280, sample SAMEA2338659) | human gut metagenome | biome: human gut; feature: human-associated habitat; material: faeces... | reverse complement strand
TGAATCAAAGTAAGCCAGGTCGAAATACTCATTGCTCACTTGCGGCAATTGCATTTTTATCAGTACATTGCTCAGTTTACGAGGAGAATAGAAGCGTACGTGCAGCTTTCCTTCTTCGGTAACTGATACCTGAAGCGGCTGTGATGTGTTGAACTTCCGGAGTGACGGGTTGGTGTACACTTCCTTTGTTTCATCGTCCTGCAGGATGGCTTTATGTCCGCCTGCATTGTATGCCGCAGGTGTGATGAACATCATTATATCCTTGTCATCCGGATGAGTCACTACCGATTCGATGTGATGAATGTGATTGCTGCTTAGCGATTTATGCTCGAACCCATAGACCTGACGTCTTTCCTCCTTACGGTAGTTACGGGTAGAAATTGTAATTTCACCGTTGAGTTCCGCATTCTCGCACAGCGGCATGAAGAGGTAAGAAGTCTGTTCATTCAAGGAAATCGGGTAGAGTGTTCCATTGCTTTCACCGCTCAATTCTCCGCTGCCTGAAAGAGTGGTGTAAAAGCGTACGTCGCCAAATGAAAGGCTTTTATCCGTTACGGCATAGCGCACATAAGGATTGTGGTAGGTGAAATCGAAATCAACCCGGCTTACAATCCGTTTTTGGGTTATTTCATCTGTAATTGAAGCCGTTTCCTGTATTCCGTCGGCAGTCTGTACCTCTATGACTGAGAAAGGAGTTTGCGAATAGAAATATTCAGCCTCCAGTGGTTTCTGCAAATCTTCCGGAAATGCCAGCCACTCATCTTGTATACGCTCAGGAGTATGAACGGTGGCTTTATCTTTGGTGGCATCGCCCTGGATTCCTAAAACCAGCAGACGGTAATTTCCTTTGTGCAGTCCTTCGGTATAAATTGTGGACGTAGAGGCTTCATAATAGCTCTTGATATTTTTGACCTTTTCACCGTTTTCATCCACAATGAAATAGTGCAACTCATCGTATGGAGAGGTTTCCTTTCCAGAGATACGCGAAGTACTTCCCTCATATCCATCCTTTTGTAATTTGAATAAAATCCCGGATTTGTTTGTAGCAGACGATGTGTCTAATTGTTCTTCCTGGTTACAAGAAACCAATAGCAAAGTGCATAAAAAAGCAATAAAAGTAAGTTTTCTCATTTTGTTGTTGTTTTCTCAGTAATCACAATCTTTTTTATAAACTAATATTTTTAATTATTTCCCTCTAAAAAGTAATTAATCGTTTGTTTTTTTATCTTTATATTTTAATGTTATGAGTATTTCCCTTATTCTTGTTCTTAAACGAAATTTGAGGGACTTTTGTTCAATGAAAATTATTTTTTAGTGGACTTTTTGACACTTATTTTTTAGTACTTGAGTTAGGTATAAATTTTTATGTAGCAAACTTACTTCGTTTTGAGGTAGATACTAAGAATGTCAGTTTTTCTGTCGTTCGTTGCTGCGAAACTCGGTGGGGGTCATACCTAGGTATTTTTTGACGTATTGGGCAAAAAAAGAGACATTGGGGAAGTCAAAGTCCATGGCTATCTCCTTGATGCTTTTGGTCGAGTATTTGAGGGCCGGGATGATGTGTTCTATCGCGTTCTCATGAATGAGCGTCAATGCATTTTTCCCACTGATTTGTTTGACAATGCGCGAAAGATATTTGCTTGAATAGCAGAACAAATCAGCATAATAGCCCAAGGTTCGGTGTCTGCCGTTGTCGGCTGCGAGAGCTTCCATGAATTGCTTGAAAATAAAGTCGGGTTGTTTGACTAGGACCTGGTGGCCTGTATTTTCCTTTTCGAGTGACTTATGAGTGGTTTTGGCTATCATTTCTTCAAAAAAAGCAGAAGCGATGTGCAGCAGGATGTCTTTTTGAAAATTGTCGGATGAAACGTTTATTTTGCGTTCTATCAAATCCAGATACAGCTGGAACAGTTCTTTTCTTGTTTCCTCAAAATGCTTGATAGGGTGCTCTTGTATGTAACAAATCGATTTCCACGTATATTTTTGCGTCTGGGTGATGCGGCGAAAAAAGCGGTTGGAAAAGCAGAATATCTTTACTTTGCAGTCGGGGCTGGCCGAAAGTTGTCTGATAAGAGTATTGGGCAGACTGATCAGCAAGTCATTGGCTTGAAGATGACGATAGGTATTGCTCAATTCCATCGTAATTTCTCCTTCCCTGCAATAAAGCATCAGAAATACCTCCAGTTTGACATTCTTGTTTTTTTGAAATACATTTTCCAGCCGTTCGGTTAGGAACATGTAGTCGTCCATGTAGCTTTGAGGGTCACAATGTGCCTGAAGCATGTCCATGTGAATGTGTTTGATAATTTCTTCCATGTTATTTTTTTGCAAAGATGTGGATTCCCCCGTAAAGCATGGTGTTCTATATTCTTCCAGATATGTCTTATTTTCTACATTTTGCCGGATGTTGTGGAAACAAGGGAAAATAAGATACTTCTGTGTGAAAATCCGTTGTGTGCTTTTTCTACGGGGTTGTTACTTTTGCGCGAACAAAAAAAGAAACGAATATGACAGAAAAGATTGGAAATTTAGGTGCATGGCTGATGGTGTTCGGTTGTGCGATTGGGATAACGTCCTGCCAGACGGAAACAAAAGAAACTACCGGAAAGGGGTATCAGCTGATGACAATTCAGGCAGATACCGACAAGGAGATTACTACTTCTTATTCTGCATCCATTGAAGGTATGCAGGACATTGATATTTATCCGCAAGTGTCAGGATATATTGAAAAGTTGAATGTGTCGTAAGGTGATGTCGTACGCAAGGGAGAAGTCTTGTTTGTGATTGACCAAGTTCCGTATAAGGCGGCTTTGAAAACGGCAGTGGCCAATGTGGAAGTAGCGAAAGCCAGTCTGGCTACAGCCGAACTTACTTATAAAAGTACAAAGGAATTGTATGCCAAAAAGATAGTCTCCAGCTTTAATTTGCAGACAACAGAGAATGAGTTTCTGACTGCCAAGGCACAACTGGCACAGGCCAAGGCACAGGAGGTGAACGCGCGAAACAACCTTTCTTATACGGAGGTGAAGAGCCCGAGCGAAGGAGTGGTCGGCATGTTGCCTTATCGGGTGGGGACACTGGTCAGTTCGAACATGGCACAGCCCTTGACTACGGTTTCCGATAATGCCCAGATGTATGTCTATTTTTCGATGACCGAGAACCAGTTTCTCTCGCTGGCCCGTCAGTATGGGACCACGGAAAAGGCCATACAGAATATGCCTGAAATCCAACTTCAGCTGAACGACGGTTCCATGTACGAAGAAAAAGGAAAGATAGAATCTATCAGTGGGGTGATTGACAAGGAGACGGGTACGGTAGGTGTACGTGCGGTATTTCCGAATGCTTCCCGTTTGTTGCACAGCGGGGCATCGGGAAACGTGTTGATTCCAAGTATCTATAAGAAATGCATTGTTATTCCGCAGGGAGCTACCATACAGTTGCAGGATAAAATCTTGGCTTATAAAGTGGTGGATGGCAAAGCGGTATCTACTCTGATTAAAGTAGCTCCGGTCAATGACGGAAAGGAATACATTGTAACGGATGGGCTGAAGGTCGGTGACGAGATTGTGGCCGATGGAGCCGGTATGCTTCGTGAAGGAACGCAAGTAAAATAATCGGACGCTTATGAAAGGAAATATATTTATCAAACGGCCAGTCATGGCCTTGTCTATATCCATCTTGATTTTAATTGTTGGATTTATCTCCCTCTATACCTTGCCGGTGGAACAGTATCCGGATATTGCTCCGCCTACAGTTTGTGTGGATGCTACTTATACGGGTGCCGATGCAGATGCGGTGATGAACAGTGTCATTATGCCGCTGGAAGAAAGTATCAATGGGGTGGAAAACATGATATACATTACCTCTACGGCCACCAATGCCGGTACGGCAGAAATATTGGTCTATTTCAAGCAGGGAACCGATCCGGATATGGCGGCAGTCAATGTACAGAATCGTGTGTCGGAAGCACAGGGCCTGTTGCCTGCAGAAGTAACGGCTATTGGGGTAAGTACCATGAAGCGGCAGAACAGCTATCTTCAGATTAATGGTTTGACCAGTCCGGATAAACGTTATGATGAGAGTTTCTTGTCGAATTATCTGGATATTAATGTAATACCACAAATTAAACGTATCCAGGGAGTTGGTGATGTACAGCTTTTGGGGGATACGTATAGCATGCGTATCTGGATGAAACCGGACAAGATGGCGCAATATGGTTTGGTGCCTGCCGATGTGACGGCTGCATTGGGAGAACAGAATATCGAAGCTCCTACAGGATCTTTGGGTGAAAATTCAGATCGTGTATTCCAGTATACGATGAAGTATAAAGGTCGTCTGAAGAGTGTGGAGGAGTTTGAGAATATGGTGATACGTTCTCAAAAAGATGGTTCCGTACTCCGTGTGAAGGATATTGCTGATGTAGAGCTGGGGCGTGAATCCTATGGCTTTCATGGGGAAGCAGACGGAGTGCCGGGTGTGATGTTTATGGTTTATCAGGTGGCCGGAGCAAATGCGACAGCTGTGAACCAGGAGATATCCGATTTGCTGGATGATATAGCAAAAGATTTGCCTGAAGGAATGGAGTTTCTGCAAATGATGAGTGTGAATGATTTCCTATTTGCTTCTATCGACAATGTGGTTGAAACTTTGGTGATAGCTATTCTTCTGGTAATTCTGGTAGTATATTTCTTCTTACACGATTTCAAGAGTACTTTGATTCCTTCCATATCCATTGTGGTGTCGTTGATTGGTACGTTTGCCTTCCTTTCGGTGGCCGGATTCAGTATCAACATCCTGACCTTGTTTGCGCTGGTGCTGGCCATTGGTACCGTAGTGGACGATGCCATTATTGTAGTGGAAGCCGTACAAGCTAAATTTGATGTGGGTTATCGTTCGCCTTATCTGGCTACCAAGGATGCCATGAACGATGTGACGATGGCCGTTGTGTCGTGTACCTTTGTGTTCATGGCCGTATTTATTCCGGTCACCTTTATGGGTGGCACATCCGGTGTGTTCTATACGCAGTTTGGTATCACGATGGCAGTGGCTGTGGGTATTTCTTGTTTAAATGCGTTGACACTCTGTCCGGCTATGTGTGCCATGATGATGAAACCGTCAGACGGAAACAAGAGCCCTCACAGTCTGAACGGAAGGATACGTGCCGCCTATAATGTCTCATTTCATGCTTTAATGGGGAAATATAAAAAAGGACTGATGTTTTTCTTCCGTCATCGTTGGATAGTATGGACTTCATTAGGTATTGCTTTCATATTATTGGTGTATCTGATGTCCACCACGAAAACCGGATTAGTCCCTCAGGAAGATCAGGGAACCATGATGGTGAACATTAGTACTTCGCCGGGTAATTCATTGGCGGAGACTGATAAAGTAATGGATAAGGTGGAAAAGATATTGAAGGCCACTCCAGAAATAGAAAACTATTCTCGTACTACCGGGTATGGATTGATTTCCGGACAAGGGACTTCATACGGTACGGTTATTATCCGTATGCTTCATTGGGATAAGCGAAAAGGAAAGAAACATACGGTGGATGCGGTGATGAAGCGCTTGAATGCCCAATTTAGCATGATTAAGGAAGCGCAGGTATTCTGTTTCCAGCCGGCCATGATTCCGGGATATGGAACTGGAAACTCCATTGAACTTTATATGGAGGACAAAACGGGAGGCGACATGCAGCCGTTCTATGAATCATTGTGGCTTTGAATCAGCGTCCGGAAGTGGCCATGGCTTATAGTTCGTATGCCATGAATTTCCCTCAGATTGCGGTGGATGTAGATGCGGCTAAATGCAAGCGTGCCGGAATCAGTCCGAATGATGTGCTTGATGTGGTGGGCGCCTATTGTGGTGGGTCGTATGTCTCTAATTATAATAAATTTGGAAAGGTCTATCGTGTCATGATTCAGGCTTCGCCCGATGCCCGTTTGGATCAGCATGCGTTGGACAACATGTTTGTTCGTAATGGTATGGAGATGGCGCCGGTCAGCCAGTTTGTGACGCTTCGTTCGGAACAGGGGGCGGAGATAGCCAAGCGTTTCAATTTGTATAACACTATCAACGTCAATGTAAACGTGGCCGACGGATATTCTACAGGTGAAGTTCAGAAAGCTATTAAAGAGGTTGCGGCTCAGGTGCTTCCTTCGGGTTATGGTTATGAATATGGAGGTATGGCTCGTGAGGAAGCGAGCAGCGGAGGAGCACAGACCGTTTTTGTATATACCATTTGTGTGGTATTGATATTCTTGATTCTGTCATGCCTTTACGAGAGTTTTCTGGTGCCGTTGGCTGTCATTCTTTCCGTACCTTTCGGCTTGATGGGAAGTTTCTTGTTTGCCCGTGTGGCAGGATTGGAAAACAACATCTATTTGCAGACGGGAGCCATTATGCTGATTGGTCTGCTGGCCAAAACGGCCATTCTGATTACAGAGTATGCCATTGAACGCCGGCGTAAAGGAATGGGCATCATTTCTTCTGCCTATTCGGCTGCCCAGGCTCGTTTCCGTCCCATCATCATGACCGTGTTGTGTATGATTTTCGGTATGCTTCCGCTGATGTTCTCATCCGGTGCCGGAGCCAATGGCAACAGTTCGCTGGCTACGGGTGTCGTAGGAGGTATGCTGGTGGGTACGCTGGCTTTGCTCTTCGTGGTGCCTGTATTCTTCGTGGTGTTTGAGTACTTGCAGGAGAAGCTGCGAGGTCCCATGCAGAAAGAGCCCGACCAACAGATTGTCTACGAGAAGGAACAGACCTTGATTGAAAAAAGTGCCTTTAATACAGAAAAGTAAATGGAGTCGTCTATGAATACGTCAAAAATAATTGCATGCAGCGCAATGCTTCTCTTGAGCGGTTGCGGAATCTATACTAGCTATGAGCCTCAGACTTCAGTCCCTGAGGAACTCTATGGGGAGGAAGTGAATGTTTCCGATACGGTAAGCATCGGAAACATTCATTGGAAGGATTTCTTCTCCGACCCTTATTTGCAAGCGTTGATTGAAAAAGGACTGGCGCAGAACACCGATGTGCAGACTGCCAGTCTGCGGGTAGAGGAGGCCAAGGCTTCTTTGTTGTCGGCCAAGCTGGCTTTTCTGCCATCGTTTGCCTTGTCTCCGCAAGGAGGGGTCAATACGGTGGAAGGCAGTAAGGCGTCGCATACCTATACACTGCCGGTGACTGCCAGTTGGGAGCTGGATATTTTCGGCAAGTTGAGGAACGCCAAGCGTCAGGCTAAAGCAGCTTATCTGCAAAGTGAAGATTATAAGCAGGCGGTATATTCCAGTCTGATAGCCAATATTGCCAATACGTATTACACCTTACTGATGCTGGATGAGCAGCTGGAGATTTCCCGGCAGACGGCTGAGACATGGAAGGAAACAGTGGCTTCCACACAGGCATTGATGGATGCCGGACAGGCGGATGAGGCGGCTGTTTCACAGATGCGGGCTACTTATTACGAAGTGGAGAATTCGGTAATTGACTTGGAAGAGCAGGTGAATCAGGTGGAAAACAGCCTTTCCTTGTTGCTGGCGGAAACTCCTCACCGGATAGCTCGGGGAAAACTTTCCACACAAAGTTTCACGAAGGATTTGTCGGTAGGCATACCGCTTCAGCTTCTCTCGAACCGTCCGGATGTGCGTGTGGCGGAACGCGATGTGGAACAGGCATTTTATGTGACCAATCAGGCCAATGCTGCCTTTTATCCGGCGATTACGCTGAGTGGAAGTGCGGGTTGGACCAATTCCGTAGGGGGACTGATTGCGAATCCCGGTAAGTTTGTGACTTCTGCTTTGGCTTCATTGACCGAACCTCTGTTCAACAGGGGGACGCTTATTGCTCGTCGGCGCATCGCCAAGGCACAGCAGGAGGAGGCACTTCTGGCTTTCAGACAGAAATTGCTGGATGCTGGAACGGAAGTGAACGATGCATTGGTGTCTTATCAGACCAGTAAGCGGAAAAAAGATAATTATGAGCAGCAGATAACCGCACTGGAGAAGGCTTTTACCAGCATTTCACTCTTGATGGAGCATGGGAATACGACTTATCTGGAGGTGCTGACGGCTCATCAGACGTTACTTGGCGCACAGCTGTCGCAAACAGCCAACTGCTTCAAGGAGATACAGAGTCTCATCAACTTGTATCAGGCGCTGGGTGGCGGACAACATATTTAGTTCTCTTTTTTTAGTTTCTATTGTGTGGCGGGCGAATGCCTCTTGACTTGTTTTTCTCATTCTCTCTCATGCTTATATTCATTTTCACATTCATGTTTACCGGGGAAGACAGTCAAGGACATTCGCTCTTGCTTTTATAGCTTTTATCGATGAATGTTATCGGGAAAAAGAGTTTTTTCGATAGATGGAGATTGGAACCGACCGCTTACCTTTGTTTCCATAATCATGAAAGGAAAAGGGAAATGAAAGAAATGAATCGTTCACGTGAGGCGGTTGCACGGTTTCGCCTGATACGTAATTGTATGTTTTTGTCCGGATTGTCGGTTTTTGCCCAGTTGTATTTGTTTCAACCTATGCTTTCGGAAATATGCCGGAACTTTGGCGTCAGTCCGGCAGAAAGCAGTCTGTCGGTGTCGGCTTCTACTGCCGGCATGGCGTTGGGGCTGATTGTTATGGCCTTTAAAGCTGATTCCGTGTCGCGCGAACGTCTGATGGGAGTTTCGTTGCTGCTCTCTTCCCTGTTGACCATCGTGTCTGCCTTCACTGGCAATTATTCCCTTCTGCTGGCCCTGAATCTGTTGAAAGGAATGGTATTGGCCGGGGTGTCGTCGGTGGCGTTGGCCTATCTTTCAGAGGAAGTAGATAAAGCTATGATTGGGTTGGCCATCAGTTTGTATTTGAGCGGGAATACCCTAGGCGGAATGTCGGGACGAGTGGTTGCTACGCTGGTGTCCGGATGGGGTGGATGGCAGTCGGCCGTATGGTTGATTGGCATTGTCAGCCTGCTGCTGGGTGGATTGTTCTGCTGGAAGATTCCTGCCGGGAGAAATTTCTCTGTAGTGTCCGTATCTTTCCGGGAAAAACTGCATCAGATGCGTTCTCTTTTGACTCGGAGCACATTTCTTTCGATGTATCTCATCGCTGCGCTTTCCATGGGCATTTTTGTGAGTATCTACAATTATCTGTCTTTCTTGCTGGAGGCACCTCCTTTTTCATTGCCCCATCACTGGGTGGCACTGATTTTCACCATGTATGTGGCAGGAATCATCGGTTCGGTCGTGGCCGGAGGTCTTTCGGACAAGTATAGTCCGGAGATGCTCTTGCAAGGTACGTTGGGACTGATGGGAGTCGGGATGGCGTTGTTGCTATGGATGCAGCTTTGGGCCATCGTGCTGGGATTAGGGCTGATGACTTTTGCTTTTTTCGGGACACATACGCTGGCAAGCCGGATTGTATCGGTGCACGCCGGGCAGATGAAAAGCTGCGCCACCAGCATTTACTGGTTGTTCTATTATGCTGGTTCCAGTCTGGTAGGTTCCTTGTCCGGCATCGTGTTGTCGGATTACGGATGGGGAGCTTTCATGGAGTTTCTTTTTGTGCTCTTAGCTATGGCGTGGATTATTGCTCTGATTGTCTTGTGGCTGTTTAAGGGGAAGAAAAGTGTCTATGTATGGATTGCCAGGAGGTGATATGAACAACGGCCTGCCTTCAAGATTGTGTACTCGAAGACAGGCCGCTGAAATGTGATTGGATTGGGTTTTATTCAAAGATAATCTTACCAAAGAACTCCGGACAGTGGAAACAAGGTTTCGGCAAATCGATGGGATTCCATGACAGGAAGTGTGGGGTATGTTGTAAGTCTCCGCATTTGTAGAAATTGGCATAAGCGGTCAGTCCTTTGAAGCCCTTCAGCTGATGGCGGAAGAAAGCTTCTTTAGGGATACAAAGAGCCAGTTGCCAGCTACATTCTCCCATGCGCTCTTCAAACGGAGCTTTTTCAAGTGAACTCCAGCGGTCTACCTGCTGGAGAATGTCTTGAGGAGCATGAGGTCTGTCGCCTGGTTGTCCGCCACCGATAAGGAGGGTACCTCCGCAGTTGCATTCAAAATTATAATACACGTTTTCTTCCTGATCTTCCGGAAACTGGAAGAAAAATTCGCAGCAGGAATCTTCCCATACTCTGCCGTTATCTTCGGCAGCTATGGCTCGTACGCTTTCTTCTTTCACGCGATAGTTCAACAGAATGAAATCGCCTGTATGAGCAATGCGAAATGCGACCTCCGGACAGTAAGGATAATCTTTCCAGTTCACGCAGGAAACAGGTTGGAACTTTATCTGATGTTCATCGAGCAGGGCCGGAATATTTGGGGCGGCTACGCGAGACTGTCCGGTAATTTCGGGTACATGTAATTCTTTCATGATTTTCGTATTTAGGATATCGAATTAGAAATTTAATTTTGCTTGTTCAGAATAATAAGGGCACCGATGACGCCTGGAATCCATCCGCACAACGTGAGGATAAAGACAATCAATACCGAACCGCATCCTTTGTCGATGACGGCAAGGGGCGGAAAAATAATGGAGAGAATGACTCTGATGAATGACATTTCTGTGTTGGTTTTATAAATTTGCAGGAAAGTTAGGGAAAAGATTTAGAACTGGCAAGAATTTAAGGAAGATTCGGGGAAGAACAAGAGGATAAAAAATATCCTCCCGAGGACTTCGGAAGAATATTTTGAAACTCGTACCAAGGAATCCGGTACAAAATATGCAGTAAACTTTACAACTTTCGGTGTGTATGCTGGCATCCTTGCCCGCAAAAGGGGTTACTTGCTCATTAGCCGAGCATTACGTAACCCCAAATCATTGGATCTCCTTTGAAGATCTTCTGAATGAAATTTTTCATCGTTTTCATGTTGTTACCCTTTCTTTTTAGTGAATAAAAAACTTTAATACCTTTCAATCTAATCTAAAAAACATCGTCTCTCGACGAAGTTGAAAACAATCTTATAATCTAAAAAAACAATCTTTCTACTTTGTCAATCGTTGAACTTCCGTTCTTGATTACGCTGCAAAGATAGGGCTTTTTGATATAGAATATATGCTTTAGAACATAAAAATGAGAAAAGGGTATGTTTTATTGATGTAGGTCAAAAAAACGGTCAGTTCTGATGTTTGACGGCACACCGGGCACACACTCCTTTCACGATGTAGTTGACTTTTCGGGCAATGAATCCTTCGGGAAGATTGATGTGTGGAATGAGATCTTGATTCAGGCAATAGGTATTGTGGCATACTTCACAGTAGAAGTGGCAGTGTTCTTCGCTTTCGTTGCACTGGCCATGGTTGTGGCAGATGCAGTATTTGTGCGAACCGCTCCCGTCGTCCACGCTGTGGATGAGATGATGCTCGTGGAAAAGGACGAGGGTGCGGAATATGACTGATTTGTCGATGCTGTCGAGCTGTTTTTCCAACGTGCCCAGGCTGAATGTGTCGGTTTGGGAGGCAATGGCCTCATAGATGAGCAGTCGGGTGGAGGTGGGCCGGATGCCGGCTGTCTCCAGGATTGTGGCATAGTCTTCTGTTTTCATAAAAAAGGATGCTTATCTTGTGACTTGCTGCAAAGATAAGCATCCATTTTGGTAACCAGG
>ENA-ORSA01002886-ORSA01002886.1-human-gut-metagenome-genome-assembly--contig:-NODE-2886-length-11630-cov-5.708164_pt1 | contig 11630 bp, 8 predicted proteins | sample MGYA00242179_ERZ509142 | MGnify/ENA primary metagenome ERZ509142 (study PRJEB26280, sample SAMEA2338659) | human gut metagenome | biome: human gut; feature: human-associated habitat; material: faeces... | reverse complement strand
CCCAGACACAGCGGGATGCCGATGGAGCCGCGCTTGCCGGCCACCGGCTTATACTCGGCCAGCAGCTGCTGCTTGTAGGCGTAGAGGTTCAGGCTGTCATCGGCGCTCTTGCCGGTCACGGGCTTGTCGCAGCGGTTGCCGGAGATGTACTTGCGGCCGTCCGCAAAGGTGTTGACGGTGAGCTGGCAATGGTTGCCGCAGCCGCCGCACTTGACGCTGACCACCTTCTGCGCAAAGGCTTCCAGCTCCTGCTCGTTCATCATGGCAGAGGCGGTCCGTCCGCTCTTATGGCTCTGGCGCAGGCCGTACAGCGCCGCACCATAAGCGCCCATCAGACCGGCGATGTCCGGGCGGATGACCTCCACCCCCATCTCCTTTTCAAAGGCGCGGAGCACGGCTTCATTATAGAAGGTACCGCCCTGCACCACGATCTTGCGGCCCAGCTCTTCCGGGCTGGAAGCGCGGATGACCTTGTACAGTGCGTTCTTGACCACGCTGATGGACAGGCCTGCCGAGATGTTCTCGATGCTGGCACCGTCCTTCTGGGCCTGCTTGACCGAGCTGTTCATGAACACGGTGCAGCGGCTGCCCAGATCCACCGGGCGGTCTGCGAACAGGCCAAGGCTGGCAAATTTCTTCACATCGTAGCCCAGTGCCTGTGCAAAGGTCTGCAGAAAGCTGCCGCAACCGGAGGAGCAGGCTTCATTCAGGAAGATGTTGCTGATGGCTCCATCCTCGATCTTGAAGCACTTCATATCCTGCCCGCCGATATCGATGATGAAATCCACATCCGGCATGAAGTATTTGGCGGCGGTAAAGTGTGCCACCGTCTCCACCAGACCGTAGTCGCAGCGGAAGGCGTTCTTCACCAGCTCTTCGCCGTAGCCGGTGGTGGTGACGCTGGCCACCTGCAGGCCCGGGTGTTCCTTGTAAATTTTGAGCAGCTGCTCCCGGATCAGGGGCAGCGGGTTGCCCAAGTTGGGCTGATAGTTGGTGTAGAGGATCTGGCTCTTCTCGTCCACCACCACCAGCTTGACGGTGGTGGAGCCGGAGTCGATGCCGATATGCACCGGGCCGCACTGGGCACTGAAGGGCACGCGGGGCACGCTGTGGGACATGTGGCGGGCGTGGAAGGCCTCGTATTCCTCCTTGCTGGCGAACAGCGGCGGCTCGCTGGCATAGGTGGCAGTGGCAGCATACTGATCCAGCGCATCCGCCACCTCGGACAGAACAAAAGACTTGTCGGCATAGAGGGCAGCACCCAGTGCCACATACAGCAGGCTGTTCTCCGGGCAGGTGCCGGTCACGTTCAGCGCTTCGTCAAAGCTTTTGCGCAGCACGCTGCTGAAAGTGAGCGGGCCGCCCAGATACAGGATATTGCCCTTGATGGGACGGCCCTGTGCAAGGCCTGCAATGGTCTGGTTGACCACAGCCTTATAAATGCTGGCAGCAATGTCCTCGGTGCGGGCACCCTGATTGATCAGCGGCTGCACGTCACTTTTGGCGAACACGCCGCAGCGGGAGGCGATGGTGTAGGTGCGCTGGGCATTCTCTGCCGCTTTGTTCATCTCGTCGGCACCCATCTTCAGCAAAGTCGCCATCTGGTCGATGAAGGCGCCGGTGCCGCCGGCGCAGCTGCCGTTCATGCGCACCTCGGTGCCATTGGTCAGGAACAGGATCTTGGCATCCTCGCCGCCCAGCTCAATGACACAGTCCGTCTGGGGCACAAAGTGCTTGACCGCCACGCGGGTGGAGAACACCTCCTGTACAAAGGGCACGCCGCAGCTGTCGGCCAGACCCATGCCCGCCGAACCGGAAATGCTCAGCAGCGCCTTCTGACCGTGCATCTGCTCGGCATCGATGCGGCGCAGCAGCTCCTGCGCCTTTTCCAGAATATGGCTGTAGTGCCGTTCGTATGTAGAATACAGCAGCGTATCATGTTCATCCAGCACCACACACTTGATGGTGGTGCTGCCGATGTCAAGACCTACTCTCACGTCGTTTTCCTCCTAAGGACAAATGCCGGAGACGACGTCCCCGGTAAAAGGCAAAGCAATTTCTTTACCAAAAATTAGTTTGGTAACGAATCATTCATTGAATCGCATACAGCTGTATTATAATCCAATTCTGTGGTGCAATCAATGCATGTGCTTCATTTTACACGGAAAAAATAGTATTTTCCGCGCAAAAAGTTAAACATTTTGTGAACTTGTCCAGATTGAAACGGCGGCATCTGCAGCTCAGTCTGCAAACAAAAACTGCTGCACAGGCGCTCTCCCATGCAGCAGTATCTTCTTCCTATTTATCATGCAGCAGTGTCTTCTTCCTATTTATAGAGCAGGCTTCAGCACCGGTTCTTCACAGGTCTTCCGTGCCGCCGCGCTCCGGCATGGTGCGCAGCTCCCGCACCAGCATATTGCGCAGCTGGTATTGCTGCTGCGTCCGCACCGGGCTGCAGTCCGAACGCAATTCCACGGTCGGTTCCGGCATCGGTTCATCGCACAGCGGGATGGTCACGACGGCCCGGGTGCCTTTTTCCGGTGCACGCTGTTCTACCTGCAGGTCCCAGCCCATACGGCGGCAGCACTCGCGGCAGAGCAGCAGACCAAGCCCGGCCCCGCCCAGAAAGCAGCGGCGGTTTTCCAGCCACGCTTCTCTGCTTGTTTCCGGCAGACCGCAGCCGTCATCCAGCACGGTCAGCTTCCAGAAGTTCTCGCACCGGCGCAGCGTCAGCTGCACTTTGCCGCCTGTGCCGCAGGCACGCAGCGCATTGGAGAGCAGATGCAGGCACAGCAGCTCTGCATCGCTGCAGTCGCCCATCACACGGCAGGACGTCAAGCCGCCATAGTCCAGCGTCAGCTCCACATCCAGCTGCTCCTGCACCATATCGGCCTGCGCTGCGATCTGCTGCAGCATCTGGCACAGGTCCAGCGGGGAAAGCTGCGGGGGCTCTTCTGCACGCAGAAAATCCAGCAGGGTCATCACTTCGTTCATCGTGCGGTCCAGCCGTGCCGCAGCGGCGCTGATGTCATTCACAGCCTGCCGGGTCTGCTCATCGGCTCCGACCCGTGCAAGGTGCTGCTCCAGATATTCGCAGTTGCGTCCGACCAGTCCCAATGCATGGAAGCAGGCCTGTTCCACATCTTTCTGCGGGATCGCCTGTGCCGTCAGTGCTCCCGTGTCGTTTTGCCACTCTTGCTCCATACCTTTACGCCTCCAAAGCCTCCTGCTCAGCCGCCTTTCTGATGCTGAAGATAGTTTTTGACTGCATAGATCAATTTGCCGGTCGTGGGCTTTTCGTCTGTAAAGCCGCTTTTTTCTTTGAACGCCAGCCATTCTGCGGTGGGTCTGGCTTCCAGCTGATCGACCATGCGCCGGATCCCGCTGTCCACGGCAGAGACCGACACCTCATACTGTTCGCCCACCGCCTGCAGGATCTCCTTGCGGATCGCCAGCTTCTGGATGGTGCCATACACCACGCCCACTGCGCTGGACAGATAGCGGCTATTCATGTCCGGCTGCCGGATTCCCCAGCCCTCGTACAATTCCTGACACCTGCGTTCCATCTGCCGGTTCTGCCGTCCCGGCATCCGATACAGCTCCCACAGCAGGCTTCTGAGCTCCGTACGGCCAACATAACACAGGCCTTCGCCGGACTCCGGGCAGAGGATGCTGCTGTTCTGCCGCCGGGCTTCATCGATCATCAATACCGGGGGCCTTGCTTCCGTGGTGCGGAGCTCCGTCAGAAGTTCCAGCCCGCTCATATCTTCCAGCTGGCTGCAAAGGATCACTGCGTCGAATCTCCGGCCCTGCTGCAGCTGCTCCAGCAGGCGGCTGCCGTTCTGAAAGCAGGTGCACTCTGACCCGGCGCATTGCTCCTGTATGTAATTCTTTTGTACCCGCAGTTCCTTGCGGTCGTAGCTTCCAAGGGCGATCTGCAGCGTTCTGTCTGTGTTCTCATTCTCCACACAACGCGCCGCCTTTCTGCCTGAGCTGTTCTGTGTCGGCCAGTTCCTCTACCACATCCTGCCAGATCTCCGGCTGGACGCCATTCTCACACAGATACCGCAGGATCCGGTAGCCGAACTCTGGTGCCGCCGCGATGTACCGGCTTTTCATACACTGTCGATCCCCGGTGCGGCAAAGGGTCAGACGACAGCCGCTTTCGTCGTCCGCATCCATCGAATACACCAGCGTATACGCCTTCTGCAGTCCGTCAATTGCCGAAAACTGACGGATCATAGGTGAAAATGTACGTTCCATAATTCTTCCTCCTTGCTACAGGGTTCCGCAGTATTTTACTGTATTCCCTGTTTTTCCTGTTTTGCTGTAAAAGCTTTTCCGAGTGTATTTTAAGGAGCAAAAAGGAAGTGGTACAACCCCGAAGAAGTGTCTATTTTCATCAGGCTACATTTTTACGCCATACTTTATTTTTTACAACTTTTTTACAACGCATGTCCATTTTGACCAGCATTTACCACGGTTTTTAGCATCTGGTCGCTTTTGTCCGGCCCGGCCATGCCGCTTTTTGCTTTTTCAGCGGCATCTCCTGCTCTTAAAATAGCACGAATGCGACGCAAATTCAACTTTTCGACTCATTTTCCCGGTCTTTTCCCGTTTTGGACAGCCAGTCTCTGCCAACAGCACATAATTTTATCCATTCCGCAGAAATTCTCACCCGGTTATACACAGTTTTTTCATATTATTACGGTAAAATGAAAGGGTATGACATTCTGCGCAGAGCGCAGCTTTTGACAGTTCATTGGAAAGAGCGGCACCGTTCCTGTGGGGAGCGGCCGGAAAGGCTTGCACATGCTCCAACTCAAACACATCAAAAAAGAATACAAGACCGGCGATCTGGTCCAGAAAGCACTGGATGACGTCAGCCTGAACCTGCGGGACAATGAATTTGTTGCCATTCTCGGCCCCAGCGGTTCCGGCAAGACCACCCTGCTGAACATCATCGGCGGCCTGGACCGCTACGACAGCGGTGATCTGATCATCAACGGTGTTTCCACCAAAAAATACACCGACCGCGACTGGGACTCCTACCGCAACCATACCATTGGTTTTGTGTTCCAGAGCTACAATCTGATTCCCCACCAGACGGTGCTCTCCAACGTGGAGCTGGCACTGACCATTTCCGGCATTTCGGGTGCGGAGCGCCGCAGCCGGGCCGCCAAAGCACTGGAACAGGTGGGTCTGGGAGACCAGCTGCACAAGCATCCCAGCGAGATGTCCGGCGGTCAGATGCAGCGGGTGGCCATTGCCCGCGCTCTGGTGAACAATCCCGACATCCTGCTGGCGGACGAGCCCACCGGTGCACTGGACAGCGAGACCAGCATTCAGGTCATGGAGCTGCTAAAGGAGGTGGCCAAAGACCGCCTTGTGGTCATGGTCACCCACAACCCGGAGCTGGCCGAACGGTATGCCACCCGCATCGTCCGTCTGCGCGACGGCATCATCCAGTCCGACACGGCCCCCTTCCTGCCGGACGATGCCGTGCTGGCCCCGCCGGTGCACAGGAATCTGGGCCATTCTTCCATGTCTTTGCTGACGGCCCTTTCCCTGAGCTTCAACAATCTGCTCACCAAAAAGGCCCGCACCCTGCTCACCGCATTTGCCGGTTCCATCGGCATCATCGGCATCGCGCTGATCCTCTCACTCTCGGCCGGTGTGAGCAATTATATCCAGGACATGGAGCGCTCCACCCTTTCGGAATATCCGCTGCAGATCACCTATAACGGCATCGACCTTGCCGCCCTGCTGAACCCGGAGAGTTATACCACTGCCGTTGCCGATACCACCGGCGTCGGCAGTGTATCGTCCTCTTCCGCCCCGGAGGGAATGGTCACAGTGCGGGAGCTGCTTTCCCAGCTGACCGAGGACACCTCCAATTCCAACGACCTTGCCTCCCTGAAAGCCTATCTGGACAGCCCGGACTGCCCTATCCCGGAGGACGCTGCTTCCATCGAGTACACCTACGGCTCCTACCCGCTCATCTACCGCCAGAATAAGGACGGCACCGTGCGTCAGGTGTATCCGGACAGCACCATCTCTTCCCTGAGCAACACCGCCTCTGCTGCCGGTATCGTCTCCTCCATGACCAACCAGAATGTGTTCACCGAAATGGCCGAGGCACCTTCTCTGTACGAGAACCAGTACGACGTCAAGGCAGGCCGCTGGCCGAATGGTGCCAACGAAGCCATTCTGGTGCTGAACGCAGACGGCAGTGTCAGCGACTATGCGCTTTACCTGATGGGCATTGAGGATGAAAACGTGATGCTGCGTTTTCTGGAAGCATATTCCAGAGACAAAAACACTCCTGCGCCCACCGGTTACAGCACCTATCCCTACGAGACCTTTGTGGGGCTGAAGTTCAAGATACTGACCCTTTCCGACCTTTATGCCTATGACGAGGACCGCCAGATCTGGCGCAACCAGTCCGGCGATGAAGCCTTCATGGAACAGGCCGTTGCCGACAGCCCGGATCTGACCATCGTGGGCGTCGTCCAGCCCAAGCCGGATGCCAGCTCCACCATCCTGCCCACCGGCGTTGCCTATTCCCATGCGCTGACCTATTACGCCATCGACCATGCCGCCGAGAGCGAGGTCGTAAAGCAGCAGCTTGCCCACCCGGATACCAACGTGCTCACCGGTGAACCCTTTGACACGGAGCAGCAGGACAAGAGCAGCCTTGATTTTTCCTCCCTGTTCTCTGTGGACACCGATGCGCTGAAGGATGCCTTCCAGTTCGACGCCAGCAAGCTGCAGTTTGACCTGAGCGGCGCGTTCAATTTGACGAACGGCTCCTTCGACCTTGCGTCCATCATCGATCCGTCCTCCTTCCAGCTGGATATGAACGATTTTGACCTGAGCGACATCGACCTGAGCGATGTGCAGCTGCCGGAGATGGATTCGCTGGATCTGAGCCAGCTGTTCGCGGATATGGACATGTCCATTTCGCAGGATGCGCTGCAGGAGCTGATGAAGAACGTCATGAACGGCTACAAGCGCTACATCATCGGCAACGGCATCCTGAATCTGGACAAGATTGGTTTCTCTTCCTATATGGAGAGCGACATGTTCAAGCAGATCCTTGCCGAGTCCATGGGCAGTCTGCTGGATACCTCCGGCCTGCAGGATCAGTTCACTGCTTCGCTGCAGCAGAACCTGCAGGGCATCATGGCCCGCTATCTGGAAAGCTATTCCCAGCAGCTTACTCAGAAGCTGGGCGAAGCCTTGCAGGAAAAGCTCACTGCCGCCATTCAGGCTCAGATCGGCACTGTGATGCAGCAGCTGACTGCGCAGTTCAGCCAGCAGCTGCAGACCGCGATCCAGAAGAACATTTCCAAGCTCAGCAGTCAGGTGGAAGACGCACTGCAGATCGACGCTGCGGTATTCCAGAATGCCGTGCGACTGAACATGAGCACCGACGATCTGGTGGATCTGGTCAAGCTGAACCTGCAGTCCGGTTCCACCACCTACAACAGCGTACTGGGCTCGCTGGGCTACTCCGATTACGCATCGCCCGGAGCCATCTGGATCTATCCCAACAGCTTTGAGGCCAAGAACCGCATCGTGGAAAACCTGAACGCCTACAACGCCTCCATGCGCGAGCAGGGACAGGACGACAAGGTGATCGTTTTCTCCGACACAGTCGGCACCCTGATGAGCGCCGTGACCAAGATCGTGGGCATGGTCAGCAACGTACTGGTGGCCTTTGTGGCCATCTCGCTGGTGGTCTCCTCCATCATGATCGGCGTCATCACCTATATCAGTGTGCTGGAGCGCCGCAAGGAGATCGGCATTCTGCGTGCCATCGGTGCTTCCAAGCACAACGTCTCGCAGGTGTTCAACGCCGAGACCTTCATCATCGGTCTGTGCTCCGGCGTGATCGGCGTGGGCCTGTGCCTGCTGCTGCTGATCCCCGGCAACATGCTCATCCATTCCATTGCCGGTACCAACAGCGTCACCGCCGTGCTGCCGCCCAGGGCCGCATTGATCCTGATCGTACTGGCCACCCTGCTTACCATCCTCGGCGGCCTGCTCCCCGCCCGCAGCGCAGCCAAGTGCAATCCCGTTACCGCACTGCGCTCCGAATAAATCTGTCCTTGCAGGCCGGTGTCCCCGCGTGGGATGCCGGCCTGTTTTGGGTATGGAGTTTTGCATTCCCGCCCGGGTTGTGCTAGAATAAGAAAAAAGCTTTTCCAAAGGAGATTTCCTTATGCCGAATATCATTGAGATCACCGACCTTTCCGCGCCGGAGCTAGACATCTACGCCCGCCTGACCCAGGCGCAGCTGCGCAGCCGTCTGGAGCCGGAAAAAGGTATCTTCATTGCCGAAAGCCCCAAGGTGATCGCCCGTGCGCTGGATGCCGGGTACACACCGCTCTCCCTGCTCATGGAGCGCCGACAGATCACCGGCCCTGCGGCAGAGATCCTGACCCGCTGCGGCGATGCGCCGGTGTACACCGCCGACCGTGACACGCTGGCCAGCCTGACCGGCTTTGAGCTGACCCGGGGTGTGCTGTGCGCGTTCCGCCGTCCGCTGCCCCGCAGTGTGGAAGAGGTCTGCCGCAATGCGCGCCGGGTGGCCGTGCTGGAAGGCATTGTGGACTCCACCAATGTGGGGGCCATCTTCCGCAGTGCCGCCGCGCTGAATATGGACGCGGTGCTCATCACCCCCTCCTGCTGCGACCCCCTGTGCCGCCGGGCAGTGCGCGTGAGCATGGGCACCGTGTTTCAGGTGCCATGGGCACAAATCGGTGCGTCCCCTGCCGACTGGCCGGAGAACGGCATCGCACAGCTGCACGCGCTGGGCTTCCGGACTGCCGCCATGGCCTTGAGCGACCGTTCCGTGAGCATCGATGATGCCGTCCTTGCCGCCGAGCCCAAGCTCGCCATCGTTCTGGGCACCGAGGGCGATGGCCTTGCCCCCAGCACCATTGCCGCCTGCGACCACACCGTGAAGATCCCCATGTCCCACGGCGTGGACTCGCTGAACGTTGCCGCCGCCAGTGCTGTGGCCTTCTGGCAGCTGGGCCGCCGCTGAAACAGCACATAATTCCCTTGACAAATCATCCGAACAGAGTTACACTAACAGCGTCATCATATGGGCCTGTAGCTCAGTTGGGATGAGCGTTCGGTTCGCATCCGAAAGGTCAAGGGTTCGACTCCCTCCAGGTCCATGATCTATAAAAAGAGAAAGCCTCCATGTTCAACCGCATGGAGGCTTTTCTTTTTTGTCCTGCAGAAAAATACCGGCAGAGCCCGTATCAAAAGGCCCTGCCGGTATTGTATTATCCGATTACAGATATGCTACCGTATCCGCAAGCGGCTTGCGGGAGCCATGGTTCGGCAGCGGCACAGCGCCCGGTGCGGCATGGCCCAGATCCATGATCATCAGGATCTCTTCGTTTTCGGGCAGGCCCAGCTCTTTTGCCAGCTGCTCCGGATCAAAAAAGTTGACCCAGCAGCTGTCCACGCCTGCATTGGCAGCGGCCAGGATCATGTGGGTGGCCACGATGGTGGCATCCTCCACACCGGAGTCCCGCCTGCCGCCGGGGTAGGTGAACACATTGGTACGGTCAAACGCCACCACCAGACAGGTGGGTGCATTGTAGCGGCAGGGCGTTGCCTTGTCGATCTTTGCAAGCCCCTCTGCCGACTGGATCACATAGATCTTCTGCTCCTGAAAATTCTTGGCGGTCGGTGCCACGCGGCCTGCCTCCAGGATCTCGGTCAGCTTTGCGGCGTCCACCGCCTTGCCTGCATCAAAATTTTTGCAGGAATACCGGTTCCGGACTACTTCTGTAAATTCCATGCTCGTGTTCCCTCCTGTTTGTTCGGTTTTCTGCGCTCATTATAGCACATCACTGCACTGAAGAAAAGCCGCCGCGCATTTTTTTCGCTGCTTTTGCTCAGAACAGATCCAGCATACTGTCCAGATAGATTGCTTCCCGCACCTGCAGCTGATATTCCGGCTTTGTCATGTAGTGCAGCAGAAATTCCAGGATCAGCGCACTGCCAAGGCCTCTGCCTTCGATCTTGAAATGGGAAAAGCCCATGGGCAGGTAGGTCCTGCAGATCTCCTCCGTCCCGATAAACGCCGGGCTCTGCATTGCCTTGGAAAAGCGGTAGCCCTCCTGTGCATCGGGTGCGGTACATATGTGCTCCGGGCAGGCTTCGCCAAGGTTTTTGCGGCTGACGGTCTCATAGCACCGCTTCCGGTCTTTGCAGCCGGGCCAGCAGCACTCATTGCAGAGAAATTCCACCTTATCCTTCTGGGCCTGCGGCAGTCCTTTGAGCTGGTCAAACGCTTTGTTCAACCGGAAATCCGGCACCACAAAGCGGAACTCCTCCCGTTCCAGCTCCCTGCGCAGCTGGGCAAACTCCGTCAGGACTTTGGTGGTGGAGGACACAAAGTAAAAGCCCGGGTACCGCGCTTTCAGGTACTCCAGCAGCAGCTCCGAGTGTACGATGACTCCATTCTGCACGCCGCTGTCCGCTTCAAACAGCGCACACAGGGCATTGCATTTCGGGTCGCGCAGGTGCTCCTTCTGCAGCAGTGAATTGCTGAAGGTGAGCCGGGCAGAGATGCCGTACTCCCGCAGCAGCGCCCGCACTTCTTTTGCGCTCTGGTCGCCAAAGCCTGCACGGCCCCCGCCCCAGATGCAGTCTGCCGGGGCTCCGTAGATGGAACCGATCTCGCACCAGTCGTAGAAATACGCGCGGTGCTCCCGGAACAATGGCAGAAACACACGGTACAGCTCATAAAATTCAAACAGGCCGGGCAGGTGATAGTATGCCTTGCCGCCAAGATCGTTCATCGTTTTGCGCTCTCCTCCAACAGGCCGACCAAGGGCCATGATCTGCTTTTATTGTACCACGCTTCGCCAAAACAGAAAAGAGGGGGCTGTCCCCTCACGGAATTCAGCTTTTGCAGCTTGCCCCGGAGCGAAAGCCTTTGTGCGGAAGATCGATCTCCGTGTTCCGCCGCCCTCTTTATAAAAAGGAAGAGAACTGTGTCAGAATTGTAAAAGATAAATTATTTTAACTATTATTCTTGACATATCCGACAGTTCGGCTATAATAGTCGTGTTCGCAAGAAACATCAAAATATTTAGTTAAAAATACAAACTTAACAGAACAAAGGAGACTACTACCATGACGTTTGAAGAAATGAAGAAGATCGTTGTCGATACCCTGAACTGCGACGAGGACAAGGTCACGATGGAGGCCAGCCTGACCGAGGATCTGGAGGCTGACAGTCTGGACGCTGTGGAGCTGAACATGGCTCTGGAGGATGCCTGCGGCGTGTCCATCCCGGACGAGGAGCTGGCAAAGCTCAAGACCGTGGGCGACATCTACAACTACATCACCGCACACATCTGAGGCAGAACACCATGAACGATATCCGAGACCTGTTCCCCGGCCGGATGCGGGAACGCACCTTTCAGCTGAAAGCCCGGCGGGATGCCGGGGCCGTCTGGCATGAACCCCAGTTCGTGGAGTGCAAACAGTGCGGCCGCCGCGCCACCCGCACCATCTGGACCCGCAGCCTTTACGTCTGCCCCAACTGCGGCTATCACATGCCCATCGGCGGCTACTACCGGCTCAGTCTGGTG
>ENA-ORSA01002885-ORSA01002885.1-human-gut-metagenome-genome-assembly--contig:-NODE-2885-length-11635-cov-3.080311_pt1 | contig 11635 bp, 18 predicted proteins | sample MGYA00242179_ERZ509142 | MGnify/ENA primary metagenome ERZ509142 (study PRJEB26280, sample SAMEA2338659) | human gut metagenome | biome: human gut; feature: human-associated habitat; material: faeces... | reverse complement strand
AAAAGGGCAGATAAAATGATTGCCGTTGTTTTGTCTTTCATTGTTCGTGTCCCTCTTTCTGATAAAAATAAAAAGTGTGTAGCTCCAAATGAAGCTACACACCGAAAAACGCATAGCTCCATTTGTTGCCACACAAATTCAATCCCACGCCAAAGCGTACGAAAGCAGAGCCTGCATTTTTACCAAAGTAAAAACGCACGCTTACAGCATGAGAATATGAATTTGTGTGGCAAGTTTATTCTAGCACGGCCTGCAAAGAAATTCAACACTTTTCCAGAAAAGGAAGCACATCCTCATTTTCTTCATCAAAAACCCTCCAAAACGCAAAAAACAGGAAGCACATCTTCTCTTTTTTCTTCGAGAGGACGTGCTTCCTTTTATCATGTTTGCGTTAGGCGGAAATCAGAACATTTTCCGCTTGGAAATCAGGGTTTTGTCTTACTTGTTCAGTGCTTCGTCAACTGCAACCGCGACAGCGACCGTTGCGCCGACCATGGGGTTATTGCCCATGCCGAGGAAGCCCATCATTTCCACGGACACTCCACCAACAGGTGGAGTGTTGAAACACTCGCGGGCACGTCCGGACGAGGAACCCTGATTTCCTGCATATTAGAAAACACATCCGTAGCAAAAAGAGCCTTGTGCTTTGACTACAACGACATTATATCACACGATTTGTTCACAAAACAATGGGGTTCTGAATTAAAGTACACCTTGGAACGACTTTTCTACATCTTCGAGCATCTTTGAATATCTTCCATCATCCAGAAGCAACTCTGAACATCTTTCATCATCTTTGCATCATCCCGGCATGAAAAATCCATCCGGGCAAATTCAAGCACTCTGCCGTTATGTGGTAGAGTACTTCTTATATAATAAAGCCACAAATTCAGAAACGCAAAAAACGCAAAGGAGGAGTGCCATCGATAACTTAAAAGGAAGCAGAGGGTCGCGGCCTAAACCGCTAAGGAGGTATTCACTATGAATACAAAGAATTTGTTCGTTATTGATTTTTCTAAGTCTTCTATTGTTGCGAGTGCAACGACGCTCAAAAAGGCACGCAAGCCGGAAAGTCCGGAATATAGAGTGCTGACAGAGCTTCTAAACGTGCATCCGAATTTCTGCGTTATCGAAAAGGACATCCAGAAGAAGCCCGGCAAGAAGACCTACAAAGGGCTGACGTTCCAGACGATGCTGGATTATATCCGGACGCAGACCAACAGCGAAGACAAAATCAAAGCCTACAATGCCGTTCGTCGCATTGCCAAAGTCAAAGGCTGTGAATATCCGCTGACCAAGAAATGGTTTTTGAAAGCCTATCCCGACTACAAGGAAACAGACATCACCGCACAGGAAATCAGCGCACTGCTCCAAGAGCAGGAAAAAGCGCCAATCTTACGGCTTCCGATGCCAGTTTCCGCCAATGTGGTTGGGAGGGACGCATAATGAACAAGGGATATATTGTTGATTTTGTGCGTAAGACCATTACTATCACCGCGGAGTTTGAAAAGGCAATGCGCAGTCCAGATGACGACGCATACAAGACCATCCAGCAGTTGTGTGCGGATTTCCCCGGTATGCGGATTGTCCGGCGCACGCACCGCACGCCTTCCCGCTACGTCAGCAAGCAGGGCGTTGTTTCCAAATGCAATCCCTACAAGAACCTGACCTATGAAAAGATGGAGCAGTTCATCTCTGCGCTTCCCAACAGCACAGCGTATCTCAAGCAGTATAATTTCTTAAAAACCTACGCATCCGGCGTTCAAACCAACGGATACAGCCTTGTGCGCAGTTGGTTCATCGCCCAGTTCCCCCTCTACCGCAAAGACCCTTTGTTCTATCTGACCGGTGAACATACGGTTCTTTCCGCCACGGACTTCCTGAAAACACAGGAAGCTATGAAGCAGAGCGCGTAAAAAGGGAGGAAAATGAGATGCAAGAGTTTGAAAAGATGACGTATGCCGGAAAGTATCCGGAGAAACTGCATGAGTTGATGGCACGTTGGAGCCTGTCCGAATTTGAGACTGCCTTAAAGGTAGTTCAGACCTACTACACGAATACCCGAGCACCGCAGAAAATCATTCACGCCTTTGAGACCTACCACCAAAAAGAGGTCTTCCGCGTCTTTGATGTCATTCAGGATGGCATTGATAAAATCCGGCAAGGTGTCGTGTATTATGCAGTAGACCTTTCTTCTGAACTACTTGAAATCACAGAAAAGGTATCAACATTAGATATCTTCGAGGGTTGTTATTAAGTCCTAATTGAAAAGAACGCAAATTTTTTTGGAACTGTTTAAGGGCAGGAAAGCCAAAAAAGTTTGCGTTCTTTTTTATCCGGACGAAAAAATTTTCTGCCGTATCGGGCAAAAAAGATTAAGCACTCTATCCTAAAAGCGAAGTATAGTATGAGAAAATACAAAAGGAGGAGTTCCAGATGAAAGAACTTATTGTGGGCAAGACCTACACAACAAATGAACTATAGAAATTCTTTTCAGTCAGTGCGAGCACTTGGAGCCACAAGCGCAACGAATACCTTGACAACCTGAGCCTTTACTATGAATACGAGGTAAAGTATCGCGGGCGCAACACCGACTATCTGATTGTCAAGAAATTAGGCGATTACCAGAAGCCACCGCGCAAAAAGGACAAAGCTGTGCGCGATGCGGTCTATGAAGCGCAGATCGTAGATGTAATAAAATGGGACAATTATCAGACAGCATCGAATGTGGCAAGAATTATCACAACGCGCGAACCCATTTAGAATTTACATCACTCCAACGGCACGGTGCAGGAATACACGCGCTTGCGGATGCGCGCAATGTTCGGCAAGAAACCGCAAGAGGGCGGTACACACGGAACAATTATGGAAAAAGAGTGGTGCCGGTTAGACGGTATCCGAAACCAATACATTCCTATGACCGAGGAAGCGATTTCCGCGTTTTATGAGCTGTTCTCCGATATCCGAAGTGTGAACCAGCAGGCAGAATTAGACGCGCTGAACGATTATCACATCCACCTGATTACAAAAGAGGAACTGGCAGAGCGTATCAGCAATATCAGCCTGAATGGCTATTTGTCCGCGCGCAAGGAATTTTGCAGAAGATACGGCTATTATCCCATCAAAGTTCCGGTCTACGGGCTGGATGATTTGGATGTTGTCCGCTTTGACCGCGAGGAGGAACAGCCATGACCGTAGCAGAACGCTGGAACCAGCATATTCCAGAATACTATCCTACGATGTATCGGGACGGCTATACACCCTCTGAAATTTTAACCGCTGTTCGCTAGAAGCTATTACAGGCGCGATAGGCACAAACCGAGTATCCGCAAAACATCCATATTACCGTAGAAACGAAGGTGAAGAAATGAGGATTGACAACACAGCGCAGGAAAAGCGCAAGAAAAAGAAACAACAAACGCAACTTGAATAGATGATTTTTTCTATCATTCAGGCAAGCATCAAGGCAACCGTCGATGAAGCAATGAAAGAGATATTCAAAGAGCTGAAATAACGCAATATTTTTTGGAACGCTTCTGTTCTATACAAGTCCAAAAAAATTTGCGTAATAAAAATGGCGATAGACTACCAAAATGTAGCCTATCGCTTTTTTCTTTTCCGTCCGCCGAGTTTGAAAACCAGAAGCCCATTTGAAATTTGCCGAGCCAGACCAAGGCGCGACCGGGCAAGAGAAGCTTCTTTTTCCCGAAATACAGTCCCATCCGCAAAAGGGTATCTCGCATTTGCTGAACAGAAACAGGCTTGTATCCGGCTGATTTTTGGCTCTTGGAGCAGGCAGAAAAGTGTATAGGAAATCAGTTGTTTTTTTGAACGCCCGAAGCAGGCTCTTTGATGTATTCCATCAAATCCCCCGGCTGACATTCCAGCAGTCCGCAGATACGTTCAATATTCTCCCACGACAGCCCTTTCCCCTCTCTCAACTTTTGGAGGGTAGACTGGCTGAATAGTCCTTCGGTTCTAATTCTGTTCGTATTGTAGCCTTTCTCTTTCAATGCGTTCAAAATGTTTATTTTATAGCGGAGTGGCATTTTTTGAGTCTCCTTTCCCATTATCCTAATTATACCTTTTGGATTGCACGAAATCAAGTGCAAAATATCACAAGAAATAACACTAATAATCGTGCAATTTGTCAATAGATTTGCACGAACTATCGTGCTATACTATAGACAGTCAAGGGGACAACCCAAGGTAAGCCAAGGTCGATAGCCAACGCGACAAGGTCAGAATGGGAACGGACAAGAAAATCTTCCGAAGCGCTGTGATAAACTTAACGCCACCCATCGCTTACCAAACAAATTACATTCCAAAAGGAGAACGAACCAAATGAGTAAGAATGAAATTGTGAGCCTGATTGAAACGATGAACAACTACGACGAGTTGGCAAGCAAAGCCAAAGCAAAGGCGGACGCTATCCGCGACGCGCTCAAGGAAGAAATGCTTCGTTTGGACACCGAGGAGCTGAACGCGGGCGCTTACATCCTGCGCTACACAAGCGTCATTTCCAACCGCTTTGACAGCACAACGTTCAAGCGCCTGTATGCCGACCTCTACAAAGACTTCACAAAGCCCATCAGTTCGCGCCGGTTTACGGTCAGTTGCTGAATAGAAGATGCTCCACGGGCTTTGAACGGCTCGTGGAGCGGAAAGGAGAAAGAGATATGTTGGTATTGAACGATTTGTGGAACAGCGCGGTCAGCCCCTGTGAGCGCCACTATGAATGCGGAAGCGCCTATGATACCGTGAGCCGTCGCATCAGTGCGCAGATGGATGTGTTGCGCCAGAACGCTTCCAAGAGACAACGGAAGCTGTGGGAAGCCTATGACCGCGATTTAGCCGAGCGCGAGAATATGGAACAGCAGAACGCGTATTTTCAAGGTGTGCGCTTCGGCGCGAAATTGATGATGGATGTGCTTTTGGAACAGCCAGACGCATATGAGGAACGGCGATGAAAGCAGGATATGCCAGATGCTCGACCAATGAAAGCAAACAGGACATTGACAGGCAGGTGCGCGAACTCAAACAGGCAGGCGCGGAAACGGTCTATTTAGAGTATGAACACGGGGACGCGGTTATCAAAGAGCAGTTGTCTTTGCTTCTGGAACAGGCGCAGGCAGGCGATACGATTATCACATTAGAGGTTTCGCGTCTTGCCCGTTCGACCAAACAACTTTGCGAAATTATAGACGCAATCAGCAAAAAGCGCTTGTGCCTTGTCATTGTCGGCAGTATTACAATGGATTGCCGAAACGGACACGCAGACCCGATGACAGAAGCCTTTTTGCAGATGGCAGGTGTGTTCAGCCAATTAGAGCTTGCGATGATACGCGCAAGGGTGCGCTCCGGAATAGCAAATGCCAAAGCCAAGGGCAAGCAAATCGGCAGACCGCACCTGACAACCGACCAAATCCCCACCACCTTCCTGCGCCACTATCCGGCGTATAAAGAAAGACGGCTGAATATCAGCGAGTTCGCAAGGGTGTGTAATCTCAGCCGGACAACCGTTTATAAGTATATCGACCTTTTGGAGAATGGACAAAGCAAGTCATGCATTTAACAGATATAGGGAAATGTTTTCTTTTCTGTTAAATGTATGACTTGAATTTGTTTATGCAGTTTTATTCTTGAGCTTGAATATTTTGTTTATTCTTTAGTTTTTGCTCACGCAACATCATTGATGTAAGATTCCGCTATTTTCTGAAATCTATTAAGATTATCATGGTATGTGCTATTCTGATTTGCGTAATTAGACATTGTTCCACTTGGTGTCATTGAAAATTCTGTATACAAGCTACTTTCTATGCACCAGCTATTAAGATTATCTACTTCTTCCGAAAAATCACTTTCATAATTTGTTCCAAATGATTTAAGATCTTCTTCCAGTGCCTTAGATGCATCTTTTGCAGAATTGCAAAGTGTATTATATTCCATACATTTTTCAATAACTTTTTTTTTCTGCGAATCACTAATATCCAAGGAAAGCTTTTCACCAGTTAATGCACTTCTTGCGCCAACAACTAATCCAAGGAACGATCTACCTAAGTTCTCTTTCAAAAACGCTACATTTTCTTCTGTCTGGAACGCTTGAACACAAACAAGCCTAGACTCGAGTTCGTCTGTCCCACTGTTTTCCCAAATTAGATATGTGGTAGAAAAAATCTGCTGGCTCTTATCGTTCAAATCTTCCAAGCGACTAACCAAATCAACATATTCCTTATCAAACTGCGCTCTGCGAAGACTTATTATTGCGTCGTTTAAGACTGAAAAGTTTTCTACCTTTGATTTATCCTTGTCTGATAATGCGTTATACGCTTCTTCGGCTACCGCAATCTTTTCAGCACTGTCTATTGACACTTCACCGATTGCTAAAATTAAATCGTCCACATTTTGAGCTTCTTTGCTTTTTCCACAGGCACAAAGGGATAAAAGCACAACCGCACATAGCATCAATGCAATAATCTTTTTCATTTTTACTACTCCTTCTTAAGTGTTCCGACTGCGCCATTTAGCACTAGTTTTCCATTCTCAAAAGTAAACGGAATACTTCCTTCAACGTTCACCTTTTGGTCCGAAGTAACGGTGTGAATAGCATCGCTTCCAATGGCATATGTTCCGACTGTAGAATTCTCAATCTTGTTTCCGTTGACATAGGTATCAACAACATACATTCCATTGTGGAATGTCCATTTTGACACTACTGTATCGGAAGTCTGACTAATCCATGTTCCGGCTAGCTGTTCATCAATTTGCTCTGTTAGTGATTTCTCTGGTTCATTTGACTTCTCTATAGGCGTTTTACCGCATGCACATAGAGACATCATTAAGACCACGATCAGCAACAGTGCCAACCGTCTTCTTGTGTCCTTCATTTTCGTTCTCCCTATTCTTTTTATCAGTCAGCAATAATATATCCGCTGGCTTCTGCGACATAGATTATCAAATTGTCCTCGGTCGGATCAGTTGCCGTGTAATAAGAAATCGGCTCATCCGTTGGTGCGAAAAGTTCCACCGCATCATAACTGACACCGCCACTATCGGTTCCATCCGGAATACTGATTTCTATTTCTTTGAAGTTCTTAATCGTATAATCATCTGCATTTCCCAAGTAGGGAGTATATTTATAATCATACCGCTCTTCGTCATATCCGCCGGGCATATTACCAGTTATGAACTTCCATTGATAACCAAAATATCCGTGTAGTGTGTCATCTCCAAAGCCGACTTTTAATTTGATACGGACATTGCTAGTTTGAACGCCTTCTTTTGGTGTGATAGTCGTTTTGAGTGTAAAATTTCCTGTTAATAGCCTGCGATAATTATGATAATCAGAGCCTGTCTCAAAATTCTCCGCTTCACAGGTAATATCAAAATAAGTTGGCACAATTATAGGTTGTAATTTGTAGGTCTTTTGCTTCGGACTACACGCGCTCAAGGTCAATAGCATTACCAACAGCAAAAGCAGAGCAAAAGCTTTTTTCATTTTGCCTGCCCCCGCATTAAAGTTCTTCAACTTGAAAATTTGGCGTTTCTGTTTCAGCGGGTTCATTCTTGACCGTAGGCTCGCTATACGCCTGTTTCAGATAGGCAAACACCAATACGCCAAAGCCAATTATTACGAACATTGTTGCCAAGACAAAGCACGCCGTCGCGTAATTGCCATTGATGATGTAGTTATAAGCGTCTCCGCCAACGTAGGCATTGTGGAGATCATACGGATAAACGTCTCCGTTTTTATACCGAAACAGTTTATCAAGTCCGATGCAAAGGCAGATCAGCGATAAACCAAAAGAGCCACATGAAATCCAGTTAATTACTTTGTCTTTAATTCCAGTCAAGCGTTCCAACATTTTTACTACCTCTTATTTTGTAATTTTAATATATGATTTTAAGCTTTCATTGTGCTTTTTCGAGTTTAAAAAGTCTGTTTATCTCTTTTCGGTAATAATAGTAATCACGCAATCCTTCTTTCCCGGCACTTTCAGGTTCTTTTGACATGATATAATCAAAATTGTCATCTGCTTCATAGTCTGTATCATCTGCCACGCTGATTCTGAAACAAACTTGCTGTAGCGGACGGCTGTATATGACAATCAAATATAAATTCTTATCCGTTTCCGCAACTGTTATAAAATCAACGCCACTGTAAGAATTCGCTTTTGCATAATCAAAAATAGCATATTCCGTTTTATCTAAAAGAGCCTGTTCCTCATCATTCAGGCCGGAATAAGGATGGAACTCTGGAACTTCGTCAGGAATAGGCTCTGACGCATAAATCGGCACTTCATATGGAGTATAAATTGTTGTCGTTGCTAGCACCTGAGATGTTTCCCCATAGTAAAGCGTAATGCGATAGAAAAGTTTCGGAAAAAAACCAATCGGGACGGTATTCCATGTATTTGCCTTTACCGGTTCAGAATTCAATGCATCCCATTCCACTGTAAAGAATTCTTCCGCTTCATCGCAGTTGTCAATGGAATCATAGTCTTTGCCTTCAAATAAAATGCGGACAGGCAATTCCTCTTGATCGCATTCGATATAATAATGAATATAATAGTTGACGAGTGCTCGCTCTTCCTCAATCGGGAATATTTTAGTATTCGTCGTAGTGTCTTCTTCACTATCATTGACAATTATCTGCGCAGTTGCCTTGAACTCATCACTACTCTGTAATAGAGCATTCTCATCTTGCGCTTCATCGACTACTTTGTTTTTTGCTGTATTGTCTACCGGTGCTTCCTCGATTGTTAAAACTGAATCGTCTGTATCTGGAGCTTCTTCACTTTTCTCGCAGGCACAAAGCGCCAAAAGCATAACCGCACATAACATCAATGCAATAATCTTTTTCATTTTTTGGCCTTCCTTTTTAAGATAACTGTTCGTTCAATTATCGGTTGCTCTTCAACGTCAACAACGACAAAGCCTTTCTCTCTCGCTCTAACAGCAAATGGCGATCGATTTTTAATATAGTCCTTACTTTGCGGTAATGGATAACCAACCCTTTTTGCATACTCTTGGTCTGACAGCCTAAAATCCTTGCCTTGCTCAAATAGGTCATCTAACGCATCTAAATTTAGCTTTTTTCCCATCCTCTTACTTTCCTTTCTATTTTCTTGCTAAATCTAGTATATAACAATTTGTTTTATATTTCAATATAACATTCCGTTTTATCTATACTTTTCTGTGAAACTTCCATAAAGGAGCACGGAAAAATGTATAGACGCATCCGGGACTTGCGCGAGGACAGCGACCTGCTTCAACGGGACTTGGCTGAGTATTTACAGTGTTCGCAGGTCTGCTATTCCCACTATGAGATGGGCAAGCGCGACATTCCAACAGACATTTTGATAAAACTGGCTGATTTCTACCACACCAGCACCGACTATCTCTTGGGGCGAACGGATGAAAAGCAGGCATATCCCGCGTCCAAGAGCCGGAGCGAGGAATAGACCATGCCCGGACAGCCGTTTGACCGCATTGCCGTTCTATACAACTACCTGTTTCATAACACCAGCAAAGGGCATACCGTCGCCGTTGCGGACATTCTGACCAATTACCGCAACCACGGCTATGAGCTTGAAATCAAGTCATTCTACCGCGACAAGGACGTTCTGAATGCCTTGGACGGCATTGAAATTGCCTACGACCACAAAACGCGCGGCTACTGGATGAAAACAGACGGATTTGAGCCGTATGAGCTGCGGCTGATTGTTGACAGCATCCAGTCCTCCAAATTCATCACACAGAACGTCGCCAACAGGATTACAGCAAAGGTCTTGAGCCTGACAGACCGCAATACGGGCGCAACCTTAAATCGCCGCTCCTTTGTTGCCGGACGTGTGCGCAGCATGAATGACAGCGTGGTAAAGGACGCAGACAACCTCCATATTGCTATCCAAAAGAACCAGAAAGTGCGCTTCAAGTATTTCCACTATGACCGCGAAAAGAAAAAGTGGTATTCGCACAACAATGAAGCCTATGTTGTCAGTCCTTTTGGGCTTCTCTGGAACGACGGCAATTATTATCTCTATGCCTACGACGGAGAGAAGTTCCGCCATTTCCGCGTTGACCGAATGGAGCACATCACTGTCTATCCAGAGCCAAGAGAGGGCGCAGAAGCGTTCAAGCGCATCGACCTGAACGCCCATCAAGCCGAGGTATTTAATATGTTCACCGGAACGGAAACGACAGTAAAGCTCCGCTGCGCCAACCACTTGGCCGACGTGATTTTAGAGCAGTTCGGCAAGGACACGATGCTGATTCCAGATGGAGAAGATGATTTCACAGTTTCCGTTCCCGTCCAAATCAGCAAGCCGTTTTATGCGTGGGCAGCAGGCTTTGGAGCAGATATGAAAATCTTGTTCCCGCAGGCCATAGTCAACGAAATGCGGGCATTCATTCAGGAATTATCCGAGATGTATAAAGATGATGGGAAGATGTGAAAACATCTTCCCATTTGTTCATTGTTGCTATTGGATGTGTAAAGATGATAGAAGATGATGGGTTATCTTCTGGCAGACAGCTTTGCAATTCGCTCCGCATTTGCGTTCATCTGTGCCAGCGGAGAAAACCGGTCAAAGCTCTTGGCAATATCCGCATCATAGATGTTGCAATAATGCTTTGTCATTTTCAGCGTCGCGTGTCCCAACAGCTTTTGGAGCGTGAACGCATTTCCTCCGCAGTCCACCAAGTATTTCCGGGCAAAGGTATGACGGAACAGATGAATCGACGTTTTTTCGACCCCTCTGCTGTGATTGTAGTGCATAATCGCAAGACGCAGAGCATTTTCCGTCAGCATTCTTCCGTATTCATCACAGAATAAATAGTCCGTCTGCTTGCCTCCGCGAATTTTCATATACGCCCGCAGAATATTTACCATCTGACTGCACAGCGGAACGACCTGAACCTTATGCGTCTTTGTGTGCCGGAATATAATCTGGCTGTCCGCAAGAAAAACATCTTCAATCAGAATGTTCCGGACAGTTGCGGCGCGGCAACCACAGTTCAGCAGGAAATTGACAATGACCTAGTTGCGATATTCGCAGAAATTACAGCTTGCCGCAGGCTTTTTCAGCAGCCACAGCAGTTCTTCGTCCGTATAGGTTTCCTTGACTGTTTCGACCTGTTTATAGTTTGGAACATTCAGTGCCGTATAGCCCTGCCCGGCACACCAATTCAGGAAGGTGCGGAACACCCGCAGATAACTGCTGATGGAGTTGTGCGCCAGCCTGCTCTGCCGCACTGAGACAACCATTCTGTCAAGGTCTGTTTGCTTTAGCACATCGAACGTCAGGCTTGTATCCAGATGCTTTCCAATCGACCGGAAATGTGCGTGGTAGGTTTCGACTGTTTTGTCCGAAACGCCCTTTGCAGTTTGGGCGACCACGAAATCTTTGAATGCCTCTTTTATGGACAGATTTGCTCCTGCCTGTTTCATCGTAATTTTCATAAAAAGTCAGACCGCCTGCTTTCTTCAAAAATCGCAAAGAACGCAAGCGGTCTGACTTTTTTCAGGGGAAAAGGAAAATCCCTTGAAAACACAGCGTTTTCAAGGGATTGGTGGAGACTAATGGACTCGAACCATCGACCTCCTGCGTGTGAAGCAGGCGCTCTAACCAGC
>ENA-ORSA01002881-ORSA01002881.1-human-gut-metagenome-genome-assembly--contig:-NODE-2881-length-11641-cov-6.059555_pt1 | contig 11641 bp, 7 predicted proteins | sample MGYA00242179_ERZ509142 | MGnify/ENA primary metagenome ERZ509142 (study PRJEB26280, sample SAMEA2338659) | human gut metagenome | biome: human gut; feature: human-associated habitat; material: faeces... | reverse complement strand
TACGGCAGCCGCCAGCCAGCCGATGGGGCTGCGTCCGTGTCCCATCTCGCCCAGCGTCATGTTGCGGTCGATGCGCACCTTGTTCTCCGGGATGGCATGGCCCAGCAGCGTTTCAAACTCCGCGTCCGGCACCTTCTGCACCTGTGCAGTGCGGTAATGCTCCAGATTTTTGCCCGCATAGGGGTCGGGTGCGCCGGTGCCCGCCACCGTGACAGCGGCAGTCAGACGGATATCGGCGCTGGAAGCGCCCACCAGCAACTGATAGCTGCCGCCCTCCACCTCCCAGCGGTCGGTCTTGACGTTCCAGTAGCGGAACGCCTTATCGTCCAGCGGAATGGTGACGGTCTTGCTCTCTCCGGCTTCCAGCTGCACCTTGGTAAAGCCCTTCAGCTCCTTGGCAGGGCGGAAAACCTTTGCATCCGGCTTTGCCACATACAGCTGCACCACCTCGGCACCTGCACAGCTGCCGGTGTTGGTGACAGTCAGGGTCACGCCGGTTTCGTCTGCTTTCAGGTCACTGTACGCAAAGCTGGTGTAGCTCAGGCCGTAGCCGAAGGGGAAGGCGGTGGGCACACCGGCGGTGTCGTAGTAGCGGTAGCCCACATACAGACCCTCGCGGTACTCCACAGTGGGGCCGTCGCCGCCGAAATGCTCCTTTGCGGGGGTGTCGGCGTAGCTGCGCGCCCAAGTCTCAGCCAGCTTACCGCAGGGGTTCTGCGCGCCGGTGAGCACCTCGACCAGTGCGCCCGCACCGGCCTGACCGCCCAGACAGCCGTAGACCAGCGCCTTGCAGTCCTTGACCCAATCGCTTTCCAGCGAGGAGCCCGCACTCAGCAGCACCACCACGTTGGGGTTCGCTGCCGCCACAGCGGCCAGCAGCTCCAGCTGGTTCTCTGCCAGCTTCATGTCGGCGCGGTCGATGCCCTCGCTCTCCTTGATCTCGTCCAGACCCATGCACAGCAGCACCACATTGGCGTTCTTTGCCAGCACCACTGCCTCGGCTTTCAGCGTCTCGTCGGGCTTGCCCTGCCGGTCAAAGCCCTTGGCGTAGCCGACGCTGTTCAGGCCGCTTTCGGCAAGGCAGTCCAAGAAGGAATCCACCTTGATGGAGTTGACGGCGCTGGAGCCTGCACCCTGATAGCGGGGCGTCTGGGCAAAGTCGCCGATGACCGCCACCTTTTCCCCTTTTGCAAGGGGCAGCAGGCTGTTTTCGTTCTTCAGCAGCACGATGCTCTGGGCAGCAGCCCGGCGCGCCAGTGCGTGGTGGGCATCGGCATCGAACTTGCCGGGTGCGGCGTCCACCGCCGCCTTGGTGGTGAACACCAGTTCCAGCAACTCCTCCAGCCGGGCGTCCACGTCCGCTTCGGTGATCTTGCCGGTCTGCACCGCCTTCATCAGCTCCCGGACAGCGTCCCCGCCGGGGGCAGGCATTTCCAGCGTAGAGCCATTCTTTACGCCGAGGGCGTGGTCGTTGCTGCCGCCCCAGTCGGTGACCACTGCGCCGTCAAAGCCCCAGTCCCTGCGCAGAATATCCATGAGCAGGTGGGCGTTCTCGTTGGCGTAGGTGCCGTTGACAAGGTTATAGGCGGACATAATGGTCTTAGGCTGCGCCTCCTTGACCACCATCTCAAAGCCGGTCAGGTAAATTTCCCGCAGGGTGCGCTCGTCCACGATGGAATCCGCGGCCATACGGCGCAGCTCCTGACTGTTCACGGCAAAGTGCTTGGGGCAGGCGGCAATGCCGTTTTTCTGGATGCCGCGGACGTAGGCCGCAGCCATCTTACCGGCAAGGTAGGGATCTTCCGAGAAATACTCGAAGTTCCGGCCGCACAGCGGGCTGCGCTTGATGTTCAGGCCGGGGCCCAGCAGCACCGACACGCCCTGTGCCGCGGCTTCTTCGCCCATGGCTGCGCCCACAGCCTCGCCCAGCGCGGGGTCCCAGCTGTTGGCCACGGTAGCCGAGGTGGGGAAGCAGGTGGCGGGCACACTGGGGTTCAGCCCCAGATGGTCGGCAGCGCCCGCCTGCTTGCGCACGCCGTTGGGGCCGTCGGACAGGGTAATGGCCGGGATGCCCTTGCCCGGCAGCGCCCGGGTGGTGAACACCGTGCCGCCGCTTAACAGGGCGCATTTCTGTTCCAGGCTCAGTTTTGCAATAATATCCTGATGTTTCACGGGGAAATCTCCTTTCAGTAGAAACGGTATTGCCTTTGGAAACAGGACCACGCATAAGGAGAAGAAGCGTGATTCTGTTTCCAAAAGGGAACACGGCTGCGGGTCGTAACTGCCGTGCAGCCGTGTTCCGGGATTAGAAGAAAGACAGTTTTGATTACGGGTCAGTACTTATGCCTTACTCACATCCGCACCTGCATTGGTATTAGCCAGCGTTTTATTATACTTGCGGCGGCGAAGAATCACCACAACACCTGCCAGAACCAACACATAGACAATCACACTGCCTACCAGTGCAGGCGTGCGCCACATAGGCACAGGCGCATCTACATCTACACCGTAGCTATTCGCCAGCGTATACAGATACTGATGTGCAGCTTCGCGCATCTTCAGCTGACCGGTAGCAGTCTGGCTCAGGTTATCGAAGGTCTTAGTGCCCCAGCCAAACAGCAGACTGGTACCACCTGCCAAGACAGCTTTTTCAATATCCATAAAGCCATGCTCCTCGTTGTTATCCGTAATCACAGTGCCAATAAAGCCCCATTCATTACGCAGAACATTGGTCAGTAGTGCAGTACTTGCACCGGCCCAAGTAGTACCAATATTATTGTAGGAAGACATCACAGCCGTGCTGCCGCCTTCCTTCACAGCCTTTTCAAACGGCACGAAGTAAATTTCACGCATTGCCTGCTCATCGGCCCAGGTGCACAGACCATAATGACGCCAGGTTTCACGCTCATTCAGTGCAAAATGCTTAATGTAGCAGTACATACCATTTTTCTCTGCCGCACCAACCGTAGCAGCGGACATGGAACCAGAAAGGAAGCCATCCTCAGAATAGTACTCAAAGTTACGGCCAGCAAATGCATTGCGGTGGGTATTAGCACCAGGTGCATACCAGCCGGAAATATTCCACGCCTTTCCTTCCTGCGAGATTGCATCGCCAAATTCAGAAGCCAGGTCTACATTCCAAGTAGCCGCCAGCAGAACTTCTGCCGGATAAGTAACCGTCTTATATGTGCAGGTACCCATAAAGGCATCGAACACATAACTCAGAGCGGCAGGTCCGTCCATTTCATAAGTCTGTCCCTTACCGATATTATCAACTGCTGCACTTCCCCAGCCATCTGCGCCCAGCAGTTTGTACATATCATCAAGGGTCAGCTGATCCAGCAGCTTATCCCACTGTGCATCATCATAGGCAAGGCCTTCCATGTCTTTCAGAGTAAGGCCATTCTTTGCACCAAAGGTCGGCGCAGTGTCATCTGCATTCACATAGCTATCATCCACTAACAGCGCATTGTTGAAGGCTTCCAGCTGTTCAGCAGTTGCTTCCTTGCTGGTACCGGGAACGATCTGCCAAGTGTCACGGTTGAGGTAAGCCACATCACCAGCTGCATCATCAAACTGATTTGTTGCTACCACTTCGTCCGAAGAGCGCTTGCCGACATACTTGCAGTTTTCCACACCACTGCCAAACGCACTGTCCTGGAACACTTCATTCTCAGCAACCTTGCAGGTCATGGTCAGATTATCTTTCACCGTATGAGAATCCGTACGCAGAGAAATCTGATACTCGCCAGCTTCCAGCACGTAGGAACCGGTAGAAGTGTAGTACTTCTGTGCATCATAAGAAGCCATCTGCTCTACCGGCATAGAAATCGTAACCGTTTCCGTTTCGCCCGGCTGCAATTCCTTCGTCTTTGCAAAGCCGCCCAGTACTTCGCCAGCCTTCTGCAAGCCGCTGCCGCCTTCAGCTGCACTGTAATAGGGCGCACTGTAATACAGCTCCACAACATCTTTGCCAGCCACATTGCCAGTATTGGTAACTTTAACATTCCACTCCAGCGTATCCTGTGCGGTAACGGTAGTCGGAATCGTGTTTTCCAGTTCCCAGTCAAAGCTTGTGTAGCTCAAGCCATAGCCAAAGGGGAACTGCACTACATCATTGTAGGAAAGTCCCGTCAGATTTTCTCCTTCACGGGTAGTGTAATCGTAGCTTTCACGGGTTTCGTAATAACGATATCCCACATAAATGCCTTCCTGATACTCTACAAGGTAGGCAGGATGACTTTCGAAGTTTTTGAAGCAGTCATTAGAGTTGGTATACTCAAAGGTATCAAAGTTGTAGTAAGAAGGGGTCGTTTCTACTGCATAAGGGTAGATATCCGGCAGACGGCCAGAGGGGTTGACTGCACCCGTCAGAATGTTGACAATTCCAATCGTGCCCACATCACCGGGATCACCGATCCAGAGGGCTGCATCAACGCCTTCATCATTCAGGAAGCCCAGTTCCATAGCATTGCCTGAATTGATCAGAACGATAACATTATCAAATGTCGCTTCTGCCTGTTCCAGCAAAGACTGTTCCGCGCTGTTCAGTTCCAGATAATGCTTGCTCTGATCCGGTGCATACGAGGTATTTTCAGCCATCGAAGTGGGCAAGTCATTGCCTTCACCGCCCTTGCGGGAGAACACGACCACAGCAGTATCCGAAAAATCCTTCATTGCTTCAAATGAGCAGTCTCCAGTATACTGGTACTCCACACCCATGTCCTTAGCCAATTCCTCGGTTGCAGGCAGTTCCGGGATGGAAAAATCAACAGAGAATGTATTTCCGCCTTCGTTGTTTTTGGGGCTGTAGAGATTGACCAGATTTTGATTCACTTCAAAACCTGCATCCGTAAAGGCTTTTACAAAATCTGTCCGGTTTGCAGTGTAGCTGCTGCCACCGGAACCCGTACCGCCATAAACCGGATTTGCGGAAGCATAGCCCAGAAGATTGATTTTTCGGTTTGTTCCTGCCAACGGCAGAGCGCCGTCATTTTTCAGAAGGACTGCGCCTTCCTCCTCGATTTTCTGAGCCACTGACAAACCATTTGCATAAGATGTTTTTTGCAATTCCGGGTCTCCATTCTGGCCAGGGAATGCCTTGTCCAGAGAACTAGGAAACACACCAAACATTGCTACATCTGCCACTATTCCAACTGCCAGTAAGAGTGCTGTAACAGATGTCAGCAACTTTGTGGGCTTTTTGCTGTTCGGATCTCGCTTCATTGTGTTGTCTCCTCCATATTCTTTTATATTTTTTGGGCCGTACCCAACTGTGACCCATTATAACGGATATTTGCGCATCGTTATCATCTTTTGCACAATCTGTCGTTTTGGATACACAGTTTGCAGAAGTTACAATAATGTTTCAAATTTTATTGTGCTAATACACAAATATCACCGCATTGCATTTGTGCACCCTGCCAGACAACAAAAAACGGCAGGGGATACCTGCCGTAAAAATTCATTTGTTTTTTGACAGCGGAAATAAGATCCGCAGGGTGCACCAGTTGTTTTCCCAGTGCAGCGTCATGCTGCCGCCGTGCTGCCCGACGGTGGTGCGGACGCTTTTCAGGTCCGACCCCTGCTGCGGCAGGCCGTCCGCATCCAGTGCGGGGGCGGCCTCTGTATAATGCTCGAACCGCAGCATGGCAAAACCGCCCTGACTGTACACCGCCACCTTGATGAGCCGCTTTTCGGGGTCCGGCTCGGCACGGACGGCGGCAATGGCGTTGTCCAGCGCCACGCCCACGATGGTGCACAGCTCCCGGATGGTGAGAAAGCCCAGCATCCTGCCGTCCGCTACGCTGGTGATGGTGATATTCTCCTGCTGGCACTCCATCGTCTTGGCAGTGAGCAGGGTATCCAGCACCGGGTTGCCAGTCTTGTTCTCGGCCTCGTACTGGCGGATGTTCTGCTCCATGGCGGCAATGGCGGCGTTCTGCTTGGTCTGGTCCTGCTCCTCCCGGATGCGGGCAAGCTGGACTTTCAGCTCATGGTACCGCCGGTTGATGAGGTTGATGCCCTCCTTGCTGCGCTTGTACTGCTCGTACTGGCGGTGCAGCACCTCATCCATGGCGGCAAGCTCGCCGTGCAAAGCGTTCTCCCGCAGCTGCTCGTGCTGCACGGTCAGAATCAACACGCCGGAAAAATCCACCAATGTGCGGATGGAAAAGATACTCATATTGATCTCGCTGCCCGGCAAAAAGCCCAGATTGCTCACCGCAAAGGCGGTCAGCGCCAGCATGACCGCCGTCAGGGCGGCGCTGCCGCTGATCTCCAGATGCCCGGCAGGCTGGGGTCTGATGTGCAGCAGATAGCTCATCCCCCCGAACAGCGCCCCGTACACCAGCGCCAGCAGCAGCAAAGACAGCGGTTCCCACGGGCTGCGGGCGGGCCAGAGGGCGCAGTGCAGCTGCCACTCCACGCTGGCGGCAAGCTCTGCCAGAATAAACGCCCGGGCGCAGTGATACCCGGCCTCCAGCAGGGTGATGCTCCACACACCCCATAAATATAAGTAGGAAAGCCCGATGGCCGTCACCATGCAGGGGATCCAGAACCCGCCGGGCACGTTGCCGGTCAGCCCCAGAAAGGCCGACAGCACCGCCGCCCACAGCAGGGTGACACCCACGGTAACCGCCTTGGAAAAGCGGGACATCAGTGCCGGTGTGACCAGCAGCACCGCCAGACACTCGGCAAGGGCGGTGTACAGCCGGGGGATATCCGGCAGCGCGGTCATGAGCCCTCACCTCCGATGTAATCGGTCAGGGCGGCAAGAAAGGCCTTGCGCTTGGGGCGGCTGACCTGCAGCTCGCAGGGGCCCACCTGTACGGTGCTCTGCCGCAGCTCCCGCACCTGTGCCAAATTGACAAGATAGCCGCTGTTGCACCGGGCAAAGGGGCAGTCTGCCAGCTTTTCCTCAAAGGTCTTGAGGGCGCCGGGGGCAGAAAAATCGCCCTCATCGGTGTAAAAGTGCACCCGATGCCCCTCGCTTTCCAAGTAATAGATGCTTGCGGTGTCCAGTCGGCGCAGCCCGCCCTCCACCGGCACGGTCAGGTAGCGCTTTGCCCGCTTTTCCAGCCGGGCAACAGCCTTGAGCAGCTGCTGTGAAAAGGCAAAGTAGGGCACCGGCTTCAGCACATAGTCCAGCGCTCCCACCGAATAGCCCCGGATGGCATACTGCGCCATATTGGTGATGAAGATCAGGATGACGTCTGCATCCATCTGCCGGATGCGCTCTGCCGTGGTCATGCCGTCCAGATGCTTCATCTCCACATCCAGAAAAATAATATCGTAGACCGCGCGGTAATCCTCCAGAATGTCCACCCCGTCCGCAAAGACCGACACTTCAAATTCTGTCCCGTACTGCCGGGTATACCGCCGGACATACTCCTGCAATACTCCCTGTACCTCCGCGTCATCCTCTACGATCGCCACCCGGATCATGACCGCACCTCCCTTACCACACCTTTGTGGAACTGTTACGGCTCTATTATAGCGCAATCACGGCAGGTTTGCCAAGGGGCATCCGCACAAAGGGCAGGGCAGCCCACAGGCCGCCCTGCCCTTTGTATTGAGTTCTCTCATGCCCAGTTCTTCCGTCCGTAGCGGGTGGTCAGCTGGGTCTTTTTCAGCCGCCAGCCAGACCATCAACCACATTGAGGACCCGAACCTTCTGGCCACAAAGATCATCGTGCCGCATAAGCTCATCCCCCGGGAGAGCTGCTGCCCGCCGGAGGAGCAGCGCTAGGAAGTGCTTTTTCAGCAATACAGTGTCCGCTTCCGGGAGCTGCCGCGCAGCGCTTGCTATACTGCCCCCAGAGTAGACAGCGTAAAAAACGCTGCATCCTCCGGGGGTATTTTTATGCCCCAAAAGGCACAAAAGAATGCCCGCCCAGCTGTGGAAAACCACGGCGGGCGGGCATTTTGCGTTTTATTGTTTGTGCCGCTGTAAAAGCATTCAGAGGGCGGCGGTCTGGGGTACCAGCCGGAAGAGCATCACGGGCAGCTCGCTGTTTACAAAATCCAGCGTAAGGATGATCTTTCCGCGCTTTGTTTCAAAAGGCATCTCCGTCTGTGTGCCGTCCGGGGCAATGCGCACAAGCGTTTTGCCTTCCAGCAATCCGGCGGGCAGCGCGAGCCTTACCCGACCGGTGGGCTGCGTCAGGCTGCCTGCGGTTTCAAAGGCCACACTCAGGTATTCCCCATTCGTCCGTGCGGTCACATCCTCCGCAGAAAGGCTGCCGCTGAGCGGCCATGCCGTTGCGGCGTCGATCATTTCCAGCTGCGCGGCGTTTTCTGCCTGCCCGCACACGGGGCAGAAGGTCAGCGTTTCGCCTTCCGCAGTGCGGAAAGTAAACTTCCGGCAATCAGTGCTGCCAGTGTGCGCGCAGCCCTGCCGCAGACAATCGGCGCTCTGAGAGCCGGTTCCGTTCGGAGACCATGCACCGAACTGGTGTCCCAGCTTATCGGTCGGGTCTGCGGTGTAGCTGTCTTTGCAGCGGGAGCAGGTAAAAACAGTATAGCCGTCTGTTTCACAGGTAGGCTCTACGGTAACAGCCTGATAATCATGGTTCAGCGCGGGCAGCTCTGTATAGGTGGTATAGTCACAACGGGAGCAGGTTTCGTAAGCATCCCAGCCCTTTTCCGTACAGGTAGGGGCTTTTGCTGCGTGCTGCTCCAAATCATGCTGTGCGGGCAGCTCTTTGCGGGTGGTATAGCCGCAGCGGATGCAGCGGTCGTAAGCGTCCCAGCCGATTTCCGTACAGGTGGGGGCTTTTGCACGGAAATGCACCAGATCATGGTTATTTGGGTCTTTTTCGCCGTATTCCGTATCACACACCTCACAGACCGCTTTGGTGGTGCAGGTTGCTTTGCCACCGGTACACTTTGCAGTATCAACTTCGCGGCAGTAGTTCGTGCAGCTGCGGGTGTGCGTGCCGTTGCCGGCGGATGACCACTCGCCCCATGCGTGACCGCCGTAGTAACTCCCTCCGCAAGTATTGCACATTCCCAGAGTGTCGCAGGTCGCGTAGCCGCCGCTGCAGCTTCCAGTCTCTTCTGCGTTGCAGCGCTTGCATCTGCGGGTGTGCGTGCCGTTGCTGGCGTAGTTAGGCGTCCACGCGCCCCAGTCGTGACCAAGAATGCCGTATTCCGCGCCGCATAAGGCACAGGTTTTGCCTGTGGTGCAGGTGGGGGTTTCGGTGCCGCCGGTATGTACCGTTAAATACGTAACATTGCCATCGTTGTGGCAGTTCTGGCATTCAGTTATATAAACCCTATGAGAGGTCGAATCATATTTTCTGTATCCGAGGATCTCACGTGTCTCCATACTCCCACAGCGGGCGCAGCGTCTCTGGACTGTTTCTGCCGCTTTAACGTTTAACACGGTCCCCGGTATCAGGCACACCATTGCCAGCACCGTCAAACACCAGATCAGCCATTTTTTCATGTTACTCCCTCCTTGTCATCAAACCTTGTTATCCTTTCAGATCAAACTGCACGGACAGCGATGCAAGCACGGCATCTACCACCTTCCGCGCCTGGGCAAGCATATCGATCTCCGCCACAAAAGCGATGACCTGCTCGCGCTCCTGCGCGGGGACCTGCAGCGCACTCAGGCTCATGCTCAGATAGCGCCGTATTTTGCGCTCCAGCGTAAAGTAGGGGTCGCACCGCCGTGCCATGTAGCCGCGCATCATGCCAGCCGTGCCCAGCTCCATCTCGTAGAAATCGCACTCGGCGCACCCGGGCAGATACGCGCTGAACGCCGCCTGCAGCTCGGCCGTGGTGCTGCGGTGGATGATCTCCGCCGTGGCGGGGAAGGTGTACGCTTCCACATAGATATCCCGCAGGTTCTCGCTCAGCTCGCTCAGCGCCAGCTGCAAAGCCGTTTCCACCGCGTAGAGGTACACCGGCGAGGGGGCGTTTGCCGCCAGCGGCCTTACCGCGCCGAACTGCCTGCTGAACATCATGCCGATCAGCTCGGTCAGCACACCGTCCTTTGTGCGGAAAATATTCTGGAACGACCCGGCAGAAACATCTGCTTCCTTTAAAATTTCTGCAACCTTGGTGTTCGTGTAGCCTTTTTCCAGAAAAAGCCGGACACAGGCGGTCAGTATCCGCCGTTTTGCTTCTTTGCTGTCGTATCTGCGCGCCATTGGAAATCATCCTTTTCTATAATTGGTTTCTAACCCAATTATATATTGATTTTAAAATTGCGTCAAGTAAACTTTTCAGGGCGTATTTTGGGCAATTTACCAGTTTTCAAAAAATTGACGCATCTCATGGGGATGCGTGACTGCAAGAGCAAGTCGGAAATAGAGAAAGAGAAATGCCCACTTGCTCGAGAACTTCTCAGGGGAGTGGCCATCTGCACCGACCCGAAGCTGGCTTCCAGCGTAGCGCTCATCACCGACGGCCGCTTCTCCGGCGCATCCCGTGGTGCCGCCATCGGCCACGTCAGCCCGGAGGCGGCCTCCGGCGGCCCCATCGGCCTGATCGAGGAAGGGGATACCATCACCATCGACATCCCCAACGCCTCCATCACGCTGGAGGTCAGCGATGCAGTGCTGGCCGAGCGCAAGGCAAAGTACGTTGCGCCGGAGCCCAACATCAAGACCGGCTGGCTGAGCCGCTACGCCCGCATGGTCACCAGTGCAAATCTGGGTGCGGTGCTGAAATAAACGTAACGAAAGCGCCTGTTGTGCGAATGCACAACAGGCGCTTTTGTCACTCTCCGTATTTCATGAGCATGGCGCGGACGGTGAGGATGATGATCTTCCAGTCCACCCAGAAGCTGCGCTCTTGGATGTATTTCAGATCCAGCGCCACCCACTCGTCAAAGCTCATCTCGTTACGGTGGGGTGCGATCTGCCAGTAGCAGCTCAGCCCGGGGGTGACGTACAGCCGCTGGCGCTGGTAGTCGCTGTACAGCTCTACCTCCCGGGGTAGTGCGGGGCGCGGTCCCACGATGCTCATATCGCCCCGCAGCACGTTGAGCAGCTGGGGTAGCTCGTCCAGACTGGTCTTGCGCAGAAAACGTCCCACCCGGGTAATACGGGGATCCCCCTTGATCTTGAACACCGGGCCATCCATCTGGTTCTGGCTCAGCAGCTCATTCAGCTGCTCCTCGGCGTCCGGGCACATGGTGCGAAACTTATACAGCCAGAACAGCTTGCCGTCCCGTCCTACCCGCCGCTGCCGGAAAATAACTCCGTCTCCGGGGCTGTCCAGCACGATGGCAAGGCTGATCAGCAGTGCCAGCGGCGCAAGCAAGATCAGCGCCAGCAGGGAGAATACGATGTCCTGTGCACGCCGCAGCACCCAGTAACGCCGGTGGCCGCGCAGCGTCTTTTCCCGGTCGATAGAAATTTGCGGTGCATCGTTGATTGTTGACTCCATGCGATGACCCACTCCTGCCTGTAAAATCTTTACATTATTTTAACATAAAACAGGACGCAATTCAACCGGATAGAGCGCGGCGGGCAGGGGACTGTAAGCCTGCTGAAAAAAAGTAAAAAAGGTAGTTGACAAAACCCCTTTCTCATGCTAAAATAAACAAGTCGTCCGGCGAACGGATGCACAACAAAAGAATATGGGCGTGTTCCCGAGTGGCCAATGGGGACAGACTGTAAATCTG
>ENA-ORSA01002874-ORSA01002874.1-human-gut-metagenome-genome-assembly--contig:-NODE-2874-length-11668-cov-15.178162_pt1 | contig 11668 bp, 14 predicted proteins | sample MGYA00242179_ERZ509142 | MGnify/ENA primary metagenome ERZ509142 (study PRJEB26280, sample SAMEA2338659) | human gut metagenome | biome: human gut; feature: human-associated habitat; material: faeces... | reverse complement strand
TGCAGGCGTCGAACATGGGCTGGAACTCCATCTCCTCCAGCACCTCGCTGCCCATAGCCGGGCAGCCGAAGGCGATGGCGGCGTAGTTGCCCAGATCGGCGGTGTTCACCTGATCGACGGTCAGCAGGGCGGCATCCGCGCCGGCGGACTTCATGCCCTCCAGCACGGCGTTGGCCATGGCCTCGGTGTTGCCGGTGCCGCTCCAGTAGATAACAGCAGTCTTTTTCATGGTATTCGTTTCCTTTCTTTTACCCCGCCACAGCCAGCTGCTCAATGGTGGCACCGGCCTGCCAGAGTCTGTAATATGTGTCCGTGCAGCGCTTGAACCGATCAAACAGCCGCTGTGCCTGACGCTCGTCTCCGTAGACCTTCCACAGCCCCGCGCACTTGTAGTTGCAGGCGTGGTTCTCCACGAAGCCGCGCACGTCCTCAGGAGGGTAGCTGAGGAACAGGCCGATCTCGTGGGGAAGGTCGCCCCCCTGCCGCAGGCGGCGGATCAGCGTGGCCACGCAGCGCCCGTAGCTGTCGCCCTCATAGCCCGCCTGCGCCAGTATGTCACGCGCCAGACCGTCGCTGAGGTCGCGGCGCAAGGTGGCGGGGCGGTAGAGATACAGCAGGACGCTGCCCGGCGTGAACCGCAGCGGCAGCAGGCACAGTCCCTTGGGGGACAGGCGGCGGTTGAGACTGCGCACCTGGCACAGAAGCTCCTCCCGGCTGGTGCAGGGACAGGGGAACAGGCTGCCGGTCTTGATACCGGCCAGCGTGGGCGCGCACTGGCGCACCATCAGTTCTTCGGACATGCGGCCACCCCCTTACACGGCGTGCTTTTCCAGAATGCTCCGCAGAGCGGACAGGGAGCTGGTATGGCAGCGCTCGATGCGGGTGGGCGTCCCCTTCAGCTCGCTGAGCGCGCTCTGCACCAGCTTGTGGGACATGGTGGAGGTGAAGAAGATCATCAGGTCGGGACTTCCCAGCTTGTTTTTCAGGCCGCCGGCGGGCTTGGTGAACACCTTGGCGGAGCATTTGTAGGACTGGCAGAGTTCTTTGTAGCGGCGCTCCATGCACTCGTTGCCGCCCAGGATCACAACGCTCATATCTCACTTTCCTTTCTGTTCGTTTCTATCGTATTCTTCGGCGCAGCGCGCCTGTTTATTCTTAGTTAAAGTTCTTTAACTGTTGGTTTTCAAAAAAGCGCCGCAGGGCGCTTTTCTGTTGTGAAAGCAAGGGCTTACTTCTTATGGAACGAGAACAAGCCCTTCTTCTCGTAGGGATGGGCGTCCGCCGCCGTGACCGTATAGCCGGTGGCGGAGATGGCGGCGCGCAGCGCCTGCTCATCCAGAGGCTCCGGAGACAGGATCACCGTCTCGCCCTTGGTGTGGGAGGACGTGACCTTCTGCACCGGGAACCGGTTGCGGACGGTATCGTTGATGTGGCTCTCGCACATACCGCAGGCCATGCCGTCCACCTTCAGAATCGTTTCGATCATAGTGATACCTCCCTTTGGGACGCAGGGGGAGCGTGTTTCCACGTTCCCCCTGCCCTGTTCAGTGCTTGCAGCTCTGGCTGTGGCACTGGCCGTGCATGGCGCAGTGGGCGCAGCCGGCGCCGCAGGAGGACTTTCCCGCCTTCTTCTGGCGCAGCAGGTAGCGGATGATGAGGATCACAACGACAAGTAGACCGGCACTGATGAGGATGGTGCCCAGATTCGCTGTCAGCCATTCCAGCATGAAATGTCACTCCTTTCAAAATCTGATATAGGCTGTTTTACTTGACAGCCAGCTTGGTGGCTTCCTTATAGGGCTTGCACAGCATGTAGATGATGCCGGCCAGCAGGATGACGGCCACGATGACACCCAGGATGTTGGCGTTGCCGGTGAACAGGCCGCCGAACTGATTGATCATCAGGGCGATGACATAGGCGAACACGCACTGATAGCCAATGGCGAACCACGTCCACTTGGCGCTGTTCATCTCGCGCTTGATGGCGCCGATGGCGGCGAAGCAGGGAGCGCACAGCAGGTTGAACACCAGGAAGCTGTAAGCGGTGATGGCAGTGAAGGCTGCGGCCATGGCGTCATACACGCTGCCGTCGCCACCGCCGTACAGAACGCCCAGGGTACCGACGATGTTCTCCTTGGCCACCAGACCGGTGATGGAGGCGACCACCGCCTGCCAGTTGCCCCAGCCCAGAGGTGCGAAGATCCAGTCGATAGCGCCGCCGATGGCAGCCAGGATGGAGCAGTCGATCTGATCGTCAGACAGCATCTGGAACTGACCATCCACCCAGCCGAAGTAGCTGGTGAACCACACGAAGATGGTGGACAGCAGGATGATGGTACCGGCCTTCTTGATGAAGGACCAGCCGCGCTCCCACATGGAGCGGAGGACGTTGCCCAGTGTCGGCCAGTGGTAAGCGGGCAGCTCCATAACGAAGGGAGCGGGGTCGCCGGCGAACATCCTGGTCTTCTTCAGCATAATGCCGGAGATCACAATGGCGGCCATGCCGATGAAGTAAGCGGAGGTGGACACCCATGCGCTGCCGCCGAAGATGGCGCCGGCGATCATGGCGATGAAGGGCACCTTGGCGCCGCAGGGGATGAACGTGGTGGTCATGATGGTCATGCGGCGGTCGCGCTCATTTTCGATGGTACGGGAGGCCATAACACCGGGGATGCCGCAGCCGGTACCGATCAGCATGGGTATGAAGGACTTACCGGACAGGCCGAACTTGCGGAAGATACGATCCAGAACGAAGGCGATACGCGCCATGTAGCCGCAGGCCTCCAGGAACGCCAGCAGCAGGAACAGCACCAGCATCTGGGGCACGAAGCCCAGCACCGCGCCCACACCGGCCACGATACCGTCCAGGATCAGGCCGCTGAGCCACTCGGACGCACCGGCGGCCTCCAGCGCGTTGCCCACCAGCACGGGCACGCCGGGCACCCACACGCCGAAGTCGGCGGGATCGGGGGCGTCAAAGCCGTTTTCGGAGAGATAGCTGACCGCGTCGACATAGGTCATCTGGACGACGTCCTCCATGTCCTCCGCGCCCTCGGGCAGCGTGTCATAGTAGGCAGTCATCGTGTTTATGGCGAGGGTCTCCTCGTCCTCGACATCGACGGTCGCGGTCTTGTCGGTGGTCTGGAAGGCCTTCATCTCGGCCAGCAGAGCGCTTGCGTCGAAGTCGTCGGCCTCAACATCAATCTCGGTGCCGAGGAACGCGTCCACGGCCTCAACCGCGGCGGTATACTCGTCATTCGTGTCGTTGTACTCACCGGAGCCGATGCCGAACAGGTGCCAGCCGTCACCGAACAGGCCGTCGTTCGCCCAGTCGGTAGCGGCGGAGCCAACGGTGACCATGGAGATGTAGTACACCAGGAACATGACCAGAGCGAAGATGGGCAGACCCAGCCAGCGGTTGGTCACGATGCGGTCGATCTTATCGGAAGCGGACAGCTGACCGGCGTTCTTTTTCTTGTAGCAGGCCTTGATGATCTCGGCGATGTACACATAGCGCTCGTTGGTGATGATGCTCTCGGCATCGTCGTCCAGCTCCTTCTCGGCGGCCTTGATGTCCTCCTCGATGTGCGCCATGACGGACGGGTCGATGTGCAGCTTATCCAGCACCTTGTCGTCGCGCTCGAAGATCTTAATGGCGTACCAGCGCTGCTGCTCCTCGGGCATGTTGTGCACCGCCGCCTCCTCGATGTGGGCGATGGCGTGCTCCACGGGGCCGGAGAAGGTGTGCATGGGGACGGTCTTGGTGGACTTGGCCGCAGCCACAGCCGCCTCCGCCGCTTCCATGATGCCCTCGCCCTTCAGGGCGGAGATCTCCACGATCTGGCAGCCCAGCTCGCGGCTCAGCTCCTGCACGTTGATCTTGTCGCCGTTCTTGCGGACAACGTCCATCATGTTGATGGCGATGACAACGGGGATGCCCAGCTCGGTCAGCTGGGTGGTCAGGTACAGGTTACGCTCCAGGTTCGTGCCGTCGATGATGTTCAGGATGGCGTCGGGGCGCTGGTCGATCAGGTAGTTACGAGCCACCACCTCCTCCAGCGTGTAGGGGGACAGGGAGTAGATGCCGGGCAAGTCCATGATGGTCACATCATCGTGCTTCTTCAGCTTGCCCTCTTTCTTCTCCACCGTGACGCCCGGCCAGTTGCCCACGAACTGATTGGAGCCGGTCAGCGCGTTGAACAGGGTGGTCTTACCGGAGTTGGGGTTGCCCGCCAACGCGATCTTAATCTGTTTTTCCATATTGTCTCTCCTTCCGGTTAATCTTATTGAACCTATGTAGAAAATGAAATACGCGGTTATTCGACTTCGATCATTTCGGTGTCGGCCTTGCGCAGACTCAGCTCATAGCCGCGCACCGTGACCTCCATGGGGTCGCCCAGAGGCGCTACCTTGCGGACATAGACCTCCACGCCCTTGGTGATGCCCATATCCATGATGCGGCGCTTGACGGGTCCCTCGCCGTGGAGCTTGACGACCTTGACAGTTTCGCCGATCTTGACTTCACGCAGTGTCTTCATGATGAACTCTCCTTCTTTATGTAATGTATTTTATACCATGATCTTGCGCGCCATCTCTTCACTGATGGCCACGCGGGATTCCTTGACCTTGACGATGACGTTGCCGCCCATGGCGGAGATCAGCGTCACCGCGCCGCCCGGCACAAAGCCCAGATCCTCCAAATGCTTCTTCAACTCCGGGCTTCCGCCCACCTTGTGGATGAGCTGTTCCGTTCCGGCGTCTGCCAGTACCAAAGGCATCATGTGTATCCCTCCGTTCGGGTTAGTTTAGGCTAACCGCTTGTCTGAAAAAATCGGTTGGGCGCACTCCGAAAGGCGGTGCAACAGCTAACAGTTAGCTCTCCCTAACCAATGTGAAGTTTAGCCTCTTTAACCCCCTTTGTCAATAGGGAGAATAAAAATTTTTTCTTTCCCTTGTATATTTGTGAAAAATGTGTTATCATGCCGGTAGCGATCCGGGGAAAGTTGGTGAAAACTTCATGCAAATACTGCGCGCTTCCGAGGACTATTTAGAGACGATGCTGATGATGCAGCAGCAGCACGGATATATCCGCTCCATCGATGTGGCGGAGCATCTGGGCGTGACAAAGCCCAGCGTGACCTACGCCACCAAACGGCTGCGGGAAAACGGCTATATCACCATGGATAAGGACGGGCTTATCACACTGACCGCCAGCGGCATGGCCATCGCGGAAAATATGCTGGATCGGCACCACACGCTGACGCGGTTCCTGATAGCGCTGGGTATCGACGCCGCCACCGCCGAGGCCGACGCCTGCAAGATCGAGCACGATATCAGCCAGAAAACCTTTGACGCCATCTGCGCCCACGCAAGGGCGCATCTGTAAAACGCAAAAAGAGAGCGCCCGCAGGGGCGCTCTCTTTTTGCGTTTCAGCCTGTCAAAAAACCTGCCCGGTTACAAGTATCGGAGGGAGGGATAGTGTGAAAGGGAACCGTCAGGGTTCCCTTTCGCGTTCAATCACCCGCCGCAGCGACCAAAATCGCAAAATAAAATACTGTTTTTTATTTTGCGATTTTGCCTCAGCTTGTCAAAAAAGTCCGTTCGGCCTTTTTTGACAAGCTGACGCAAAAAGAGAGCGCCCGCAGGGGCGCTCTCTTTTTGCGCTTTATTGGTTCAGGGGCAGCGTGACGGTGAAGGCGGTGCCCTTCCCCTCCCGGCTGTCCAGCTCCACGGTGCCGTGGTGATAGGCCACGGCGTGCTTGACGATGGACAGACCCAGTCCCGTGCCGCCGGAGGACTTGGAGTGGCTCTTGTCCACCCGGTAGAACCGCTCGAACACGCGGCTCTGGTGCTCCGCCGGGATGCCGATGCCGGTATCCGACACGGTGACACAGGCATTGTCGCTCTTGCGGGACACATGGATGGCGACGCTGCCGCCGTCCACGTTGTACTTGATGGCATTGTCGCACAGGTTGGCGAACACCTCGCTGAGCAGGCGGCGAACGCCGGGCACCGTGACCTCCTCGCCGGTGACGGAGACGGTCACATGGCGCTTTTCCGCGGCGGCGGACAGGCCGGCCGCCGTGTCGCGGCACAGGGTCAGCAGCTCCACCGGCTCCATGGGCAGCGCGCCGCCCTCGTCCAGCTCGGACAGGCGGATGATGTCGTTGATGAGCGTCACCAGCCGCTGGGCTTCGCTGCGGATGTGCCCCACGAAGCGGGGCATATCCGCAGGCTGCACCATGCCGCTTTCCAGCAGCTCGGCGCTGCCGATGATGCCCTGCAGAGGCGTTTTCAGCTCGTGGGAGACGTTGGCAGTGAACTCCCGGCGGTTGCGCTGGGCGAAGGTCTGCTCCGTCACGTCGAAGGTCAGCAGCACCGCGCCCACCGTCTCGCCGTCGGCCTGAATGCGGGTCACGTCGAACTGGTACTCCCGGCCATCCTTCTCCATACACGTCTCGGCGCGGCCGCTTTCCATGGCGTCACGCAGGGCGCGGCTGACGGCGGTGTCCCGCTCCACCGCCACAAGAGGCTGTCCCACACAGGCACTGTCGGTGCCCAGCACCGCCTGTGCCGCTGGGTTGATGCTCAGCACCGTGCCGCTGTTGTCCAAAAGCACAAGACCCTCGGTCATGCTGGCGGTGATCTGCTCGAACTCCTCCGAGCGGCGGCGCAGGGCGCTCATCTGCTGGTCGATCTGCCGCCGCTGGTGCTCCAGACGACGCAGCAGGGGCGACAGCTCCTCGTAGGCCTCGTTTTCCAGCGGGTGCTCCAGATCCAGGCGGTTCAGCGGCTCCACGATCCGCTTGGAGACGCGGCTGGCCAGCAGGCCGGACAGGATCAGCGCCGCGGCGATGACCAACAGGATGGGCTGGAGCATCCCCAGCAGCACGGCTCCCGCGGTGACACGGCTGGCGGACAGGCGCAGCACCGTGCCGTCCGGCAGACGCTGGGCGTAGTAGAGCATTTTGGTGAGCATGGTGTTGCTGTAACGGCTGGACTCACCGGCGCCGTTGGCCAGCGCCTGCCGCACCTCCTCGCGCTGGGCGTGGTTCTCCATGGTCGCGGCATCGGCGCGGGTGTCGTAGAGCACCACGCCGTCGGTGCGGAGCCATGTGATACGGTAGTTGTCGGAGTCCAGACGGGTGAGATAGGGCATGCCGTCTCCCTCGGCCATGGCTGCCGCCGCGATGGACAGCTCGTCCTTCAGCTGCTGCTCCTGCAGCTTGCCGAAATAGCTGTACAGCGCGCCCATGATGATGACCAGACTGGCTGCCAGCACCGCAAGCCCCACCGCCACGGTGGAGCGGAATATCTTTTTTGTCATGTGTTATCCTCCCAGCGGTAGCCCACACTGCGGATGGTCTGGATATGTGTGCCCGCGTCGCCCAGCTTCTGCCGCAGGGTGCGGATGTGCATATCCACCGTGCGACTCTCGCCGCAGTAGTCGGTGCCCCACACCAGCTCCATCAGCTTGTCGCGGGTAAAAGCGCGGCCGGGATGGGTCATGAACAGGCGCAGCAGCTCGTATTCCTTATAGGTGAGATCCACCCGCTGTCCGTTCACGGACACGGTGTGCTCGGCGGTATCCAGCGTCAGCTCGCCGCAGCGCAGCGTGCCGGTGCTCTCCTGCGGCTGGCAGCGCCGCAGCACCGCCCGCACACGGGATACCAGCTCGATGACGCTGAAGGGCTTGGTCAGATAGTCGTCGGCGCCGCTGTCCAGTCCCTGCACCCGGTCATACTCCGCGCCTCTGGCCGTGGCCATGATGACGGGTATGCGCCGCAGGGCGGGCGTGGCGCGCATGCGCCGCAGCAGCTCCGTGCCGTCGATGCCGGGCAGCATCACGTCCAGCACCACCAGCTCCGGCTTGCGGCTCTGCAGCGCCTGCCAGAAGCTGTCGCCGTCCGGGAAGCCCTCGGCCTCCAGTCCGGCGGCACGCAGGGCGTACAGCTCAATGTCGCGGATGCTGGCGTCGTCCTCTACGCACCAGATCATATCCGTTCCTCCTTTCGCACCCTCTCAGGTGATCTCTGTCTTATGCACGCCGGTGACGGAGAACTCCACCCACTCGGCAATGTTGGTGGCGTGATCGGCGATACGCTCGTAATACTTGGCGATCATCACCAGATCCAGCACGGACTCGCCGTCCTCCGTACCGGAGGAGATGCCGTCGATAAGGCGGCGCTTGATGCGCTCGAAGTCCTCGTCCACCTCGTCGTCGGAGGCGATGACCCGCTCGGCCAGCGCCACATCCTGCCGCACATAGGCGTCCACGCTCTCGCTGACCATGCGGATGGCGGCGCGCGCCATGGCGCGGAGCGTGCCGTCCGCCGTCAGCAGCCGGTCGCCCCGGCTGAGGATGATCTCCGCGATGTCGTCGGCCTGATCGCCGATACGCTCCATGTCGGTGATCATTTTCAGTGCGGCGGAGATACGCCGCAGGTCGCCCGCCACCGGCTGCTGATGCAGCAGCAGCCGCAGGCACAGGTTTTCGATGTCCCGCTCCTTGCGGTCGATGTCCCGATCCAGCGGCGCTACCCGCCGGGCGAGGGAGGCGTCTCCCTCCGTCAGCGCCTGAGAGGACAGGGCAATGACCTCCTCGCACAGAGCGCCCATCTCGATCAGCTCCCGGTGGAGCTGCGCCAGCTGTTGGTCAAATTGACTGCGCATTATCCAAACCTCCCTGTGATGTAGTCCTCGGTACGTTTCTCGCGGGGCGTGGAGAACATCGTCTCCGTGTCGCCGTACTCCACCAGCTCGCCCAGGAGGAAAAAGGCGGTGTTATCGGAAATGCGCAGCGCCTGCTGCATGTTGTGCGTCACGATAACAATAGTGTACCTCTTTTTCAGTTCCGTTGCAAGCTCTTCTATTTTGGAGGTGGAGATAGGATCCAGCGCGGAGGTAGGCTCGTCCATCAGCAGCACGGACGGCTCCACCGCCAGCGCCCGGGCGATGCACAGGCGCTGCTGCTGACCGCCGGACAGCCCCAGCGCGTTTTTCTTCAGGCGATCCTTCACCTCGTCCCAGATGGCAGCGCCCCGCAGGGACTTTTCCACCAGCTCGTCCAGCTGTGCGCGGTTCCGGACGCCGTGGGTACGGGGGCCGTAGGCCACGTTGTCGTAGATGCTCATGGGGAAGGGGTTGGGCTTCTGGAACACCATGCCCACCTCACGGCGCAGCTGGTTCACGTCCACCGACGGGGCGTAGATGTCCTCGCCCCGGTACAGCACCTGCCCCTCCACGCGAACGCCGGGGATCAGGTCGTTCATGCGATCCAGCGTTTTCAGGAACGTGGATTTGCCGCAGCCGGAGGGCCCGATCAGGGCGGTGATGCTCTTCTCCGGCACGGAAAGGCTCACATGGTGCAGCGCCTGCGCAGCGCCGTACCACAGATTCAGGTCGTTCACGGTAAAAATATCGCTCATAGGCTCCTCCGTTTCTTGAAATAGCGCCCGGTCAGGGTGGCCGCCAGATTCATCAGCAGCGCCAGCACCATCAATATGGCGGCGATGGCGAAGGCCACCTCAAACTCCCCCTGCTCCTTGGCGTAGACGTACAGCGCCACCGACAGCGTCGCGCCGGAGCTTTCCAGCGTCTCCCGCAAACCGCCGTACAGCGTGTGGGCAAAGCCGGCGGTGTACAGCAGCGCCGCCGTCTCGCCCAGTATGCGTCCCACTGCCAGGATGCAGCCGGTGATGACGCCGTCCACGCAGCCAGGCAGCACCACCGTGCGGATGGTGCGCCACTTTCCCGCGCCCAGCCCGAAGGCTCCCTCCCGGTAGCTCTGGGGCACGGTTTTCAGGCTCTCCTGCGTGGTACGCATGATGGTGGGCAGGTTCATGATGACCAGCGTCATGGCACCGGCGATCAGGGATTTCTTCATGCCCAGAAACTGGCAGAAGAACATCTGCCCCACCAGGCCGTAGATGATGGAGGGGATGCCGGACAGCGTCTCGGCGGCGTATTCGATGACAGCCACCAGCTTTTTGTTGGCGGCGTACTCCGTCAGATACACGGCGGCACACACGCCCAGCGGCAGCACCACCAGCAGGGTGGCCAGCACCATGCAGACGGTGCTGATGATATCCGGCAGGATGCCGATGGTGTCATCCAGATAGCTGGGCTTGGTGCTCAGCAGCTGCCAGCTCAGGTGCGGCACGCCCTTGGCCAGCACGTACAGGATCAGGAAGGCCGCCAGCGCACAGGTCAGCGCGGCGCAGACCGTCATCAGCGTGCGCATCATGGCTCCCCACGCCCGACGGCGGCGGGAAAATTTCGTATCGTCCATGTTATTTCTCCTTACTGCGCTTGAGGAAGAAGTTCAGCGCGGCGTTGATGAGCATAATGAACAGGAACAGCACCAGTGCGATGGAAAACAGCGCCTGCCGCTGCAGCCCCGCCGCCGCGTAGCCCATCTCGCTGGCCACAGCGGTGGTCAGGAACCGCACGCTCTGGAACAGGGACGGCATGTTGGGCACGTTACCGGACACCATCATCACCGCCATGGCCTCGCCGATGGCGCGTCCCACACCCAGCACCACCGCCGCGGCGATGCCGCTGCGGGCGGCGGGCACGGACACCCGGAACCACGTCTCCGTGGCGGTGGCACCCAGCGCAAGGGAGGCGTCCTCGTACTCCCGGGGCACGGCCTCCAGCGCCGTCATGGACACGCTGATGATGGACGGCAGGATCATGATCGCCAGCACGATGATGGCTGCCAGCAGACCGGAGCCGTCGGGGATATGGAATATCTTCCGGATAGACGGCACCAGCACCAGCATGCCCACCAGACCATAGACCACCGAGGGAATGCCCGCCAACAGATTCACGGCGGCTCCCACCACCGCCTTCAGCCTGGGCGGCGCCATTTTCGCCAGAAATACGGCGGTCATGAAGCCCACCGGCACGCCTAAGACGATGGCGCCCGCCGTGCCGTAGACGCTGGTGAGGATAAAGGACAGGATGCCGAACTGCGGCTCTGCCGCGTTGGAGTCCCACGCGGGGCCGAACAGGAATTTCACAAGGCCGATCTCCCGGATGGCTGGGATACCGGAGATGATCAGATACACGGTGATCAAAAGCACACAGCCCACCGTCACCAGTCCCATCAGCAGGAACCAGCCGTGGATGGCGTTCTCACAGAATCGTTTTGCTTTCATGCGCACCTCTCACAATACCGGGCAAGGCGGCATCCCGCCGGGATGTCGCCTGTGTCCGTACCTTACTTTTAACCGGCCACGGCCACCGCGCCAGCCTTGGCAATGATGGAAGCCGCATCGGAGGAAACAGCGTAGTCAAAGAATGCCTGCGCCGCGGGAGACAGCTCCTTGCCCTCCATGGTCACCAGCACGAAGGGGCGCTGCACCTTGTAGCTGCCGTCCTTGACAGTGGCCTCGCTGGGGGTCACGCCGTCCACGTTCAGCGCCTTGACGCTGTCCTTGATGGAGGCCAGGGAAGCATAGCCGATGGCGTCGGGGTTCTGGCTGACGGCGGTGATCACATCACCGGTGGAGGTCAGCTCCTGGCGGTACTGGCACTTGTCCTTGGTGCCGGTGATGGACTCGAAGCCGTCGCGGGTGCCGCTGGCGGCCTCGCGGCCGATGAGGACGACCTCGGCGTCATTGCCGCCCACGTCCTTCCAGTTGGTGATCTCGCCGGTGTACA
>ENA-ORSA01002872-ORSA01002872.1-human-gut-metagenome-genome-assembly--contig:-NODE-2872-length-11671-cov-24.018509_pt1 | contig 11671 bp, 5 predicted proteins | sample MGYA00242179_ERZ509142 | MGnify/ENA primary metagenome ERZ509142 (study PRJEB26280, sample SAMEA2338659) | human gut metagenome | biome: human gut; feature: human-associated habitat; material: faeces... | reverse complement strand
CCGCCATGTCGGTGATGGTGCAGAGCTATAAGCTGTATGTGGACGATACCGAGGTATCCGGCCTGATGGCAGGCGAGGAGACAGAGCTGCGCCTGACCCTGATCAACAACTCCAAATATGACACGGCCAAGAAGATCATCTCCAGCCTGGTATTCACCAATTCCCCCGGCCTGACGCTGTGCGTAGGCGGCACGGATACCGCCTATGCCGATTCCATCAAGCCGGGCGGCACGACGATCCTGAAATACAAGATCATGGCCAAGCAGGACGCGGAGGTAGGCCCCGCCATGCTGGGCATCAACCTGACCTATGAGACCACAGAGGCGGTGGCGGGCAAGGCGGCGCAGAACATCATGCTGCCGGTCAGCCAGAAGATGGATGTTCTGGCTGGTACGCCGGAGGTGTACGGCACACTCAGCAAGGATAAGGAAGCTACCATCTCCGTGCCGCTGACCAACATGGGCCGCGCCAAGGCTATGAATATCCGGGTGCTGGCCACGGACGGCATGACCGCCTCCACCCCCTGTTATGTGGGTGACCTGCTGGCAGGCGGCTCCACCAGCGCCGATGTAACGGTGGGCTTCTCCAAGATCGGCGCGTTTGTGGGCAAGATGATCCTCCAGTATGAGGATGCCAACGGCGAGACGTATTCTCAGGACATCTCCGTGCCGCTGAGCGTGGCGGAAAGCTCTGCGGATACAGATGCCAACAGCGTCAACACCCAAAAGAGCGGCACAGACAGCCGCTGGTGGCTGTGGCTGCTGATATTGATCCTTGCGCTTATCCTGATCGGCATTGTGGTCTATGTCATCATCCGCTATAAGCGGGGCGAGATCGGACCCGATGCTGAAAACACCGCTGCCTTGGACGATTTTGACGACGACTTTGACGCAGACGGCGGCACGCCGGGCATCGGGGAGAAGCCGCTGACCTACGACGGAAGCAATAAGGACGGGAATGTATGAAGCCAAAAGACCTGTTTCGCTACGGCTGCACCAACCTGTTCCGACGAAAGACCCGCACGGCGCTGACAGCCCTATCCATGGCGGTGGGCGTCATGTGTATCGTGGTGCTGATCTCCGTAGGTCTGGGCTATGAGCAGGCGTACCGCGAGAGCATCGAGGCACTGGGCAGCCTGACAAAGATCGATGTGACGCCTGCCACCGGCGATTACGGACGCAAGGCACTGCTGAATGACAAGGCACTGGAGGCGTTCCGGGGCATTGACGGTGTGGAGGCGGTAACGCCGGTCTATCAGCAGTCCGCCTATATCGTGTCCGGCAACTATGTCAACATGGTGCGCGTTTACGGCATCGACATGACCACGGCGGAAAACTTCATGCTGACGCCGGAGCGGGGCGTTATGGCCGGGGACGGCACGCACCTGCATCCGGAGGTACTGTTCACCGACGATGTGGCAGCCGGACTTGCCAACAAGGCGAAGGACTGGGAGCTGGCGGTGGATGAGAACGGCAACGCCCTCATCGACCTGCTGGAAGTGCCTGTCCGCATGACCTTCGATTCCTCCAGCCTGACCGGCGAGCCGAAGGCCGACACCGACGGACGGGCGCTGCCCTCCAGCAATCTCTATACCCTAAGGGTGACGGGTATCTGCTCCACCTTGAACAATAACTTCGCCACCGCCGCGTTCATGTCCTATGACCGCTTGCAGGAAATGACGCAAGCCAACGCCAATTACATGGGTGCGACAACTCAAACCAAGACGGCGGAGGAAAAGGCCAACGGCCCCACCTACGACTTGGTTTGGGTGAAGGTGAAGAACGTCAACGACGTGCAGCGGATCGTCAAGCTGATCCGTGACACGGGGCTGAACACCTATTCGCTCAATGATATGCTTGAGACGGTGCGGACACAGTCCCGGCAGATCCAGGGGATGTTGGGCGCGCTGGGCGGTATCGCTGTCCTGATCTCCGCCATCTGCGTGGCAAACACCATGATGATGTCCATTACGGAACGGACGCGGGAGATCGGCGTGCTGAAGGTGCTGGGCACCGTTCGCAGCGACATCTTCAAGATGTTTCTCTCGGAGGCACTGATCGTAGGCGTGATAGGCGGCGCGGCAGGCTTGGTGCTGAGCTTTATCGCCAAGTGGCTGATACCGCTGATCTTCGCGTCCCAGGAGCTGCGGTGTGTGCTGCCCTGGTGGCTGGCGGTCTGCGGCGTGGTGTTTTCCGGCTGCGTGGCCATTGCCGCCGCATGGATCCCCGCGCGTAAGGCAACGCTCATCAGTCCCAACGAAGCCATCCGCTCTGAGTGAGGTGACGATATGAAAAAGATATGCTGTATAGTGCTGACCGTACTCTGCATCCTGCCGTGCTTGGCAGGGTGTGGGAAAGCAAATACTGTCAATGAAGAGCCGCTGATCCGCAGCTTTGTGATTGGCAACAGCACGGCGGAGATCCAGACCCACACGGAGGATGGCGAGACGCACTATGTGATCGCCATTACGCTGCCGACGGACACGGATTTCAAAAGCTGTGCCGCAAATGTAGAGCTTGCCCCGGATGCAGCACTGTCCATAGATGATAGCCCCTGCATCGTGAACGAGTTGGGCGGTCGGCTCATTTTAAATCTGGCACTGGAAGAACGTGATCTGGTAGTCACCAGCAGTGAATTGAGCCAGACCTACAGCTTCCAGATTGAGCTGGAATGAGGGCTAGGAAAATGAAAAAGACCTGTATAGCCTTAATAGTGCTTGTGGCACTGTTATCAATGCTGGCAGCCTGCGGAAAGCAGGCGGACGATCCTGCCGGTGCAGATAGTACATCAACGGACGCGATAACTTCTGTAAGCGTCAATGGTACAGTGTGCCGTGTTGATGTGCGGAAGAATTATGGCGGGCAGGAAACGGGATTACGTTTCAGCATTTTCATCCCGGAATCGGCGGTTCAGGACGAGACGAACGTCACACTGACGCTGGAGCTTGGCTCTGGTTGGTCGATTTCAGAGGATAGCAATTGTATAGTCCAGATGGATGGCAGCAATGTCATTGTGGATTTGAGTGAAGAAGTGCCGGTAATTATCTTAAAGGCTGACGCCATGGATACGACACGCTGCTACCATCTGACTGTAGAATAGAGGAAGTTCAGTGTTTGCTTTTCTGATTTTACGGAGGTGATGCCAATGGGCATATAGTGGCAAAACGCAAAACCCTAGGAAGCAGCCAAGATCATAAATTTCGAGTGATACGCTCGAAAAATAGATTTAAGGAGAAATTATTATGAAGAAAACTTGCAATAAGCTGCTAGCTTTTGTGCTGGCACTTGCCATGGCGCTCTCTGTCAGCGTCGTTGCGTTCGCATCCGAAACGACTGCTCCTACCAGCAGCACGACCGTGACCGCTCTCGACGGGATCGCATCTGTGAACGTGGAAGGCGTGGATGCGTACTACCAGTACGATGACAACACCGGTTCCAGCGTGAAGTACATCCGCGCCAAGCTCGGTGCGACCAAGACTTGGGAAAACCTTCAGTCTGCCCGCGTGGCAATCACGACCACTGGTGCCGTACCTACTGTTGCCGGCGCTACCGCGACCTCTTCCACCGGAAATGAATACATCTACACGCTGAATCTGCTGAACACCCGCTATGCCGTCACCGTTGGCAGCAACACCTACTACCTGGCTGCTGGCTTTGAGAAGAACATTGCTATCTCCAGTGACGATGCTCTCGCTATCACGGTAACTAAGCTGGGTTCTACTACTGCTGGAATCACGGTTTATGGTTCTGTTGTTCAGAACAACTACATGGGCAACACCTACTATGTGAACAACAACATTGACTGGACCGACACCAGCGTTGCTTATTATGTGTCCGGTAGCTATACTTGGGAAGGCAGCAAGGCCTCTGTTGATGCGACCATCACCGCGGTTAATGGCGCCACTCTGGGCGGCAACTACGCTAGTGGCATGATCAATCTGAATGTGACCCGCCCCATCGTAACAGCGACCAAGGATGGCGTGACTCGCTCCTACATTGTCACTGCTGTTATCGATACCGCAACCAGCTTTGAGGTCACTGAGGATACCTATGCAATCGACTTCACCGAACTGAACGCATCTACGTATGGCACTCAGTTTGCAACGAATGTGTCCCAGATTGAAGACGCTCTGGCTGCCTATTATAATCAGGGCAAGGTGTTCGCCGCTACCGACAGCGTGATGGATGTCATGAAGGACTTCATTTCCTTCGCGCAGAGCACTTATTTCACTGGCACCACGAACTGCAGCGACACCTATCTGGCGACCCTGAATGGTCTGGGCGAGTTCTCTGCCGGCCAGATGTCCGGCTGGTGCTACATGGATGGCGCATATACGCCCACTTGCAAGGTGCCCATGGTCGGCGCAGCTGACTACGCCCTTGGCAATGCGCCTCTCTTTACTTGGTTCCTGACTGTAGATTACACGCCCCACTTCTAATTGATCCTATGGGGCGGCAGTGATCCTGCCGCCCCCACCACAGGGGAGATCTGGGCTGTATATGTCTGGATCTCCCCTATGCAAATAGCATAATTGGGAGATCAACCAAGATGAAGATGAGAACCCACAAATTATTCAAGCATCTGTTGGCGCTATGCCTAACCCTGCTGATACTTCTCCCCACAAATACATACGCATGGACAACGGACGACCTGACCAGTACAACGTGGCCCTATCTTGTAGGGTGGACTGGCGGAAAGGCTGCCGATTACGGTGAGTTTTTCTCTCTGAAAGATACCGAAGGCAGGTTTTACTCGCGCGAAGCAAAGTCTTTCGGTGTCGGCCCCCTGGTGAGAGTGGCGATTCCAGAAGGCGGAAGCTCTACATTTTCCCCTGCCAGCTTTTATAGCGACTATGCCGGGAAAAACGTGATCTCCGGCACGACGTTTACCTGTCAGGAAAGCCTGCCTGCCGATCATTCCTCCCCGGTTCTCTATACGGCCAAAGCTGCGGATGGGCGCGAATATCCATTCTATATTATCGCGGACCCGGCCCGCAACAACAGCAAGAATACAGATGAAGAAGTCAACGAGATCATCGACTATCTGGTGGAGCCGCTGACGAACCTGTTCAGAGCGTACAGCGCCAAGCTGGAGGCGATGTATCAGGCTCGCAGCAGCGGTTCTCTTGCTGTGGGCGACTATCAGCCCGTGCAGTTCAATATGCTCTATCAGACCGCACGGAGCATTGGCTTTGCAGTTGCAGGGAGTGCCGAAAACTATCCTCAGGGTGGTATGGTGCTTCTTGAGTACCACGATTGGAACAGTGCCGACGCGGAAGATGTCATGCGCAAAGTACTGGAGTATGATGCGTATAACACATATACCGGTGGATACCTGCGAAGATACAGCAAGGACTATTATCAGGCACTGGTTGAGGTCGCCGCGCCGTACTACCTAGATTTTGTAGAAAATAACCGCATCACGGAACCGGCCATTGATCGGTACGCGGTGGGGGATTCCGTGGGCGTAGTTGATACGGCAAGCAAGACGGTTACCATTCGTTTTCCGCAAGGCACGGATTTTGCCAAGCTGCCTGCACCTACCATTGAATTGTCCGATTGGCTCAAGATCTCACAGGTAGCAGGCTCGTTGAAGAGTGGCAGAGTTGTATATAACATTACTCCGTGGGAAAAAACAACCGGCATTGTCTATGACGGCGTTTCTACTATTGATGAATACGGCTTTGACATGGGCGCAGATCTGTCTGCCTACTGGAATGTCGTGGTCGAAGAGGGTGATCCCTATACGGTCGCAAGTGCTTTTTCAGTAACAACGGCGGACGGTGTGATCAGATACGGCAAGATCGATGAGGAAAACGGAACGATCACCCTCAATCTGCCGGTGGGGACAGACCTTACCGCGATCAGTCCTACTATTACGCATACGGGCACGCATACCAATATGGACAGCGGCACGTTTGACTTCAGCGGCGGCAAAACACAAACGCTTACTGTCTATAACCGCACCTATGAGCTTGAAAGATCCTATACCGTCACCATAACGGCAGAGGCGTCTTCTCAGAACGCCATCGAGTCTTACAGCATCGGTGATGCGATCGGCACGATCAATGCAGATACCGGCGTTGTGGAGATCACCATCCCCTACGCAACGGATCTTGCCTCTGTGCAGCCGAAGATCGTGATCTCGGAGTTTGCGACACGGAAAAGTGTACCCGACAGACTGAGCGAGGGTGACAACGAGTATGTGGTCGCGGCCGAGAACGGCGTCGAGCGGACGTGGACTGTCAAGATCACACGCACTCCTGCCGCAAAGGGCAACAATATTCTGTCCTTCCGCTATGGCTCGGTGCAGGGCGTTATCAACAACAATACGGGCGAGATCACCATGGAACTGCCCGCGGGAACAGCGACCTCCTTCGCACCTGTGATTGAGGTATCTCCGTTTGCCACGGTTTCTCCCGCGTCCGGTGTAAAGCAGGATTTCTCGAAGACCGTCACCTACGTTGTTACGGCGGAAAACGGGAATACGAACACCTACAATGTCAATGTTTCCTTTACCGGTGCGGTAGCCGAAAACGAGTATAAGGACGATCTGCAAAACGTTGTCAATAAGATCATCACCAGATACTCCAGTACGGCGGATGATGACTGGGAGTGGATGAACCTCGGCTTCTATCAGGGAAAGCTGGCAAACTACGATGGTGGTTATGACCTTGCCGGGCAGATCAGCGATCTGGACACCACCACAAGTGTGGCAATGACCAACATTGCCCGCACCATCATGATGTTGACAGCACGAGGATTTGACTGCTCTAACCTTGCGCAGTACAACGACGGTCAGCCGTTTACTGACAGCAAGGGCAACGAGGTGGACAACCTTGCAGCGACCATGTATAACTACGCGGGAACGTACACCATAAACGGCCCTATTTTCGGCCTGATCTCATTGGATATGGGTAATTACACGGTCCCTGACAACGCGATCTGGACACGGGATGCCTTTATGAATGTGATCCTTAATCACGTCTATCTGTCTGATGGCTTTGACACGGATATGGTCGCTATGCTCATGCAGTCCATCGCGCCGTATGCCAATGACGAGGTTTATGGTGAACGGGTACGCGCAAAGCTAGAGGAAGGCGTAAGCATTATCATCACCAGAATGAGTGCGGACTACTCCTTCAAGGCATGGGGTGCTGTCAACAGTGAAACGGCAGCTCAGGTCATTTGTGCGCTTTCCGCTATGGGCATCGACTGCCACACCGATCCCCGCTTCTCCGACGGACAGGGGAAGAGCGTGATCCAAAACTGGGTGGACAGCTTTGTAAATCCCAGCGGTTACTTCCACCACACCACCGGCGTCATAAATAACGCCATGGCGACCTATCAGGGGTGCTATGCCAGCCAATGGTATCTGAACTTCCTGGAGGCGGGAGGTACTGGACATCCGTATTCGCTGTATAACCGGCGCTTTCCCTTTGCCCGGCAGCTGTCTAAGGATGCTTCCATCACCGGCTTTGAGATCGAGGGCAAGCCAGGCGTTATCACCGAGGGCGGTGAAGGCGGCGAGAATACCATCACTGTTACAGTTCCCAACGGTATGCCCTTGACGAACCTGACCCCAACCGTGACGATGGCAGAAGGTGCGACGCTGCTTGCGCCGAGCCTTCCCGTAACTTTCGTAGAGGGCATCAAGCAACCCTTTACCGTAATGGCTGAGGACGGAAAGACCACCAAGACCTATAGTGTCACCGTTACCCACGGCGATGTGGGGGCTTCCGGCGCCGAGCTGGATGTCAACAGCATCAAGCTGCAAAACAGCGTGCTGAACGCAACGGACATACTGGAGAAGAAAGTCACCAAGGCATCCGATGGGGCAACGGAGATTCTGCTTACGGTGAACGCCGGTGTGGATACCTCGAAGATGTATCTCAGTGCCAGCCTCTCTTACAAAGCGACCTCCGACCCGTCTTTGGACGGAAAGAAGGTGATGGACTTCTCTGACTGGAAGACCTTCACCATGACCTCCGGCGATAAGACGGTACAGAATACCTACCGTATTAAGGTCGTGTCCAAGGCGCAGGCGGAGATCACCAGTTTCCGTGTTCAGGCGGTCGGTGAATGGTACAATGGCGTCATTGACAACGCCAAAAGCACCATCACTGTCACCGATGTGGACGATTCCAAGCTGACCAGCACCAAGCTGGTCACGGACATCGAATTTACCGGCAGAAGCTGCTCGCCGACCTCCGGTATCGCGGTGGACTTTGCCAATGCAGCCACGTTCACGCTTGGTGGCGACAATGATCTGGCAAGCCGCACCTACACCGTTACTGTGCTGAACAAGAGCGGTCAGCCGATCTCTGCAAAGAGCAGCGGAGGCGATGATGATACGCCCTCGACCAGCACCGCGAAGATCACAGGCTTCTCCGTTTTGGGTGCTGATGGTGTGATCGACCAAAGTGCCGGCATTATTACCGTCACACTGCCGGCGGGAACGAACGTCACGGCGGTAGCGCCGGTCGTTACCGTCCCTGCGGGAGCCGTGGTCAGTCCGGTGTCCGGTGAAGTCGTGAACCTTACCAGTCCGCTGACCTATACCGTAACGCTGGGCGCGGAAAGCACAAGTTATACCGTCACCGTTATCTTTGAGCGAAGTATTTCCCAGCAGCTTTGGGGTGCGGTGGCAGAAAACAGCGACGTAGCGGATCATCAGACCAGCTACGGACACAAATTCAATTAAAGCAGAAAGGAGAGAGCCATGAATACAACACGATGGCAAAGAGCGGTATCCCTGCTCCTTTGCCTGCTCATGGCCATGAGCTTCCTTGTAATAACTGCACCAAAGGCATATGCGGCAGAACAAGAATGGCCGTATTTGGCAAGCATTGACGAGTATTCATTTACAAACTTTAATTTGCGTGATGATTTTCCTGCGCCGGAGAAAAACTTGAAAAAAGTAGATATTCAGCACGTAACTAAGTTGGAAAAATGCGCCAATGTGAATACGACCGGTGCGACCACGACCTATCATGCAGGAACAATCGTCCTTTATGTTGAAACCTTACCAACATCAGAGGATAAGAGTCCCACCGCGACTGCAAGGGCAAAATTTGGCTTCCAATTTCAGATAGGAAGCGAAGTATCCGGCACTGCAAAGAAATCCAAGGTGACTCTAAAAAATGTAGAAGAAAACTATACGGAAAAATTCTACATACCGGTAACTCTGAAGACTGATGCGGATTTTTATGATCACTCTAGAGGTAACTGTTACATCATGACCGAAGATAAAACCGCCTATCATTATGATGTAAAAGTCCAGCAATATACGGGTGAAGCTGGCGAGGAATTGACCCTTAGTGCCGGTTCTGCAAAGCGTACTGACAAGGAAACGGCTACAGTGACGTTTAATGCTTCCGCAGCAGGCAATTACTACTATGCCCTGTATGACGAGCAGCAAACCGCACCTGTGGTGGTGGATACCACTTCGGCTAACACAAATACGGGTACGATGGCTGCGACCAACACGATCACTGTCAGCGGTATGACGAATTGTAGAACCAAGTATCTGTATATTGTGGGTGTTGATTCGGCTGGAAAGACCAGCGCCCCGCTGGAGATCGTGATCCCCGGTATTAAGTTTAAACTCAATCATGATAAGCAGGGACTTCGTGGCTTTACAGTCATTGACGAAAGTGAAAACATCCTGAATGGCTGGCTGTATACAGAGGAATTTAAGGATGCCTCCGGCAAGACGATTACAAAGGCTGTTCCGGGAGAGCAGGTCACTGTGAATTTCGGTGCATTTGCCATTAACGCAGCTACACCTTTGGGCAGCGTCCATTATGATAAAGACGCTTATGTCATTACCAGCGCAACAGGTATACGGCAGCATGTCCTGAAAAAATGGAACATCACAGGCCTGGGCGAATTTACGACGACAGAGAGAAGTTTTACTTTCACTATGCCGGAAAACGACGTTACCATCCAAGCGGAGACTGAACTTTCCGGTGTACCGATCCAGCTTAAATCGAGTGACGCCTATGTGCAGGCCACGCTTAATTGCAGCGTCCAACTTGGCAGCGGCAGCGGCAGCGCCTGCTATTACAGTGATAAGCGCGACTGCCTCGTTGCTGGTGCCAGCGTAACGCTTAGAGCCTACTCAATTGAGGACGGCTATGTACTGGATAAGTGGGAGATCACCAGCAACGGTACTCCCGTTGATGAGAGCAAAATCACGCGCAATGAGGATGGCAGTGCGGAGCTTACACTGGAGACGGGCGGCAACTATGTGTTTACCGCAGTCCTGCGCGAGAAGAAGTTCGCCAAAGTGACCGCCGAGGTAAATGACTCGATTATGGGCAGCGCTACAGTCACCGTGGGTGAGAACACCGGCACCTCTCAATATCCCGTTTACGAGGGCCAGAGCGTCATTCTCACTGCTGCCCCCGGCTCACGCTATATGCTGGAGCGCTGGGAGGTCAAGGATGCCGATAACAAGGATGTGACATACACCGTTGCAGAGGATGTCAACAACGTTGCCACCTTCATCATGCCTGACACCGGCAAGAGCATCACCGCCAAGGCATTCTTCAAGGTCGATCCCGAGCAGGCCAGCACGGAAAATGCCCTGACCGCAGTAGAACTGGATGTTCCCGGCGCTGCGGTATCCCGGTCGGGCAGCACGTTCACCATCACCTTGCCCGCTGGTACAAACACCAGCAAGCTGAGTGAGAAGATCCTGAAGCTGACGATCTCCGATTTAGCCACGGTCACCAAGGAAGGGGATCCTGACAAGGATTGGACGGAAGGCGCCGCCTGCGGTATGGAGCTGGATAAGGCTGCGACCTTTACGGTAACAGCGGAAAAGGGCAACACCCAGGCGTACACGATCATCATTACCAAGGCCAAGAGCAGTGAGAAGGATATTACCGCCGCTGTTCTGCTGAACCAGACCGGTGACACCACGCCGTTTGCAAGAGCGGAAATCAGTGAAACCGAAATCACCTTTACCCTGCCTTCTGATACGGATAAGGCCGTGTTGAACAGCATCGGTATGAAATACCTGAAGCTGACTTATCCGGAATCGGCTACCGTGAAGATGAAGGATGGTTATGATGATGCGACGAATGGCGGGTACAGGTGGAGCAACGGCGACGTAATGTGCAATATGTCCATAAACTCGCCGGTCAAGTTCACCGTTACCGCCGAGGATGTCAGCACGAAGGAGTACACGATTGAGATCAAGTACACCGCCCCCAACGCTCCCACCCTGTCCGGTGGCTCTGCCACCCGCACCAGTAAGACTGCCGCAACGGTGAAATTTACCTCCAGCGAGGCGGGCAACTACTTCTACAAGGTAGTGACCCACGGCGCGGCGGCTCCCACGGCGGATGAGATCATGAAATCCACCACCCATGGTACAGCCAGCGCAGGCGAGACGACCATCACCCTCAGCAATCTGACCGAGGGCGCCCGTGACATCTACATCGTTGTTGTGGGTGCAGCCGGAGGCGAGAGCACTGCCCTGAAGGTGGAGATCCCCGCCTACGGCAGTGGCACTGATACGCCTGATACCGGCGCGTATAAGATTTCGATAAGCGCACCCAAGGGCGGTACGATCACCACCAACCGCACCAAGGCGGATGCGGGTGACGAGATCATCGTTACCGTAACGCCCGACAACGGCTATCAGATGGTGTCTGGTTCTC
>ENA-ORSA01002867-ORSA01002867.1-human-gut-metagenome-genome-assembly--contig:-NODE-2867-length-11695-cov-3.200687_pt1 | contig 11695 bp, 9 predicted proteins | sample MGYA00242179_ERZ509142 | MGnify/ENA primary metagenome ERZ509142 (study PRJEB26280, sample SAMEA2338659) | human gut metagenome | biome: human gut; feature: human-associated habitat; material: faeces... | reverse complement strand
AATTATAACCAGCCAACCCCATTAAGACTCTTTCTTTGGGATGACTATAAAACCAATCAAAATTTTCAAACATTTTTTTATGGTTTAAATCTACAGAGTACAATCCACAACCAGTTTGGTCAATATAATATTCCCCATAATCACTACCTTCATTAAACATTGCAAGGACAGGTTTAGCCAATGCCATATATCCAATAATTTTAGAAGGACATGTTGGTACTTTGTATTTTTCGTCAATTGATATCAACCCCAGATCTGCAAGTTCTAAGATTTGTTCATAGTCTTCACGTGGAAGATAATTCAGAAATCTTATGTTTGTAAGATTATCTTTTTTTGCAATGTCTTCCAAGACACCCTTTTTTGAACCTCTACCAACAATCAAAAAAACAACATCTTTCTTCTCCAAATTATGCTTTGCAAGAGTTGCAATATTCCAAACAGCCTGTGCCTCTCCAATGGTACCACCAAAAATAGCAATAAACTTCCCCTTTAAATTATACTTTTCTAATAGTTTATCACTTTTACAGCCACTATATTCACGTCCTTTATACCAATTAGGTAAAAGAACTATTCTATCATCATCTATATAAGGTGCTATTGTTTTAAAATATCTCTGATTTCCTGGTGACATACAACCAACCCAATCTGCTAATTTATATAAAGATTGTGATTGATAGAAAAGTAGTTTCTCTACGAAGAAGTTAACACCATAAGGACGTTTACACTCATCATATACATCTGTCCTTTTTGCAAATCTTTCTGGTATTTTTTTCCTGTCCAAACATTCTGGATGGATGTCTCTTAAGATAAGATAAAACTTAGCACCACTTCGTTTCTTTGCCAATTTTACAACATCATACAATGAAGATGGAGGTGTAGCCATAAGAATAATATCAAACTTTTCGTCGGCAATATATTTGTTGTACGCAGCAATATATTTTTTCGACATTTCCATTATTCTTATACCTTTCTTATAGAACGGAATATTACCGATAAATGGTTTTAATGGCACTCTTACGACTTCAACCTTCCCTTCTTTTCGTTTACCAGAAAAATCGTCTTCAATAGAAGGTGCAAGTATCGTTATGTCATGTCCCATATTTGACAAGCAATACATTATATCAGCATATAAATCGCTCTTCCCCAAAGACAGGTTAGGCATACTTATCGAAATAAATAGTATTTTCATAAATCGTCAATTACTCACATTTAGTATTTATTGCACTATTATACAAAGACAAATATTTATGATAGCAAACATTTCTATCATATTTCTCTAATGCAATTTCGCGACATCTCTTAGAATAATAGGACTTGCCTCTTTCCTTTATTAATTCTACTTTTTGCTTGACATCTGCGATGTTCCCAACTTCTGCAACAAAACCTGTTTCAGGAGTTATCAATTCAGGAGTTGATGTGCAATTATATACAATAGCTGGTGTTCCACATGCAAAACCTTCTACGGGAGTAAGTCCGAATGATTCAAGACGTGATAAACTCATAACACAATCAGCCATTGAGTAAAATTCAGATAGTTCTTCAGGAGATTTTGTCCTCTCTATTCCAATAACCCCATCTGGTAATTTTGTTTTGAGATCTTCTTTTGACATGCCAACCAATATTATAGCAAAATCATCGGAAAGCATTTTTCTTAAAAGGCCAAAATCATTTAGTCCTTTATACGGTAACCAAACTGTCCCAGAGGCCATAATAACAAATTTGTTTTGTATACCATATTTTTTTCTTAAGATTTCGCCATTAGTACGAGGTTTAAAAACATTCGTATCAATACCATTTGGAATTAGAACTACTTCTCTATCTTTCATATACGACCGACGAATTATAGAAGCCATCCAGTTCGATGAAGAAATTAATGTTAGGTTAGGGATTGCTTTAATCAACCTATTCTTTTCATTAAAATTTCTACGAGAAGAATCAACAAACCAACTTTTGGGATAATCCCCAAGAAGAGGACAATCATGACATTCTGTTTCCCATTTATTACAATTTTGTAAAGCAAAATGGCTGCAGTGTCCTGTCATACTCCAACAATCATGAAGACACCAAAATAAAGGAATATTCTTTTGACTTATATATTTAAGTAATATAGGTAAATTCAAATAGTAGCCATGAATATTATGTAATTGGATGACATCTGGCTTTATTTTGTCTATTTGACGAATTAATTTTTTAGTAGCAAAATATGACCCAAAACCTTGACGGTCAAACAATCGAGATTTTAGAACATGTAAATAAAAACTTAATTTATTACCTATTTTGATTGTTTGTGACGCAGAATGCCTATAATCACGAGCATAAGCAATATAGCTCTCCCACCCAGCATTCATAACAACTTGACCTATATCCTCGGCAATTCTACCTGTAGATCCTGCATTGACACAAGAATTTATTTGAAGTAATTTTGGCATATTTCTTAAGCTTTACTGCAAGGTCCATCTTGAATAGGACAGTCCATTCCTTCTTTTAGACATTGAATTAGAACAAACAGATTATCGGCTGCTTGGTTTGCATTCCATTCTTTTATAATCGTATTGTAAGCATTTACACCAAGTTGTCTTCTTAAGTTACCATCTAATATAACTCGCTTTAGTTTGTCATACGCTTCATTTAAATCATTAGAATATGTAAAGCCATTTAAGCCGTCTTTAATCAAAAATGGTACACTTCCTATAGCTTTATTAGCAACAACAGCACATGCACTACTCATTGCTTCATTAAGTACTGCGCCCCACCCTTCATTCTTATCTGATGTGAAAATAAATATGTCACTTTTTGCCATTCTGCTTCTTACTTCTTCAGGAGTCAATCCTCCAACCATACGTACATATTCTTCCAAATCATATTTATGAATCATTTTTTTACATTGATCCAATAATGGACCAACACCTATCATGTCCAAACGAAATTTGAAACCTTCATTTTTCAACTTATGAGCAAGGAATATCGCATGTTGAGGATGCTTCAATTCTATGAGTCTTGCAACCCATATAATGGATATATCTCGATTTTTCAATTTATCTTTTTGAGAGAATAAGTATTCTACATTATCAAATGTTTTTATTTCAGGAAAATAACCCCATTTGTAACATTTTGATTTAGGAAATCCACAAAAAGCCACATCATCCTTAGTATAAGCACTTGCTCCTAATACATAATTCGGTTTATTTCGTGTATATGTATAAAAATGTAATGCTCTTCTAAACTTGGGAGGGTAAAGAAGCATCCATTTACCTTTTTTAAAAACACGTTCTGTATAGTTAAAAGTAAGCAAATTATTTTTCATCCTAACATCACTATAACGATAAGAGGCAGAACCTATGATTGCTACATCTGATGTTTCTGCTAACTTATAAGATTCTGCCAACTCTTCTTTGCTATTATAGGCCTTTAATACAAAAGGATATTTTTCATTCATATCTACAAAACCTAAATCAGCTCTATCCTGAGCTATTTTAGTGGTTGCTACGAATTTGAAATTTTCTATACCTACTCTTTCTATAATAGCTTCACAAAGAGGAAGTTGATGTGAATTTAAAAAATTTGAAAAGAATGTTATTGTCATAACTCAAGGTATTTAATGATTTTTTCAACTTGATGCTTACCCTCCTTATTGTTTTTAATAAAATCTCTAGATTCTTTTCCGCATTTCCTCAGCATTTCAGGAGATGATGTTAGAACTGTATCTATACATTCCGTCAGTGCTGCATTACTCAAATCTTTAGGTGTAAATATATAAGGGTAATATTCTGTAGGTATACCATCTAATTGATACCCTATCATTGGAGTTCCTGAAGCGAGATATTCCATTGTTTTAGATGGAAATGAATATTTAGTCAATGAAATATTTGGCTTACGTGGATTTATTAACGCTGTACTTTTTTTCTGCAATGTCAATACCTCAGCCCTCGAAAGAATTCCTTTGTATTCAATTCTCGAATCATCTGAAATTAATGTTTTTAATTTTTCTTGACAATCACCACCTCCACAGATTATTAACCTAAACGTACTATTTGTTGTATTTTTAAAAGCTTCAACTAAATCCAATATACCAGTAAATTGTTGAATAGCTCCAGTATATAGTAAAGTCTTCAGTGTTGAATATTTCAAAGGAACATCTAAATCAGAAACCTTATTTGAGATGCCTTCGACTACAATATGATTATTTTTTGACTGTGGTATTTTATCAGACATAGCCTCAGCTAAAAGAACAAACTTGTCTATATACTTGTATGAAGCCCATACAGACCTTTGTTCTAGTTTAGCTTGCAAGTATTTTGGAAATGACAAATGAAAAACAGGATTTGTCATATCATCAGCAAGATCCGCAATTATACTACAAATTTCTAAATTGGGGTATTTCTTTTTAAACGGAATTATTGCTGGAATAAAACAACTTGCAGGTGTATATGTCATCAACACTATTTTTTCATTTTTGCAGTAATTTGCTTTCAGCCATTTACTGACAAAATGTCTTAATCGGTAACGCTTGGACAGATCTTTTATAAGAAAAAAAGTATTGTATGGTTGCATAACACCTATCTTTTTCCCTTTGTACATTATGTCTCCCTTAGGAGAATACATACGTTGAAAACGCGGATATCCTACAAGAAATGGATAAGAAACGACTTCAAAATCCACACCATTGTCAAATAATCCCTCTATTATACTCCATTGAAAAGCATTTGCCGCATTACTGAGACCAACCTTTCCACTCATATTTCGCAACATTGGTTCCGATTCCTTCGGATACAACCCTGTTATAAATAATATTTTCATTTCATTTTATTTATTTGGTCCAAATATGCCTGTTGAATTCCCCATATCATACACCCTAAGCCTGCGGTCAGACTACCATACAAAGGTTGACCAAAGCAAGAAAGGATAAAACATATATTGATATTAAAAAGGACAAACGACAATGATGTTCCAGTTATTTTTACTAATTTCAGTCCATTAATTATAGATTTCACTGATGGAATTACAAGAAGTAAAAATGGGATAATTCCTGAATATTTGGCGATATCAAGCCACATATTGTGAACCCACACATAAGAACTTTTGTCATTATACCATCCGAAAGGTGTTACAAACATTCTCATAAGGGCATCAGTCCATCTATACGATCTGTCACTTGCAGTTGCTATGTTTTCACCTTCATTTCTATCTGCATAGGCATCTAAAATTTCTTTGATAGAAGAATCTGAACTATTTATAATAATACAATAAGCAACTATAATAATTAAAATAGCTCCAAAAGTACGTTTGTCTTTTTTCTTCAACATCAAGCATAACATCAAACACACGACAGACACAACTATTGGTGTACGTGTAACTACATTTATAGGAACAAAAATGGAAAGGACAAACAATAATAAAAACCACTTCTTTTGCTGTGGGTACTCTTTCATACAAAAAAAGTTTGCTAATCCAGAAAAACCTATAAATATATCCAAACAAATACCATTACCAGTTGTTTCTTGACTCTCATCCCCCAAAAAGTAGAACTGTCTTGTTACATCAACCAATTGACCAGTTGTTATAATCTTGGTTATAATAGTCACAAAAATTGTAAATGCAGACAAAAATGCCAATAGAAGGATTAATGATATGATGCTTTTTTGAGACTGAGCATTGTTATATATAAATTTCCCATAACAATAAAAAATAACCCATGGAAGACCATACGTTAAAACACCAGCAAACGTAGTGATAGCTCCATTTATAATTGAAATAAAAATATATAAAACAGAAAAAGTCAAGAGGGTCTTCGCAGTACTATCTAATATCCTTATTTTAGACAAAAAACAAAAACAGAAGATACAAAAAAGAGTGAGCATTCCGCCTGAGTGAGACATAACACAGATTAAGCACAACAGCAAAAACAAAACGCCGCCCCTTTCTTTTAAATGTAATATAGACAACATACAATATTCTTATTTTTTATGAAAAAACTTTGTTATATATGCATTTAGCATTTGTTTCTCACCATGATTCAGACCTATAAAATACTCCAGTATAATTAATACTATTGTATTAATCATTATCATCAATAGCGGATGCTTAGACAGAGGCACAAATAACCATGCAAAGAATAACACAAAAACCATAATTGAAGGAATGTACGATTCTTTAATGATTCTGATATTATCAAATTTCACTATTCTATTAACAACAACTTGTCGAATAATAAAAATCATTACAGAAAACACAACATATGTAAGCTGTAGAAAATATGCAGGTGCACCCCACTTTAAGCAAAAGAATGCTACAACAATAGAAACCAAATACAATGTATTAACTATTAGTTGATAATACTTTATTCTACCAGAAGCAAAAATCAAGTCTGGTATTCCTGCATTTAGAGCATCAACCAAAGCATCCAATATCAATAGTTTCAAAAAGATATCTGCATATACAGGCATTTTACCCAGCCATAGGCCAAAAATGAAATCAGAACAATATAGAAATGGTGATGAAACCAGAAGAAGCAACATAAAGTTAATTTTAGATGCTGCAATAACCAATTGCTCGCAACGTTGATAATTACCGCAAGCATAGCTTTTGGTAATTTGCGGTGATATTGATTTTGTTACTGTTGCTGAAACTGTTTGGATCATACTATTGATTGAATTAGCTACACCTAAAGCAGTATTGAGTGCTGTATTAAAGAACTTATTAATAATCAAAGCCGCACCTTGTGCTTTACCAACAAAGGCTATTGCACCATAACCTACCCAAACAGAAAAGCCCAAAACTTCTCTATACATCGACCATTCTTTCACTATATGAATTCGAGTTTCATTCGGGTATTTCTTAAAACTATATATTGCATATGCTATTGTTGGATATGCAGACAGAAAAGATAGTAATACTGCATATGTTGTCAATTTGTCATCAAACCAAAAGAGAAGCAAATAGGCACCTATCATCTTTAGGATGGAAGAGCAAACATCAACAATACTCACAAATATAAATTTTTCATGAGCAAATAGGAGTCCATTGAAAGGAACTCCTACAAAAGAAAAAACCGAACCAATAACTGTTACATGAAACACATTAATAGCAAGATGTATGTCGCCACTAAAATTGATATTATTATAAATATACCAATCCCCCAATGGGTATGCTATTAAAATAGTAACTAGCGCTATAACGGCATGAATTACAAGATTTACATTAAACGTTTTGTTTATTAGCGGTATATTCTTTTTTCCTATTGCTGTTGCAATAAATCTATTAGAAGTAGAAAGCATAATTACATTCAACATTGAAATAAATGTAATTACACTTCCAACAACTGAAAAAAGGCCAAAATCGTCAACTCCTAAAGCTTGTAACGCAAAACGCGTCGTAAGGAGACCACAAATAGTATTAATGCCAAGCTTTATATAAAGTACTATTGTATTAATTGCAATAGCTTTATTTGTATTTTCTTGCATATTAACTTTTCTTTGGAGATAATTTCAAATTCGTTTTAGCTCCCATTTCTAACAATGCTTCTTCTGTAAAATAACCCATATAACCACCGCATGATGTAAATGTCATTTCACCAAAATAACATTTACCTCCAACAACATAAAAATCCACACGAACTTGAGGATGGCCCTTTGACAAAATAGAAGCAGCATGCAACATTTCGTCAAGACAAGAAGGTTTAGGTACAACATCTTTTGGAACTCCAAATACTTTATTCGGCGCACAAATATTTGGACTATAATTCCATTTTGTATCGTACGCAGAAACCTTTGCATGTCCTTCGGTACGGTCATAATAAACAATTATATATAGAGGTTCACCATCAAAACACCATACTTTATAATCAATCAATGAAGCAGAATCCATATCTTGATTATCTGAATCTAAAAGTTGTTCTGCAATTATACGAGGTTTAATCTTGCAATAGTGAGGTTCAACAAACAAGTCAGAGTAAGTAGAATGTAATTTATCGTTCAATAATTGTTTGGTTGTTTCAATATCAAACGATGCCTTGTCCTTACAAATATAAATGCCGCCACTATCATTGTTCATTTTCATTACGAACTTATTAGGCAAGCTCTCCCAATCTATATCTTCAACATTGTTCCAAACGCCATACAAATCTACTAACATGTTACCGAATCCTTTTTCTTCGATATAACTACGAACTCGATATTTATCGGCACATAATATCCATAAATCCTGATCACCATAGAATTTTAGCCATTGTATCTTTGCATTAAGATCTTGCGGGTTATCCCAGTCCATGTCCTTATGCATCACAGATTTATATAATAAGCCTGCCAATTTTTGCGGGTTAGTTTTCGCAAGACGCTTATCTCTTGCTATTATAAAATGTTTTCTAACAAACAAAAGAGGAAATAGAATTACTCTTAATACGTTTTTTATATTTGATTCTTTCATTTTCTTTTACTTTTGGATTACACGTGGTAAATAATATTTATAAAGTGCCGTTAGTTTTGATAATTTAGCCTCAATTGTACCAAAAGCACACTTGAAACCTGCTTTTTTTGCCTCACACCTTATTCTATATGAAATAGAACTATGTTTACCATAAGGATATGCCAAATAGTCAACATCCTTATTCAACAATGTTTCAAGATACCTTTTTGATTCTCTCAACTCCTCATAACTATTTTTTACGGTTTTCAATCTTGGATGTGATACTGTATGTGCTCCTATAGTACATAGAGGGTCTTTGGAGATATCTTTTAATTGTTCTTCTGAAATATAACCTTTTTTATGTGTAAATTCTTTTGTTATAAATAATGTATACGGTATATTTAGTTCTCTTAATATGGGGATTGCATTTGTGATAACATTATCTGGAACATCATCAAATGTGACCGTTACATATTTAAAATCTGGCTGTACTTTCAAAAACGACTCCACTGATTTGATATCTACAAATCTATATTCTTCTTCTTTAAGTCGAAGCAACCCATGCTTGAATTCATGTATACCACATATACAGCTCGGATCTATATCTATCAACTCATCTGTAACATGATGATACATTAAAACTAATCCATGTTTTTTTACATCATAGAAAAGACTAAGATTCCAAAACCACTTATCAAAGATATCAAGTAAACGTGCTATTGATACTTTCTTCATTTTTTGAATTTCTTTTTTAATTGACGCCAATAGTACCTAATACATAAATCCACCAAAAGCCTATGATTGTAAGTATTCGCAAAATAATTCAACAAAGGCATCGCATAATGCCCCTTCAAACTAATTTTCTCTTTTTGCGTAGTATCATACAAACGGATAGAAGTTCCATTAATACCAAGCTTTACATTCAATTCTATCGGACGTACACATGAGCCAAAGTATGTTTTTACTTTATATGGAAGAAGTCTTGTAGAAAGCAAATACCTTGTTTTACATTTGTTCTCACCAAAATGTCCATAAAGATCAAGAGTCAAGTCCGAGCGGTCAATCTCCAACCATTCATATATTGCTTCATTATTGAAATATATGTCATACTTTGTGAGACGAGATGAGTCAGGAAGTACATATACTTTATTCCCCCAAAGCATATGTACCTGCACGAGATCATTATTGTCACCTCCATGCTCTCCTGCATCACTAAAATTCGTTGTTACTGGCGATACCGGATACAAGCAATATTTATGTGTATCTACAACATAGGCATTATAATATTTCGACCATGCTCTATCCCATTCTTTTATAGGATTCGGCATATTAACGTTGAGAATATCTTCTTCTGAATGTGAATCACGCCATGAGACAAAATCATTCCACATTTTCTCCGTCCAACATTCACCCCATGTTGATACATCCTGCATCAAGAATACATCATTACCATCTACAAGTTCATGAAATGGAAGACCTACATATCCATTTGCTTCATTCTTATACAACGATATTTCTGCAATCAAATCGTCTGAGCCATATTTTTCTACTGTCTTTTCAACATAATCATAAAAATACGGACTCACATACAAATCATCTTCAAGAAGTATTATTGCCTTAAAATACTTTGTTAAGTCTCCACATTGGTAAATATGATTTTTTAACCCTAAACGCTCTTGCTGTATGTTTACATATTTTTCGCCATGAGTCCAATTGTATTCACGAGCGAGTGCATATACCTCCTCATCACCACTTGCATCAATACTGATGACAAGTGGAATATCTTCATGCTGATAGTATGCTACTTCTAAAGACGAAAGAAGTCTTTCCAAGGATTTTTTTCGATTGTAACCAACAGCAACAATAGCTATTTTCTCCTTGTTCTCTGGGATATTTATTCCAGTTATCATTGAAATATGTTTTATCGATTTAACATAACACCAATAAGAGGTTTCATTATTTGCCTTATAGATGGTTTACATTTCAAAAGCAAACAATAATATTTAAAACCATTTCTATATTGATGCAATTTAAAATAATCTCTACATAGATTAAAGTAATGTTTATCCGCCAAGCTTGGTTGACGTTCAAATACCTCATGAAATTTAGTTAGAAAGTGCTTTCTAAACAATATGTCACGCTTTAACTTTTCCGAATAGAAATTTGTTGTTAATCTTGCGTGGTTATGATTTTCGTATATTTTAATAAGAGATTCTGGCAAATAATCAACTTTTGTAATTTGACATATACGTGTTGCTAATTCTTGATCGGAACCAATCATACCAATTGTATCATCATATGTTCCACCTACAGCCTCAAAAATTTCTCTTCTAATCATCAATGTAGGTGTGCCTGATATACATTGATATGCAGCTGTGATGTCTCCACAATCACCTCTAAATTCTGGCTTATGTATTCGTAACACTTTACCTGTCTGTGTATCATAAATTGTCATCCAACAATAAGTAAGCCCAATGCTTTCAGGAAGAGATTCAAAAAATGTAACTTGCTTTTCTATTTTTGTTGGCAAGTATTCATCGTCATCATCAAGAAATGTCACATATTTTCCCGTTGCCACATCAGCTCCAGCTCGCATTTGCAGCTGAGGACCACGCTCTTTTAATTTTATATACTTTATACGCGGATCTTTATATGATTTTACTACTTCTTCAGTATTGTCAGTAGAGTTCCCATCAACAATTATATGTTCAAAATTTGAATATGTTTGTTTCTGAATACTCTCAATACATCTATGTATTAGATCAGCCCTGTTAAGGGTAATCGTTATTATTGATACAAGTGGATTTCCCATTTAATTTTGCTTAGTCTCTTCTGAAAATATCTCGTGTATATACCTTTTCTTCTACATCCTTTAAGCAATCATCAAAACGGTTGGCAATGATAGCTTTGCTCTGTGCCTTAAACGCATCAAGATTATTAACGACCTTGCTGCCAAAGAATGTTGTACCGTCTTCAAGAGTTGGTTCGAAGATGATAACTTCTGCACCTTTAGCTTTGATACGCTTCATGATGCCTTGGATGGCTGACTGACGGAAATTGTCTGAATTTGACTTCATAGTCAGACGATAAACGCCAATTACGCAATTGCCTGGTTCTGTACCATACTGATTATTGCTTGAATAGTCATACCAACCAGCTTTGCGAAGGACTGCGTCTGCAATATAATCCTTACGAGTTTTATTAGACTCTACAATGGCAGACATCATATTCTGGGGAACATCTTGATAGTTAGCGAGGAGCTGCTTGGTGTCCTTTGGCAAGCAGGAGCCACCGT
>ENA-ORSA01002864-ORSA01002864.1-human-gut-metagenome-genome-assembly--contig:-NODE-2864-length-11698-cov-3.271837_pt1 | contig 11698 bp, 4 predicted proteins | sample MGYA00242179_ERZ509142 | MGnify/ENA primary metagenome ERZ509142 (study PRJEB26280, sample SAMEA2338659) | human gut metagenome | biome: human gut; feature: human-associated habitat; material: faeces... | reverse complement strand
ATACCCCGTTCTTCAACAACTATCGTCCTCAGTTCTACTTCCGTACCACCGACGTTACCGGCATCATCACCCTGCCCGAAGGCACTGAGATGTGCATGCCCGGCGACAACGTTGATATGCACGTTGAGCTGATCACTCCGGTTGCCATGGAAGAAGGCATGCGTTTCGCTATCCGCGAAGGCGGCCACACTGTTGGTTCCGGCGTTGTTTCCAAGATCGAGAAGTAATTTTCGGCTTGTGATATAGCTTTCAAGGCTCCTGCTGTTAAGGCAGGGGCCTTTTTGTTGTGTACGACTTATGGGACGGGGAGGGGGCAAAGGCCGGGTGTGGAAGACCAAGGAAGGCATCATGAAAACATCAGGAATTGTAGATAGGGGAGAGGACACCATTCGGAACTTTGAAAAAGTGGAGCAGAAGGGGGCACTCACACCGCCCTACCTTGGGAAGATGTATTTCAGGTCGCGGTTAAGGGGCAAGGGCTAAGTTTTCGGAACGGTCAGGAACGCTTTCTACAGTACAATTTATAATGGGCAATTCTCAACCTCCAATTTTCCCTTCAAGTTTCCTCCAATCTCTGCCAAATCTCTCAACAACAAGCCAAACCGAAATGGCAAAAAATGCGCGATCACAATACCGGGTGATTGGATTAAGAGATTGCAAAGAACATAATCGGGGTAAATGTTCAATCATTTGATAAAATTAGGAATAAACCATTCAAAAATGTTAATAAGTACCGCCAAAGGGTCACCGCACCGCAACGCAAATAATGTGCGAAAAGCAGGTTTCAGTTGATTCAAGGACAAAAATTTAGATAGAAACCTCTCTAATTAACTATGCAAATTCTGGCAACTGTGATATAATGTATATACCTAGATGTGTCGGAAAGGTTATCATTTGCGGGATCAAGGCATGCAGCCGGTACAACGTTTTGTCAGCCGCTGTGCCGGGGCCAAAAGCCCCAAAAGCAGGCCGCAGCCCGGCAAGGGATCGCCAGACCGAGGGGAGCACAACCAGGCGTTTTGCAATCAACACCTGCAAAGTGCCGCACATCTGCCGTACCACTTTTCACACAAAAGGGGAAAGTAGTAACACTTAAGGGAGGATAAAACTATGAAGAAAAACCTTCAGCGTTTTGGTGCATCCGTGTTGGCAGCAGCCATGGTTGCCCAAAGCGTGGCGCTTCCCGCAGCAGCCGAAACTACCAAGATTGATTCTTCGGTAGCGCAGTCTGTTGCAGCTAGCGCAGCAAGCGCGGCCAGCGCTGTGCAGTCCCTGCCCAAGTTCACCAGCACCGCAGACCTGATCAAGCAGACAGCCCAAACGCTGGCTGCCCAGGGCGAAGTGCATGAACTGGAGCAGGACGATGCCAAGCTGGAAGCGACTGCACAGAGCAAGGCGGGCATGAGCCTTGCAGCGTTGGAAAATGCACTGGCCGATGCCATGTACGCCAACGCCGCAGCCGGCAAGATCAACACCGAAGCCTATGGCCTGAACAAGGACGAGATGGCATCGGTGATGGCTGCCACCATCAAAACGTATCATCTGTCCAGCGCCGTTACCGACCTGGGCTATGAGACGAACGCCGCAGGCGTTGTGACCGCCGTTACCTTTACCGGCAGCTCCGGCATGACCTCTGCGATGGAGTCCATGACCAACAGCGATGATGAAGTGATTGCGCAGCAGGCTGACAGCTACGCACAGGCTTACGTTGCTGAAAACTCCGATACCTTTGCGGCCAGCGCCGCTGCGGACGGCCATACCTATGGCGAGCCGAAATGGTACTGGAATGACACCAACCCGGAGGATGGCCACACCCATACCTGGAAGGAAACCCCCGATGGTTACTGGACCAAGACCGATGACGGCTGGGCTTACACCGCTGTGTATACCTGTAAAGAGGGCGATGCCTACCAGAAGGTAGAAGGCACCGTAACCAAGGATACCACCGAGGCAAAGCCCGGCGCTGCCGGCAAGACCGTTTACTCTGCCAGCGTGCCCGCTGACAAGAGCCCGGTTAAGAAGGAATACAAGGAACCCACCACCCGCACCGACGACATTGCCGCCCTGCCCTGCCAGAACCATGCCGTGCCCAAGGATGCAGATGGCAACTTTGTTGCTACCTTCAACTGGGAAATGAAGAAGGTCGAGGGCGAGCTGGCCGCTGACTACAGCAACGCCCAGCTGTTCTATGACAGCGAAACCGGCAAAATTTCTGCCGGCGCTCCCGTTACCATTGACTGGGAATGCACCAGCGTCACCTTCAAGTGCGCTGTCTGCGGCGAAGAAATCAAAAACCAGCCGGTAATGACCATGCCGGTCAGCGTTGTGGTAGACCAGAATGACAATTCCGTCTACATCAACGTGGGCGGCACCCCGACCCTGGATACCACCTCCGGCGGCACCGGCGTTACCCTGGTGTCCGCAATGAAGGACGGCAACTGGTACGATATGCAGAACAACCCGGTTGACGCAAGCAAGGTGAACTTCACCTATCAGAGCGGCGACAACAAGGGCAAGAACAGCCTGCTGCTGTACGACAGCCAGAAGACTGCCGTGTATGTGGACGACCAGGGCAACCAGGTCACCAATACTTACGATGTCTCGACTGCGCAGATGAACTACTACTACTTCCAGCTGTCGCAGTTCAACCAGGACGAAGCAGAGTACTTCGGCGTGGTTGCCCCGTTCTGGACCTCCAAGGGCGTTCAGAAGCAGGGCGAGGATGGCAGCATCACCGGCACCATGGGCGCAATCAAGATATTGTGCAGCATTGATCCGAACGATGATGTCCCGCCGACCACCATGGCATTCATGCTGAACATGCTGCCGCAGGCGTTCATGTCTTACGTCATGAACTATGGCGAAGCTCTGAAAGCCATCCGTGATGCAGGCTTGGCACAGGTTGCCAAGCTGGGTGACAGCGCTGACTATGTTACCAAGCTGCTGATCCTGCATGACTGGATCTCCCAGGTTGCAGAATTCGATATGGGCTCCATGGGCGATATCACCGGCGGCGGCAACAACGACCCCATCCAGATGACTGCTTTCGGTGCCCTGCTGGGCGGCGGGATCGGCGCTTCCGGCGTTGAGTATGGCTGCATCTGCCTGGGCTATGCATCTGCATTTAACTACATGGTCCAGAATTTGCCTGACAACAAGGAAATCTATAAAAAGACCGTTGACGGCAAAGAAGTTTGGAAGACCCCCGATGAAGTAGGCGATAACGCTGTTGTTGACTTTGCCCAGATCCTGTATTACTGCGATACTTCTGATACCAGTGTTGCCGGTAATGCGTTCGGCGGCGGCATGTTCAACAACGTCCACTACTTCAACGCAGTCAAGGTCAACAAGCTGCAGGGCGACAGCAATTCTGCTACGATGACCACCGGCGAAGCCAACAAGAACTGGTACTATGTTGACGTCTGCTATGACGACGTGAACACCGAGTGCATGGCCCAGACCCGCGTTGAGAACGCAGGCGACCTGCGCCATGTCAACTTCCTGGTTTCTCCCTCCGGTCTGGAAGGCCGTTACAGCAAGTACTATGATTACATTGACTCGCTGTACGATGGCTACACCTACACCAAGAACAAGAATCCCGATGTGGATGATGACGGCAATGTTGTGTTGAACAACGGCAAGCCGCATTACTCTTACACCAAGGCGGAGAACAAGAACGAGACCCGTTACACCGATACCTGCTACGAGGATACCTGGTTCACCTCTATCTGCAGCCCCATCTACTTCGACAATAATTACTTCTATTACGTTGATACCACGACCAACCAGAACCTGTATAACAACATGCGCCGCCAGCAGTCCGAGAACGGCAACAGCGGCAACTCTGGTTCCGGCAGCTCTGGTAACAACTCCCAGATGCAGCAGTTCATGAAGAAGATGCAGAACCAGGGCCCCGATACTCTGGAAGCACGTCCGCGTAATGCGAACTACTATATCCGCAAAGAGGATTCCAGCAGCAGCAGGCCCGGCGGCTTCAGCATGAGCAGCTTTACCAAGACGGATGACCCGTTTGATATCATCCTGATGTACTACAACGATCTGAAGGAAACCAGCAGCAACTTCAATGATGACGACAGCAATGCCAAGGTCCTGGCCGAAGCTGGCACCATCTATAAGATCGATACCAGTGCAAAAGATAAGCATGCCAAGGTTGAAAACAACCTGAACACCGAGTGCCTGGCAGACGCTGCTGCAAAGCGGATCTACCCCGCACTGGTACACTCTACCGCACTGTATGATGGCAAGCTGTACTTCAACGTCAACAACGCCATCTACCGTATGGACCCGACCACCGGCACAGTGGAAGAAGTGAAGGAATACAACACCGTCTATGGCGGCATTAAGCTGACCAAGGATAAGGACGGCAACATGGTTCCCGATACCCACTTTCCCGGCATGAGCATGGTTATCATGGATAGCGCCCAGGATACCAGCAGTGTGAAGTATCTGAACACCTTCATGAACCATCCTCTGGCTGGCCTGACCCTGCGTGACAGCTACAGCTTTGCTACCACCACCCAGCAGGGCCAGACTGTGATCACCGGCATCAACACCACCAAGGATCAGCTGGTCGTTTCTGTCGGCACCAACCTGTCTAACACCTATAAGGAACTGGTGGACGGCAAGGCAGAAGTCAAGACCGATGCCTCCGGCACTTCTTATGCAAACCGTAAGAGCTACAAGACCGAGTCCTGGAACTACAACCCGAGTTACAACCAGAACATGGGCAGCTCTGACGAGAAGAACAAGAACGAAGAGTTCATGTGGTGCGCTAACCTGGTTGAAACCATGCCGATGTCCGACATGGTCAGCGACCTGAGCAGCGGCGCAACCACCAATGTTTCCGTTGAAGCATGGTGCGATACCCCCGCTTACACCCAGGACCGCACCAACAAGTACGGCCTGACCAAGGGTGAAAAGGTGTACGCTGACGGCGCACTGCCCAAGGGCCATACCTGGAAGCTGGACGAGCTGGAAACCAAGTCCGTTGGCAACAATGTGTACCTGTGCTCTGATTGCCATACCGCAACCGAAAGCACCCCCCACACTGTTACCCTGCCCGATGCAGTTCAAGGCGTTACCCTGACCCTGGGCACCACCAACAACACCTACATCAAGGACGATACCGTTACCCTGACCGTAGAAAAGGAAGGCACCGATATCGTTACCGTTACCGCAAAGAACGGCGATACCGATGTTGCCCTGACTGAAGTTCAGGAAGCAGCGCAGGACGAAGCCGCAGCCCAGGCTACCACCGAAAAGGCTAAGACGGTTTACACCTTCACCATGCCGGACGGCGATGTGACCATCAGCGTTGCAAAGAACGCTAAGACTTATGCGGTTAATGTTGCTGCCCTGACCAATGGTGAGATCACTGCTTCCGCTAAAGAAGCAGCTGAGAAGGAAACCGTAACCCTGACTGCTAAGCCCGCAACCGGCTATGCCCTGAAGGCTGGCAGCGTGAAGGTTACCTACAAAGACGCTGACAACACCGATAAGACCGTTGAAGTGAAGGCTGATACCGAAAAAGCCAACACCTACACCTTTGCAATGCCTGCTTACCCTGTCAACGTCAGCGCAGAGTTTGTTAAGGAATACAAGGTTACCGCAGCTCCTGCTGAGAACGGCACTGTTACCGTAGACCCGACCGCAGCTGTTGAAGGCACCGACGTTACCGTTACCGTTAAGGCAGCTGATAACTACCAGCTCAAGGCTGACAGCCTGACCTACAGCTATAAGAGCGGCGACGAAACCAAGACCCAAAAGCTGGCCGTGACCGAGGGCAAGGCTACCTTCAAGATGCCTGCCGCTGATGTTACCGTTAGCGCTGCGTTTGAGGCCGTTAAGGTTGAAACCTACAGCGTTACCGCAACTAAGGGCGGTGAAGGCACAGTTACGGTCAATGGACAGGAAACTGAAAAGCTTGAGGGTCTGAAGTCTGGCGATACTGTTACCCTGACCGTTACCCCGGCTGACAACAAGTATACGCTTGCACAGCTGGCAGAAAATGGCCTGAAGGTTACTTACACCGATGCAGAGGGCACCGAGCAGACCGTTACGGTGGCAGAAGGCACCGAAGCCAACACCTACACCTTTGCAATGCCTGCTGCTGATGTGACCGTCAGTGTACAGTTCACGACTGTTAAGTATGGCATTGAAGTTGAGACGGAGGGCGAGGGCACTATCACATTTACTGATGATGGTGAGACCCGCTTTGCGGCAGGTACAGAAGTTACAGCTACCTTCATGCCGAATGGTACCACCTACGAATTGACCGATGCGATGTATTATGTTGGCAATACCGGCGAAAATATTACGAAGACGGTATTGGAGAAGAATCACACGTATACCTTCACTATGCCTGCAAACCATGTGAGGTTTGTAGCAACCTTTACAGCAGTTGGCGGCGAAGAAACTCAGGCTCTCGAAGCCGAGGAACGCACCGCTCACGGTGCTGCTGAAAAGACCACCATTACCGCAATGGCTGTCTTTACCTGCACTGATAAGAACTGCGCAAGCGCACAGTTCGTGGATGCAACTGTAAAGCAGACCAGCGGCGTTACCACCGCTGCTGTCAACTTCAACGGCAAGGACTACACCGCCAAGTACGGCGAGAAGAACGGCTGGGTTGAAGAAAACGGCAAGAAGTACTGGTACGAAAAGGGCGTGAAGCAGGGTACCACCGGCCGCGGCAAAGAGATCTATGATCCCGATTCCGACGCCTGGTACTGGCTGGATGCTGTCCAGGGCGGCGCAATGACCGTCAGCAAGGACGTTTACCAGGAATCCGCCGCCGGCCAGTGGGCTGATAAGCCCGATGGCACCGGCAAGTGGGTCCGTTACGATGCACAGGGCCACATGATCAAGGGCTGGAGCGCTGACAAGCGTTACTACTTCGACCCGATTTATGGCACCATGGCTAAGGGCGATGCAGTCATCGACGGCCGTACTTATCACTTTGATAAGAACACCGGCATTCGGCAGTAATCCCACAGCCGAACAATGAGCTGTAACCAGCCCATTAACCCCTAAATAGAAATGCCGCAGCAGATGTAACAGTCTGCTGCGGCATTTTTGTATTTGTGGGCATAGGTTCGGTGAAATATTTGCCAGGCCAGTAGGGCGGGGGACCCCATGCTTGTGGTGGCTCCCCTGGGGGGGAGCTGGACGCGAAGCGGCCTGAGGGGTGGTTCCTTGCCGCAAACCTAAAGCAATCGAATCCAACGCCTTGGAACAGTCACTGCGCCCGCAGGCACCTTGCCCTGCCACAAATCCCATCACGACCAATCGGACAAGGCCTCGGAACGGTCAAGGCCGTTCCCTACAGAACAAATTATAATGGGCAGCACACCCTTAAACAATCAGTAGGGCGGGGTGACCCCACCCAATAGTACACGATTAAAAAATCGCAATTTACCTTACCCGCATAATAAAGGCAACACACAAAAACATGGCGAACACATCAGGCCGGTGCAAGGGCAAAACTTACCAAAAAGCTGCGGCTAAATTTGGCAAATATGGCGCGCGAAGTATAATTTTTGGAGGATATCACAAGCAGAACAAACAAACTTTGTCAGTTCAAACAACAAAAAAGCAACAAACTGGCATGGATGCCAAAGAATGCGGCTGCGAATTGTGAAAGATTTTAATATATTTTCTTCATTTTTTCCTTACCTGTTATCATTTGAATTTGCAATCGAAATATGGAACTTGTATAATAGAATAAAAGAAAAGTGCAAACTAAATGGGTGAAGAGGATTTGGTGCAATGGAAGATAAAAATAGATTCAGCATTCTGCTGGAGCATTTGCTAGAAGTTGCGGAGGTCAAGAACTATACCCTGGCCAAGCGCCTGCAATACGATGTTTCCTATATCAGCAAATGGGTCAGCGGCCGCATGCTGCCTGCCAAAAAGACTGAAAAGCGCGTGATGGAGGGCATCAGTGCCTGCGTGGTGGATGAAGCCACCGATGATGGCCGTGACCTGCTGCTGCGGGAATACAGCGTTAGCATCCCCAGTGACCTGAAAGCCGCCATTTATGATAACCTGATTGCTGAATATGATTATTTGCAAGAGGAGCTGGACAGCGGCGAGGCGCGCATTGGCCCCTATACGGACTTTTGGGCCGAGCTGAACATGCTGCAATACCTGACCAAAATGGCGCACCCCGTGCTGCGCCGCGTCAGCCAGCTGGACATTGTGGCTGTGATGGACCTGATGGAAATGGCGCGCGAATACCGCCTGAAAGTTGCTAACCTGCAAAATGGCCAGCTGGTGGACCAGCGCAGCTATGATAACGTCTATTTCAAGCTGATGATCGATATCAGCCGCGAAAAATGGGACCCCATCTATGATGCCGCGCTCATTATCAACGTGCTGACCAACTTCAGCCATATTCATTTCAAGCTGTTTGGCAGCACCGCGGCTACCGGGCGCGCGGTGTTTGTGGTCAAGGGCGATTTTGCCATTACTGGCCTGTTGGTCAGCCACAGCCGCTGCGCTGCCGTTACCGCCACCGAGGACACGCAGAACTGCGAAAGCCTGTATGATAACTTCTCCAAGCTCTGCGTGCGGGATGACCAGCTTTTCCGCGATACCAGCATGCGCCAGCTGATCGGCCAGTACGACTATATGCACACGCTGCTGGCCTCCAATCTGCGGTGGATGTTCGGCCACCTGAATGAGCTTCTGCTGCCGGATGACTTGTTTGAAGAGATCCTGACCGCCCACGAGGCCGAGCTGAAAGATTTTTTGGGTGCTACCCCTGCGGAGCTGCGTAGCGTACACAACCTTGCCAAAGGTGTGGTGGAGGAAACAAACATCCGCATCCTGATTTATGAAGCTGCATTTTCCTCCATGGCGGTTTCCGGCGAGCTGGACTTTTTCAGTTACAAGGTCAACCTTACCCCGGATCAGCGCAGCCGGTGCATCAGCTATGTGCTGCAGCTTTGCAAGCAGCGTGAAAAACTTGAATTCCGCTTGATCAGCGGCCGCATTGTGAACGATTTCCAGTATGTGGCGGACCCCAATGTGTTTCTTTCTGGCGCTGCATCGTATCTTCGGCTGGATAACAACTGCCCCATCAACCGGATTGCAATGGTCAACAACAGTGTGATGGAAGACCGCCTGAGTGAATATTTTGATCAGGTCTGGAATTTGGATGACCAGAACGTGACAAAAGAGCGCAACGCCATTGCGGAGCACATCCATCATGTCCTGCAGGGAATCCATCTGATTACCCGCGCCAAAAGTGATGAAATGGAAGAACTGCAAGAGAGCTGGATGAACAAAATCTAAAAATACAACATACATACGCATAAACATAAAGCCCTGGCTGCTGCGGTAGCTGGGGCTTTTGTTGCACCGAGGAAAATGAAATTGCAAGAAAACTCCATGCCAAAGCGTGAAAATCCATGTGAAAAAAGTGAATCATGCGGAATCAATTTCTGGAAATTTGTGCCATGGGATTCTCGTGCTTTCCGTAAACAGGAATGGTATACTATGTTCAGCACCGAAGATAATTATAGCATTATGGTTCGGCGACGCTGTGCAACGATGTGCACAGCAGGGGAAAGCGCCATAAAGGTTTGGCGTGATTTGATTTGGATAATTTAATTCCCTGCAACTATAAGGGAAAGACATTTGGAGGAAATTGCAATGAATGAAAACGCGATGTTGACTGGCAAGCCCAGCATTGACCGCCCCTGGATGAAGTTCTATCCAGATGTTCTGCGCGGTATCCAGGTTCCGGCCTGCACCGTGGAGCAGTATCTCTCTGTGCGCGCTGCAGACCCTAACGTGGTTGCCATGCACTACTATGGCGTGGATATCACCTGGGGTACCGTGTTCCGTAAGGTGGACGCCACCGCCCGCGCTCTGCAGGTGCTTGGCATCAAGCAGGGGGACCAGATCCCCGTGTTCCTGCGTTCTGTGCCGGAATTCATTTATCTGCTGCTGGCAGCCGAGCGCATCGGTGCTTCGCTGCTGTGCCGTGACAACACCCTGGAAGAAAACATTGAAGCTGTTCAGAAAGCCAATGCCAAGGTGATTTTTGTTCACGACTTCTTCTCCAAGGCCGAAATCGAAGCCTACCGTGAGCAGACCAACGTGAATACCTATGTTATCGTTCCCGCTCTGGAAAGCGGCGACCGCGCCGCTATGCCGGTTTACCTGCAGCATTCCCTGGATGCCCTGTATCCGGATGTTCCCGCCCGTGGCTCTGATACCATGATGTGGGCTGATTTCTGTAACATGGGCCAGCGTTTTCGCGGCTTTGTGCCCGCTCCTGTCAACATTGACCGCCCGCTGCTGCGCGCCTACACCAGCGGTTCCACCGGCCCTTCCAAGCAGGTCATCCATTCTGCACACAGCATCATCGGCGTGCTGGCCCAGATGAACTTTTATGGCGCTTCGGATAAATTCCGCCCCACCTGGCTGCTGACCATCCTGCCCCCGGCTCTGATCGCTGTTGTGGTTTCCATGATGCTGCTGCCCCTGGCCGGCGGTATGCTGCTCATTCTGGATCCGTTTGTGGATGTGTACGATGTTGACTTGGAAATGATGCGCTACCGCCCCAACAACTGGCCCCTGATCCCCATGTTTGTGGAGGTTATCCGCCGCAGCAAGCGTCTTCCGGCTGATTATGATATGTCCCACATGCTGGCCATCGGCGCCGGCTGCGAGGCATTCAACAACAAGCAGCTGCGCAATGTTGAGGAGTTCCTCAAGCAGCATAACTGCAACCTGCGCTTTACTGCCGGCTACGGCAGCAGCGAGGCCGGCTCCAACGCCACTCTGCCCATGGCTCCGTTCCCGGTGCGTGACGGCAACGTTGGTGTGCCGATGATCCACAGCGTCATCAGCATCTTCAAGCCCGGCACCCAGGAAGAGCTGACCTACAATACCCCCGGTGAGATCTGCATGGCGGGCCCCGGCGTGATGCTGGGCTATGACCGCCCCGAAGCAACCGCCAAGGCACTGCAGGTCCACGCAGACGGCAAGACCTGGCTGCACACCGGCGATATCGGCTATATGACCGAGGACGGTGTGCTCTACACGATGACCCGCGGCGCATCTCCGCGCTTTGGCGGCGGCGACCTGATGGTGCAGCCGCTGGAGAACATCGTGGCCGATGCCGACATCAAGGGCATCAAGGACGAGTTCTTTGTTATCGTGCCGGATGATGAGCACGAGGGCTGCTTCCTGCCGTACCTGTACGTCCAGCTCAAAGATGGCTACACCTTGGACGATGTGCGCGATAAGATCAATGCCTGCCTGCCGGAACGTTACATGCGTCCGGTGGAGATTTTCACCGTACCGGAACGCCCGTTCTTCCACTTCAAGACCAACCGTATTGGCCTGAGCAAAGAAATCATCGCCAAGCGCAACCAGCAGAAAGAGAAAGCCAAGCGCAACAGCTTTGCCGATGGCTGCATTGCCTGATGACTTTGGCGTGATAAAATCATGATAATGTAACGGCATGTGCCCACCTTATGATAGAGATAAGGGGGCACATGCCTTTTGTTTTGGGGTGGGGGAGCGGATGAAGATGAACGGTACGCGCGGTTGGGGGATAGGGGAAAAGGGCAATCGGATTCCGGTGCGGGGGAGATACTTGTGAAGTTGTAAAGGCAATACCGCATAATTCTAAGTGCCGATACGGCGAGCGAGGTGCGGC
>ENA-ORSA01002861-ORSA01002861.1-human-gut-metagenome-genome-assembly--contig:-NODE-2861-length-11704-cov-2.640999_pt1 | contig 11704 bp, 11 predicted proteins | sample MGYA00242179_ERZ509142 | MGnify/ENA primary metagenome ERZ509142 (study PRJEB26280, sample SAMEA2338659) | human gut metagenome | biome: human gut; feature: human-associated habitat; material: faeces... | reverse complement strand
CAGGTAAAACCTTTTTCTCGCCTAAATTTCCATATATAACAGGTCTTGCACCTAATTCAAATAAATCCTGTTTTTTTATTGCAATCCCGTAAGGTGCATACATTGGCTCTCGATAATCCGTGAAAATATCAAACATTCTTCTTAATAATGTTACAGGTGTTTCTGTAAAACATATTACACCCCTACTTTTTACATCTATTAATTTCATTTTTACTAACGTTTTAAACGCATCGCTTCCCTTTGCAAAATGAAATAGGTAATCTGAAATATCTTCTCTTGAAGCAATTATTCGAAGTAATGTTTGATTCATCTCTAACATAAATTTATGTACTAAGTCACAAACTTAACTATTGCAAGGCACATAACAAAATTATTTACTGGATGCTTCAAGCAAGTCATTCAGTTTAGTTATTTCATAGCCCTATTTACTGTTTATATTGTTCAACCTAGGTAAAGATAGAAACTAAAACTTGTGTATCACACCAAAATCCAGTCCAGCAAATGCCCATTCTACCCGGAAACCGAGGTTGTGAAAGAAGAATCCTCCCCCAACCGAAAAGGTGTTATCCGTGTGAAAAGAAGCCGAAACAAAAGGCTTCAACATTCTTTTCTTTACTATCGTCGTTTCTTTATGCATGGGAGTAAAAGAATAAGACAAATTTTGCAGTTCGTTATATTGCACAGCAAGACCAACAGACAGTTTACCATTCTCGTTATCGAAAAGAGTTCTCCGGTATTCTCTATTTAAGTTCCAGTCTTTTACCGTAGCTGCAATGGTCGCATCACGATCGACAACTGGCACATCCTGGTATATCGTGTCGGGAACATATACATACTTATACTTTAGTTCTCCTGCCAAATAAACAGTATCCGGAACAAATCGAGTTATCGTGTCCCGAATCGTTACACCTTGTACGTTTTTAGTAATTATTTTTTCTTTCGAGAAAGAACGCCCAAGAAAGAATCCAATTGCAAAACAAGCTATACAGCATACGACTAGAAATTTATTCATTTTATTATTACTTTTGTTTTGTCATTAAAAATAAAATCATGAGTTTCATTCAATTCGCACCCAATCTATACATAGCAAATGATCAATCCTTCGGTAATTATGACAAAAATATCATTCACACGTTGTTGGCATCAGTTGATGTCAATTTTTCAGCATATTTAGAAATTCCACCTTTTATCTCTCGTAATTGTTATATTATTTATAATCCTAACTGTCCCATGTGTACAGATATCGGTATTGGGCATCAAATTCATTTAAATACTCAAGAAAATTACTGGTGTCAATGGATATACCAGTTTGCTCATGAATATTGCCATCATTTAATAAACGGAAAATTTACTGGGGAGATAACTGGATTAACATGGTTCGAGGAGTCCATTTGCGAGCTAGCGTCTATATTTCAACTTTCACTTTTTTATTCCTCTTGGTCTCAATCTCACGAAGAATACCAGACCCATTACGCCCCCTCTCTCCGGGATTATCTAGATGCCCTCCTTTCAAAAAATCCTCGGCTGCTTTCTTCAACTGATCATCCGGGATGGTTACAATCTTGGGGTTCAATTTTATTCGTGCCAGAATCTCATCGAGATTGTTACAACGTGATAGCAACAAAGATGTTTCCCCTGTTTGTTGAACACCCCTATCCATGGAAGATAATTCTTCATCTCGGGGACACACGCCAATGGAAGACTCTCGATGAATTGTTTGCTCACCTGCATTCACAGGCTGATGACAGTTACGCTCTCCCCCTTCAAAAACTGAATACTCTTTTGCTTTCATAAAACTTGCTATTTTACTGTTATGGTTATTTTTTCCCCGGCCACCATCGCTTCCTCCAGTACACGTGTTAATCTTAACTCGTAACTTGTCGAGTTTATCACCCTCCCGGGTATCCTGTTTTCTCCCACGAGAATACACCCGGACGTGTCCTTGTCTGTATTACCCTTGTGAATTCTTATACCCGTGAAGTGGGGAACATTCAAAAGCAAAGGCAATTTCCGTTTAAATTTCGCGGACACGTTCACGATAACCTCGTAAGTTCCTGCCGGGATCGCCGTCTCGTTCATCACCTTCTCTTCCTTGTCCAAATCCCGACAACGATCTTCCAAGGTGTCACAGAAATATTCCCCGTCCACGAACAACCGACCAATCGTGTATAAAGGTTTCTTCGCTATTCTATTTAGTTCTAGTTTCATCATCGAGTTTTTTTAATTTGTCCAGTAATTGTTCTGCCGTTTTAGCATCAGCACATTGGATTATCGCCCGGATGGCATCCGGTAATTTCGCCACTTGACTTTTCTTCGCTTTCTCGTTCTCCCACACGCTACGTCCCTCGATTAGCACGATGGCTGCGGTTACAAGCATAGAAGCGAAGGGTAACGTGTACCAGTCGATGCAACTTCCAATTAAATCGAATATCAATGCCATGACTTGTATCCGCCAATAATCTCCCAACTTAGCGAAGGTACGCCGTAGTCCCCCGGAATAAATCTTCTCTCCCCGGGCTTTAGCGCTATCCGTACCGGCCCACAAGTCGATACAAACAGCGAGAACCATTATAGCCCACATCGCTAAAATGATGTACACTTGCGACTGGATAACTTTAAAATCACCTGTTACAAAAAATTCTATCATTACTCGCCTCCTTTTATTCCATTATTTTTCAATATTGCATTATTTGTTACTATTTTCGCGTATTGAAAATTCTAAGTGTGAAGGGAACAAGTACCGTGATGGAAAAGTTCCCTCTTTTTTATCACCCTTCCTTGATCGTTTTGTAGAACTCCATAATTGGCTGCTCCAGTAACGTCAAGAAAACGGGTGACACAGGACCACCACTGATGGCTGTGAAAGAGCGATTCTCGCAGTCGTAAGACCCGCTAAAGTTCAAATAATCGGAACGCCGTGAATTCTCGTCCACGAAATGCCCGTCGCAACTAAAAGTCACGATACCGGGGATGTTGTTCTCGTACTCCGCCGAAAAATTCACGTTGATCCCTTTCAAAATAACCGGGATCGTGGTTGTCGCTACTGTCTTGTAATTAATTTCCATTTCTATAATTTTTAAATTAAACGTTCGTGTTCTTTATCTTGCAATAAGAATCGATAAGCTGCAATGGAATCGTTCCCGCTTGATCCATCTCGTCGATCCTCTCTCTCAGTACCGCTAACTCGGATTCCTCGAATACCACATCTATGGTCTCTGTGATATTGTTTATAATCGTTTCTTCATTCAAAAGTTCATGACGATCTATCTCCTCCGGGGTGAAATCCACTTTTTTGGCGATTGAATTGAACAACATACCTTTTATGATGTTAGCCTGATCAGGAATGAGATTCTTAATGGCAAATCTGTCTACAAATGTCAGTTTCATACTCGTTAATTTTACATGTTCGATATTAATTCACTTCTTACAATCAAGGATTCCACGTCCCAAGCCAGTTAATAGGCAGCTGGCAGGCCGTCCACTTGTACGTGTCCGTCTTCATCACGAGAACAGTATCTTGTCCACTTGACTGGACAGCCACGTACGTGTTCCCGTTGCGGTAAAATCTTTCACTTCCCGTGCATAACACGTCAAACCCTTGCGAGGCCTCGCTTGTTATGAAAAAATGGCTTCCGATTTCCATACCCGCGTACAAGTTTACTTTCTTCCTGTTACCAGTACCGTAAAGGCATATCATATTGGGATGCTCGTTACCCAGCGTTATACCCGGGTTGGTTCCCGTCATGTAAGCCCTGGAAACTCCCGACACGATGTGCGCGTTTGAGAACATTTTTAACATCCCCTGTGTCACCGCCATGGCATAAGAATTACCATTATTGGGGGCTCCCGCGATCAACGCCACTTGTTTATTACTACCCAGACCTCCATAACCTCCCCCGGACAACATGAAAGTCCCCAGCTTGGCATTCCCGGCGGTAGTCATGTCAGGATGACTACCCACGTACACTTGATGGCCGCTATAACTGAAATTTAACTGGGAACCAGATAGAGCCAGGTTGCTACCCCTTAGCCACGATCCCTCGATAGCGAAAGGACCGAGCTTGTTCGTTATCCCTAATTTTAACAGTTCCGCACCTCCCACAACCCCTTTCAACCCCCAGTCACTAGCGCTATTATAGTACATGCTAATATAGTTACTAGCATCCTTGTAAGCTTTAAATGATTTCTCCGAATCCGTTGATGTTACCTTTACCCCCGGTCCCACACCAAAGTCTTTGCCGCCAATTATCTTGTTGTCGGCAAACGTGAAACCGATAACGGAAATCATATTGGCCGTGATAACGTTAGCTTTTAGGATGTTCGTTCTTAACTTGTCGATAAAAGCGTTATTGGCCGCCAGCGTGTTGACATCTATAACATCCGCGTTAATAAGCCCCGCTTTTATTAGCGGACCTTTAGTTAAAGCGTTCGCCTTAAGTGCCTCGAAATTCGTAAACCCAAGCTGTACCGCGAAAGAATCTTTCGTGACGATTTCTATATCGGCATACCCGTCCGACGTTTGGTCAAAGACAGTTGCGTAATCCACGAACCACTCGCAAGGGGCGGCCTCGGTTGTCACCGGGCCAGAAAGGTAAAGGTGATTCACGGTGTTAAAAGTTCCGGTTGGACCGCAAGTTTCCTTGAAAATATAAGTCTCGTATTTCCCCGTTCCCACCATGGGGGTTAGAAATTCCTGCTTGTAACCTGTTCCATGTGAATTATGAGCGTTTTTAAGCGTGTACCCGACGGGTATTTTGGCACTAACTTTAACGATGAACACGGCATTCGCTCTCGATTGATTCCCGAAGTAGAATCCTCCTAGATGACCTGTTGACGTGCCACCATGACACTTGATGTACAAGCACCAATCCGATTCCGAGTACGGGGAACCCGCTAGTTTTTCCTTTATTTGGGCCGCCTCGGTGGATGTCAACGATCCCGCTTGATTTTGACCTGTTGATTTTTTCGTGCGAGATATTACCACGGTTCCCCCGCCATTTTGCGCACCATAAGTTCTAGTCCCGTTTAACCCTACTTTAAATTCCGGGTCTTTATACAACATCTTCCCGTTGACAGACTCGCCGGGTATCCCTTGGGTTCCCGTGTTACCCATCTTTCCCACGGAGTAGATTGTCGAACTAGTTCCATTCGTGTAACTAATTACCGTTTTCGTCCAAAGGAAAGAACCTGCCGAAACCGGGGGAATGGTGTTACTCCACGTCCCAGTCGGTGCGGTCGTGCCGGAAGTTGAGGCTTGGTACGTCACCACCGTGCCGCTTACCCCGTTCCCGGCGTTCCCGTTAGTACCATTCGTTCCCATCCTTGCCACGGAATACATCGTGCTTCTAGAGTTATCCGTGTACGTTATCTCGGTCTTGCTCCACAAGTAAGAACCAGCCGCCACGGGTGGAATACTTGCTAACCATGTTCCCGTGGGTGCCGTCGTGCCGGAGGTAGAGTCTTGATAGGTTACCACTGTACTTTTTACCCCCTTGCCCGCCACTCCGGGCTGCCCTATTGCACCATCCGCTAACTTGGCAAGCGTGAAATTATCCGACAATTTCTCGTCACCGTTACATACACACCGGAATGTTCTCGTGTAAACACCGGGAGGAAACAACGTGGTGTTACCCGGTGCAACCGAATAAGTCGAGGAGGTCGCCCCGCTTATGTTCGTCCAAGTGCTGCCATTTAAAAATTGCCACTGGTACGACGTCGGCGTGAAATTCCTCGGGAGTGCCATTAAAAGGATGCTTGCCGGGGTTGGGGTACCCGTGTAAGCCGCCTCGTATTTAAACACTTGAGAGGGTGCGGTTATGTCTACTGTTTTGGCTATGGCGTCTTGAATTTTTTCCTCCAACCCCTCGATAACATCAGAGAGCTCCCCATTTTTCGTGAATATTCCTACCCGGTTACTCCCGTCTGGGGCTTTACCCACTCTAATAGCCCATTTTCCCGAGAGCGTGTAACTATCCACCCCGGCGTACATCGTCATCCCGGCGTCTTCCATCATGGATGAAATAACAAGGATCCACGAGAGATTCGGGTCTGTACGGTGCCCGAACTGCGCCAGTTCATCCCCCACCTCCGGCACGTCAACACCATCACGGTCAGTCTTCGACAAGTCTATGTAATCCTCCCCGATACCCATTACAAGGTTCCAGTAATATTTTTTCTTGCCATCCCCGTACTTGTCACAACGCATCTGCGCCCCGATCGTGCAAGTGTTCTTTTGTCCCTCGGAAGTTTCCATGTAACAACGCCAGTAATCGTCATATTCCTCCACCTTGTTGACCTTCATTCCTGATGGAGAATACACGTCTTGCCCTCCACGCCAAAATACCTGTGCAATGGCGAGTGCCATCACCTCCATGTAATTCCGTACCGTCAGTTTCCCGGTAGTGAAATCTTCCGTCCCAACCATGCCCGTGCCAGCACCAAGAACACCGGGAATGAAATCCGCCGTTTTGAAACCTTCCCGAAGGATTAGTTTACGGAATTCCGCATCACCCATGGCGTCTATTATCCATCCTTTTACCTTGGTTTCGAATTCTGTGGATCGAAGACTCTTAAATTTCACATCATCGAAAGTACGAAGTGCCTGATTAAACCAGTCTTCCCAAGCGTGTTCATTAAATAGTTTTGAATCGGGTACTTGTTTAACAGTTTTGATTACTTTCAATAAGTCATCCCATACAGTTGCATTACCATCAGCCATTTCTCTGTTGCGGGTTACTGCTGGACGAAGTTTTCCCCGAGTTTCTCCAATTTCGAGAGAGCCTATTATTTTTTGATTTCCAACAAACTCGTTATCTGCCGTTAATTTAGCGAAATTACTTAAATCAACGAAATCATTAATGTCTACATTTACGTTTACAGAAACTTCGATTTCATGTTTTTCCCAGTCAAAGCCGTTCCAGTAGATTACTGCGAGGGGACTGTTTATAACAAGATCTCCGAAATGAGGGTAATTCCCTTTCTTTGTTGCCAGGTAAAAACATTTGATAGCCGGGGATTGTTCCGGTATAGTCTCGGGTGTGGTGATGCCTAAAAATACGTTCGCACCGATTCCGGCCAGCGTGTCAACAAGAGTTTTTAGGATACGATTATGTTCCGCGGCGTCGATTTTCTCTTCGGACGGTAATCGACGATGAATATAGTCGATCAATTGTTTTAATTCTTCCAGGCTAGTCATAATCTTCATTATAATCGTTATCTGAATAAGATTCGCTTGCACCAACAGAAAGGAATATCAAGTCTTTTTCAAAGGCTGGGGAATACTTGAACGTGAATGATTGAAGATCTTCCTTGTCGTTAGCAATATCAAAAGTTCCTTTGTCTATATTGATAGCGATGAAAGATTTTTTCCCCACGAGGAACACGGTTTCACTGATGGCCATTTCCTTGCATACTTCTGCTAATTTTCGGCTGATATATCCGGTCGAGGCCTCGAAAATATTCGTGTACCCGGATACGAATGTCGTGATGTTGTAACTATTTGCCTTGTAATCCATGGGCAGGTATTTTTGGAAGGCTTCTCGTTCCACTTTTAGTGAATCGGATTGATATTCCGTGATTATGGTATCAATACCCCCGAGTAGATTTCCAAACAAGAAACAACGATTTGCCGGGTTGCCGGGAAACACGTTAAATGTTATTTTCTTGAAAGCGATCTCGTGAGAAGAATTTTCAACCCATATAGTGTAAGAAACAAGTGAAATACCTGTTTTCGCGAGGTTCAAGTGTTTCAAGCCAGACGGGATGGCGAACACGTTGTATTCCGTGACAGAGGTGAAAGTATGCAAGTCTATCGTGTTTTCAGTTCCATCCGAATACCGGGCAGATAGTTTTGTCGTGTAAGTGTCCGGAAACAGGGTTAATACCACGAGATAATGAATTTCCCCGGGGTGGGTGTCGATTGTTTCCGGGCGATGAGACAAGTAGTTTTTGCCTTGAATAATGTAATCCTCGATTGTTTCGAGGGGATAATTATAGAAATTCAAGCGACACTTCATTGCAGTTAAAATACTCGTTTCTTTCATCGCTGATTGATTCCCATAGTATTCCGAGAATAGGACCTTGTAACGAAGCGTGGATTTTAAAAGACGGGTAACCCGGGAATCCTCGAAAGCCGGTAGCTCTGTTTGCATTCTCCGGTGAATGATAGTGCTAACGTCCAAATCTGCCACACCCGTTTCATCGGGATCCAGATTCATGACGGGCAAGGCGTGAAAAATCCCGCTGTCAGGAACCGTTTCAATTTGGATCTGTGCGGTGAGTTGATGGCCTTCAATGGCATAATTCCCCGCTCGAACTTTGAAGTTCATGGGATTCCCGGAAGGGGAAAGTTTAGCCGGTATCTTTAATAATTCTACTCCCATACTGATAAGTCCTCTACAATTTTTGTTCTTAGCGTGAAGGTGTAACGACAAAACACGATCCCGTGAGCCGGGTTCGCGAAATGAATACCTTCGATGGAAGACAGGTCGAAAGTGGTGAGCAAGGGGTGACGCTCTTTCTTGTCTTTCGCTATTTTCATGATAAATTGGTCCCCGATCGTTTCGAGGTGATCAAGGGTTTGTGTTCTTTCCTCCGCGTTATTGATGTTGCAGGGGAGCACTATATTGAACCCACCTGTCCGGTTTTTTAGCACGTTGTCAGGAGAGGAGCCGGAAAAGTCGAAGTCAAATCCCTCTAGCACGAGGGCCGGGTAACTCGTGAACATGGCGTTTGAAAGAAGTTCATCTAACTCGTAACGTTTGAATTCTTTTATTTCCTTGTGCTTTCGTGCCAAGTCTTGGAAATAGTTCGCTATATCAGAATATTCCTGTTTCATTTTCTTCCCTCCTTGATTTTTTTCGTTATGAACCTGAAGATGGCGTTCACGGGAACTTCGGCGTATTTATCCCGGTCTTTTAAATCGTCCCCGACAATATTGTCGAACACGTCAAGCCAGGAAGAATCGTGACTTTTTCTCGTGTTAGAGTGTTTCGGGAAAACGAGGGGGTAACGTTCCGTGATCCATTTCCTGATAAGCCCGTAGTTTAAGGAGATCGCCTCTAGTGTCTTTTTGTCGAGTTTTCTTATCTTGTCTATGTTAGCGTCTGCAGTTATCTTGTTGAAACCGGTTTTAGGAGAATATAGGTAAGATACAAGTTTACATAGTGTTTCGAAACGTGGATCAACGGCGTAACTCATGTAAAAAGTATCCACGTAAACGAACTGCATGAATGGCATTTCTTGTAGTTTGGGGTTCGGGGAATGAAGGATTCCCGCTTTCGGGATTCGTAGGGTAGTTAAAGAGAAAGATGAGACTTTTTGATCTCGTTTTATGAAATCAAAAAGGTTGGCCAGCTCGTGGATCTGCAATAATGATAACCGTTTCACGATTCGCTTGGGTATATCTAGCATGACGGCAAGTAATTCATGATCATCCGGGTGAGATGTTAAGGCAAGGAATTGTCTTGGTGTCATCTCGGACCAACATGACGGGAAAGTCGTTTCAATGCTCTTTTCCCGGAACCAATGATGATATGTTATCTTGATGTTGTTCATGATATTTTGGTTTATATCCAAATAGTTTTCTTGTTCTTGTTATCCCTAGCGAACACGTTAATGTTTTCCGATACCCCGGAAACTTCTTTCGTGAGACGATCCATGTAACGGGAGGCGAGTTCTCGATATCGTGTGACCAAGGCATCGCTTGTCTCTTTCGATAACGGGTTTCTCTCGATAATTCCGTCCGCGGGAATCTTGTTTTCAAGCCAGACCCCTGTTTCATCAATATTCACCCCCGAATCCTCGATGGCGTAAGCCACGGCAAGGTAAACCACGATCGGGCGAATCAGTTGTAAAAGGTTGGTATCTTGCAAGACCGTCTCGTTTATGGTGATGATGGGAGAGATGTCCAGGTCGATAACCCGGTGGATGAATGGTTGAAGGTGTTTGAAAACGACGTGTGATATTGTTTTGTAAAATTTCGAGAACACGAAACGATCCGGTATCACTTCGTGTTGCCCGGAAATGTAATAGTCTGATGTTTCGAATTCAGGGAAACGTTCCAGGTTCTTCATGAAATATTCCACGATAACATCAAGCTGATCGAAACCGTTACGCCGGAATATCTTTTTCAAATCTTCTTCTTGGTATTTGTACAAGGAACTCGTGTTTTCCCCGCTGATTCGAGTGAAACCACCCGGGAGAAGTTGCGTGTTTAGCAAGGTAAAATTCATGTAAACCATGATATTGGCCACGGCTTTCCTGCACATTTTGATCTCTTCGTTGTACGTTCCCATGTCTTTCGTTAGACGTTCGTGTAGAGCCGAGCCAAGGAGTGGGGTGAGAAAATGTTTTTCCGTGTCTTCCAGTAACGGGATTACTCGTTCAAGATCGTAGTTCGAGGCGAACGGGAGGAATTCTTGAATTTCCCGTAAAAGGGTCGTTTTATCTGTCGAGAAAATCATGATATTACTTTTTGCGTGCCGGAACCGGTGTCCAGCGTGGTTAGTATCGTGTTTTTAAATCTCAATTGGATGTCTTTGATGCCGTTAAATTGTAACATGGTTTCGATAGGATCCAGTATATTTTGCCTGTCAAGCCATGCCATGGCCACGTTCACAAGAAATGCTTCCCGGATGTTACTTCCGCCTTGATTTCCCGCGTAGGTCCCGCCCGGCATCCCGGCGCCGAGAACGTTCGGGTTTACCATGAGCGAGAATAATATCTCGGAGTTTGCCGCGGCTGAGGTTAACAGTTTATCGTCTGCCTTGTATTTGTTATCCAATGGTTCGATAATCCATTGTTCCTCGGGTTTCCCGTTTGTGCCGATCGTGTAATGCGTGAAAATAGCCTTGTTGGCGTTTGCCGAGTCGGTTAAACTCTCCTCGATCAGATCCATTTCTTCTTGGATTTTTTGTTGTCGGATTGATTTATCCGGGTAATCTGCTACCGGGAATCGTTTATCCCAGTAAGCGTATGGAATTTTCACGTGCCACATCCAGGTGATTTGATTCTCGTATGCTTTCGCGAGAAAGGCGGGGATTTTATTTGCCACGTCTATCCAACCCGCTAATTTTGCTGACCACCAGGAAGGTAAAGGGTAGATGTCATCGTTGTCCCATTCGTCTCGAAGAGGGTAAATGAAAGATTTACCTTTTAATTTGCCTTCATACCGGAGGATTTCGAGATCTGCCAAGGGGTCATAGTTATCGAGTACCGGGTAAACTTCCATGTTGCGAGAGTTTACATCGGGCCATTCCCCGGAAACAATACAGTGTTTTATTTGACCATTCTCGGGTTTGGTTAGTCTGGAATGAAGGGCGTTAATGGTATTTATTCCGACGATTTTGCTACCGTCTTGATTGGGGATAAGTTGTGGAAAGGATATCCCGAATTTCAAGATATCCCGGTAACTGTTGGCAAGATAACGGCGGATCATGCGGGATTGCATGAGGTTGATGATCTCGGGATGATTGACAACTTCGAGTTTCTCGTTTCCTTTTTCATCGTAACCACTGACACGACAAGGGAATATTCCTTGACCGAGAACAACCTTGTGTATGAATTTTAACCCGGTGTTTAAAACTCCCGTCCGGCTGATAACTTTAGAGGCTTCTTGCGGGAAGTTATTCCCGGATGCCCAAGAACAACACACGTGTTCCCCGATAGAGACTGTATTATCAACGTTTTGAATTTGCTCTGTATA
>ENA-ORSA01002851-ORSA01002851.1-human-gut-metagenome-genome-assembly--contig:-NODE-2851-length-11753-cov-3.260728_pt1 | contig 11753 bp, 8 predicted proteins | sample MGYA00242179_ERZ509142 | MGnify/ENA primary metagenome ERZ509142 (study PRJEB26280, sample SAMEA2338659) | human gut metagenome | biome: human gut; feature: human-associated habitat; material: faeces... | reverse complement strand
AACTGCCCGTGCGTCCCTTCACCTTCTCCTTCAACCGGCTCATCAACGACATCCACGCCAGCGGTCTGCCGGACAAGGAAAAGCTCATCAGCCTGCTGTCCACGGTGCAGGTCTGCACCCGCTGCGGCAAGTGCAAGCAGGTCTGCTCCATGTGCTACCCCGAGCGTTCCATGCAGTACCACCCCCGCAACAAGAACATGGTGCTGGGCATGCTGCTGGAAGCCGTCTATTACTCGCAGGTCAACAAGGGCGCCATCGACGACAACCTGCTGCGCTGGCTGCGCGACCTGGTGGAACACTGCACGGCCTGCGGCCGCTGCCTGGCCAACTGCCCGGTCAAGATCCCGTCCGGCGAGGTGGCCCTGACCCTGCGCTCCCTGCTGGAACACGAGAACGCCGGCGGTCATCCCATCAAGAAGCGTGCCCTGGAATGGCTGGTGCATGACGTTTCGTCCCGCGTGCCCAAGGCGGCCAAGATGGCCTCGCTGGGCCAGAAGGTGCAGAACAAGCTGCTGGGCGTGGTGCCCAAAACGCATTTGCCAAACTATGGGGAATTTTATGAACACCGGCATTTTGTGCCGGCGCCGGCGCAAAACGAACGAATGCCGTGGGGAGAAACCGATGTGCCGTTCGGCACAAAGCTGCTGTTTGCCTGCCGGGAGATGCCGGCCTTTGTGCTGGGAATTGAAATTTGCGAAGATTTATGGGTGCCGAATCCGCCGTCCATTGCCCATGCCATGGCGGGCGCCACGGTGCTGGCGAATCTGTCCGCCAGCGACGAAGTGACGGGCAAAGATGTATTTCGCAGGCAGCTTGTCATTTCACAATCGGCCAAGCTGGTTGGCGGCTATCTGTATGCGGATGCCGGAGAGGGAGAATCCACCACGGATATGGTGTTTTCCGGACACAATTTAATTGCGGAAAACGGAACGCTACTGGCGGAGACCGCGCCGTTTGATACCGATATGGCGATAACGGAACTGGATGTAAAACGCCTGCAATACGATCGGCAGCGCCTGACCACCTATCCCGTTTGCCAAAACCAAGATTATGAAACGATTGCGTTTTCCATGCCGCTGGAACACACGCCGCTGACAAGAAAAATCGACCCGATGCCCTTTGTGCCAGCAGGAGAGCGGGACCGGGCGGAGCGCTGCCAAAATATTTTAAACATTCAGGCGCACGGCCTGAAAAAGCGGCTGGCGCATACCGGCGCCAAAACGGCGGTGGTGGGCATTTCCGGCGGGCTGGATTCCTGCCTGGCTCTTTTGGTGATGGCCAGAGCCATGGATTTATTGCAGCGGCCAAGGACGGATATTTTGGCCGTGACCATGCCGTGTTTCGGTACCACGCAGCGCACGCGGTCCAATGCGGAAATTTTGTGCAACGCGCTGGGCGTTACGTTTCAAACGGTGGAAATTGCGCAATCGGTACGGGCGCATTTTGCGGATATCGGCCATGATGAAGCAAAGCACGATGTGGTATATGAAAATGCGCAGGCCAGGGAACGAACCCAGGTGTTGATGGATCTGGCCAACCAGACAAACGGCCTTGTTATCGGCACGGGCGATCTGTCCGAATTGGCGTTGGGCTGGGCCACCTACAACGGGGATCAGATGTCTATGTATGGGGTGAATGTATCCATCCCGAAAACGCTGGTGCGGTATCTGGTGCAATACGAAGCGCAAACCACGGAAAACAAAGAGCTCAGCCAAGTGTTGGAAGATATTTGCGATACGCCGGTAAGCCCCGAGCTGCTGCCGGCGCAAAAAGGCGAGATTTTCCAAAAAACGGAAGATCTGATCGGCCCGTATCAGCTTCATGATTTTTTCCTATACTATATGATGAGATGGGGCTTTTCCCCGTCCAAAATTTTTGCAATGGCACAGCATTCATTTGCAGGACAATATGAGGATAAGACCATTTTGCATTGGGAAAAAACGTTTTACAGGCGGTTCTTTGCCCAGCAATTCAAGCGTTCCGCCATGCCGGACGGGCCCAAGGTGGGGGCGGTATCGCTGTCGCCCAGGGGCGATTGGCGGATGCCGAGCGATGCTTGCGCGGCGCTTTGGATGGAGGAAATGGACAGGCTGATCGCCGAAAGGATACAGTGAATGCGGAAAAAGCGCGCATTGGTCGTGGTGGATTATCAAAATGATTTTGTAACAGGGCCGCTGGGGTTTGAAAAAGCAGCGCGGCTGGAACGGCCGTTGGTGCAAAAAATTTGCAGCGCAAAACAAGCGCATTGCGCCGTATTGTTTACCCTGGATAAACACAAAACCGCGGACCTGGACTGCCACGGAGAAAAAGCGCCGAAACCGCATTGCCTGTTTGATACAACGGGATGGAACCTGTATGGAAAGGTGGCGGATTGCTGCGATGAAACAACCCCGATTTTCACCAAATGCACCTATGGGAGCCTATCGCTGGCAAACTATTTAAACAGACAGCGCTTTTCGGAGATAGAGCTGGTAGGGCTGGTGACAAATATCTGCGTGTTTTCCAATGCGCTTTTGGCGCAGGCGGCCTGCCCGCGGGCGCGGATTTCGGTAGACGCGGGCTGTGTGGCCTGCCCGGAGGAAAGAGATCATCTGCAAGCGCTGAAAACCCTGCAAATGCTGCACATTCAAATACACAATTGCAGGGAGGAATATTTCAATGAAGGCTTCGTCTTCTAACCGGACGATAGAACAGCTTTATGCTACGCTGACCAAGGCGGCGTTAAACGAGGAAAAGGATTTTTGGGGGCAGTATGACAAAGCGCAGCTGGATTGCTTATTGCATCCGGAAAAGTATGCACCGGTGCTTCGCCAGGCGGATTGCAGCTGCAAAACGCAAACCCCGGCCTGCCAGAAAGCGTGCTTGTATGACGCGATCCGGCGGGATGAAACAGGGCAAATTTATATAGATCCCACGGCCTGTACCGGCTGCCAGGCATGTATCGATGTTTGCCATAGCCATGCGCTTTTGGCAAGCCGGGATACGCCGGCGATGCTGCTGGCCATCAAACAGCACAAAGGACCGGTGTATGCTATGGCGGCGCCGGCTTTTTTGGGCCAATTCGGCGAGGCTACGCCCGGACAAATCCGCAGCGCATTCAAACAGCTTGGGTTTGCGGGGCTTGTGGAAGTGGCGGCGTTTGCAGATATTTTAACGATGAAAGAAGCGCTGGAATTCGACCGGGAAATTCATACAAACGAGGATTTTATGCTGACAAGCTGCTGCTGCCCGCTGTGGATTTCGCTGATCAGAAAGGTGTATACCACGCTGATTCCCCATGTGCCGGGCACAGTTTCGCCGATGGTGGCCTGCGGCCGGGTGATAAAACAATTGCATAAGGATGCACTAACGGTGTTTATCGGTCCCTGCCTTGCTAAAAAAGCGGAAGCAAGGGAAAAGGATGTGGCGGATGCGGTGGATTTTGTGCTGACGTTTAAAGAGGTGCAGGATTTATTTGATTTTGCAAAGATTCATCCCGAAACGCTGCCGGATGAACAAAAGGAACATTCCTCGGCAGCGGGGCGCATGTATGCGTATACCGGCGGGGTAAGCCGGGCGGTGCAGAGCTCTGTGAAAAAACTTCGCCCGGAAAGCGAAATACAGGTAAGCGCCGTGCAGGCAGACGGCATTCCGGGCTGTAAAAAGCTGTTGGAACAGCTACTCAGCGGCGAGATAAAAGCAAACTTTCTGGAAGGAATGGGGTGCGTGGGCGGCTGTGTGGGCGGGCCGCGCGCTATTTTGGACAAAGAGCAGGGGGAAAAACAGGTGGAAGCCTATGCCGAGGCAGCGCCGTACAAAACGCCGATGGAAAATCCCTATGTGGTGGAGCTGTTGAAAAGGATGGGGTTTGATACGGTAGAGGCTTTTTTGCAGCAAAGCGATCTGTTTGACCGCCATTTTTCATAAAACCGCGACAAGCACGAAAGAACGCCTTCTTATGCTATAATAAGAAAAAAGGAGGGCGGCCGTGGCCAACAGCGAAATGACAAAAAGAGCGCTGGCAGACGCGTTTTGCACACTGGCGCAGAAAATGCCGGCGGATAAGATTACGGTAGGGCACGTGACGGAGGCTTGCGGGCTGAACCGGCAGACGTTTTACTATCATTTTCAGGATATGGTGGATTTGGTGGAATGGATGCTGATTTTTCAAGCCAGGCAGACCATTGGCGGGCCGGAGGAGCCGCCGTCCTGGCAGCAGGCGCTGGCCCGCGTATGCGAATATATCGAGAAAAACAAAGCGCTGTATACCAATTTAGCCCGCTCGCAAATGCGGGGGCCGCTGGAACGGTTTTTGTTTCAGGCGCTGTACAAAGGACTGTTTGTGTATGTGCAGGTGTTGGCAGAGGGCACAAAGGTGACGGAGGAAGAGCAGCGCTTTCTGGCTTCGTTTTATACCACGGCGCTCATTGGGATGATGCAAAAATGGCTGGAGCAGGGCGGCGGAGATGTGTTTTATACCACGGCGCACCGGCTGGAAGTTTTGATGGACGGCTCGTTGGAACAGGGGATTGCAAAATTTGACAGCCTGCATGCCGAGCCGGAGAAAAAATAAAAAGAGAATGTTTGGAAAAGTCCTTTGGCAAAAAGCCAAAGGGCTTTTTTTATACAGATGAAACGTTTTGTATAAAAACAGGATAGTTTACGCAATTTGTCTATATACACAGGCAAGAAAATTCGGTATGAAAGAGAAAAAGCAAGATTCTTGCCCTGTATTTTGACTTAAAACTTTATATAGGAGGAAACAGAGAATGAAACTGGATGCCAAACAAGCGCTGGGGAAAGCGGCGATTGACCGCGCCATTGAATATGCGGCCAAAGACCCGCAAAAGAATTTGCCGCGCGTGTTAAAAGCCGTGGAAACAATGGACCGGAAAAACTGTATAAACGCGCCTATGAAAACCTCAGAAAGAGCCTGGAGAACCCGGACGATAACTGGAACCGGCTGATTACCAATGCCCTGCAGAATGTGGATATTTCCATTCTGCAAAAGATGGTGACCAAAGTGGTGCTGTATTCCGGGATGTGGGGGTATCCGGTGCAGATGGCGGCCAAGGAGAAATATCAATGCAACATTCCGTGGGCCATTTTGATGGACCCGACCAGCGCGTGCAATTTGAAATGTACCGGCTGCTGGGCGGCGGAATACGGATACCAGAACAATTTGTCCTATGAAACGCTGGATCGCGTGATTCGCGAAGGCAAGGAATTGGACACCTATATCTATCTGTTTTCCGGCGGGGAGCCGCTGGTGCGCAAGGATATGCTGATAGAGCTTTGCAAGGCGCATCCGGATTGTGCGTTTTTGGCGTTTGCCAAACAAATGCGAGAGGTAGGAAACTTTACGCTGGCGTTTTCCATTGAAGGCTTTGAAGAGGAAACGGATATGCGGCGAGGGAAGGGCACCTACCAGCGCGTACTGCATGCCATGGATTTGCTGCGGGCAGAAAAAGTGCCGTTTGGGTTTTCCACCTGCTATCATTCCAAAAACACGGACGTTGTGGGCGCGGATGCCTATATAGATTTTATGATTGAAAAGGGATGCTTGTTCGGCTGGTATTTCACCTATATGCCGGTGGGCGCGGACGCCGTGCCGGAACTGATGGCAACGGCGGAACAGCGGGCCTATATGTATGAACGCATGCAGTATTTCCGTTCGCATAAGCCTGTGTTTGCGCTGGATTTCTGGAACGACGGCGAATATGTGGGCGGCTGTGTGGCGGGCGGCCGCAGCTATCTGCATATCAATGCGGCGGGCGATGTGGAGCCGTGCGCATTTATCCATTATGCCAACAACAACATCAACGACTGTACGCTGCTGGAGGCGCTGCAAAGCCCGCTGTTTATGGCGTATCATAACGGGCGGCCGTTTAACCAGAACCATTTGCGGCCCTGCCCGTTGTTGGATAACCCGGATAAACTGCAGCAGATGGTACATGAATCCGGCGCAAAATCCACCGACATGATCAGCCCGGAAGATGTGGATTTGCTAACGGGCAAATGCCGGCACGCAGCAGAATGTTGGGCGAAAAAAGTAGAGAAAATCTGGAGCGAGAAAAAGACGGAAAGCGGTATGGAAAAACAGGGCCGCGCACAGCGGATTCAATAAACAATCAAGAGAACGGCCGAACAAGGCCGTTCTTTTTTGCCAAAAACGGAATGAGCGGCTGGCGGAAGAAAATAGACTGTACAAACGGGCGAATAGGAACATATGTAAATTTATAAGGATTATTGACAGGAGATATATACGGTCGGTACAATAAAAAAACCAAACAATGGACGTTTTATTAGGGGGCAAAACGATGACATTGGATGAACTGCACATTGGGGACAGCGCAGTGATTGTGTCTGTTGGCGGAGAAGGGGCGCTGCGCCGGCGGCTTTTGGACATGGGGCTGACGCCGAAAACAAAGGTATCGGTACGCAAAATGGCGCCGATGGGAGATCCGATAGAGTTGCATCTGCGCGGATATGAATTGACGCTTCGTGCCGAGGATGCCAGGAAGATTGAAATTGTACAAAAAGATGCACGGGAAACCGACAAACCGCAAGAGCCATTTCGCCAGGAACGGAAAAAGATCAAAGCCAATTGGCAATGGAAGGCCGACGGACGGCAGACGGAGGGAAAATAGCGATGGTTTTTGCATTGATCGGCAACCAAAACTGCGGGAAAACAACGCTGTTTAACCAGCTGACCGGCAGCAACCAGCATGTGGGCAATTTCCCCGGCGTTACGGTGGAGAAAAAAGAAGGGGTAATTAAAAAAGCGCAATCCGCCACGGTGGTGGATTTGCCCGGCATTTATTCCCTTTCGCCCTATACGGCAGAAGAGGTGGTAACGCGGGATTTTCTTATCAAGGAAAAACCGGATGCGATTATCAATATTGTGGACGCCACAAACATAGAGCGAAATTTGTATTTGACGCTGCAATTGATTGAACTGAATTTGCCGATGGTGCTGGCACTGAATATGATGGACGAGGTGACGGCCTCGGGCGGCAGCATAGAAGTGAAAAAACTGGAACAGGCGCTGGGCATTCCGGTGGTGCCCATTTCTGCCAGCAAAAACGAGGGGGTCAGCGAGCTGGTGAACCGCGCCGTAAAAACGGCACAGGCGCAGATTCGCCCGCAAAAGATGGATTTTTGTTCGGGAGAAGTGCACCGTGCGATCCACGGCGTGGCGCATTTGATTGAGGATCATTGCGCGGCTACGGGTACGCCGCTTCGCTTTGCCGCCACCAGGCTGGTGGAAGGCGACGAGCTGACGGAACAGGCGTTGAATCTGAACCAAAACGAAATTGAAACGCTGGAGCATATTGCAAAGGAAATGGAGGATGCCCTGGGAACGGACCGGGAGGCGGCCTTAGCGGATATGCGCTATCAATTTATCGAAAAGATCAGCGCGGACACCGTGCACAAACCAAGAGAAACAAGAGAGCAGCTGCGCTCGATTGCCATAGACCGTGTTTTGACACATAAATATTTTGCCATTCCGATTTTCCTTTGCATCATGGGTGTTGTGTTTTGGCTGACGTTTGGCGTGATCGGCTCATTTTTAAGCGATGTTATGGCGGAGGGGATCCAGACTGTTACGGTATGGACGGATTCGCTGTTGACACATTGGGGCATCAACCCCATGGTACATTCGCTGATTATAGACGGCATTTATGCCGGCGTGGGCAGCGTGCTTTCGTTTTTGCCTATCATCGTGGTGCTGTTTTTCTTCCTTTCCATGCTGGAGGACAGCGGATATATGGCGCGCGTGGCGTTTGTAATGGATAAACTGCTGCGCAAAATCGGGCTTTCCGGACGGTCGTTTGTGCCGATGCTCATCGGCTTTGGCTGTTCTGTGCCGGCGATTATGGCAACCAGAACCCTGGCCAGCGAACGGGACCGGAAAATGACGATCATGCTGACGCCGTTTATGTCTTGCAGCGCAAAACTGCCGATCTACGCGGTGTTTACGGCGGCGTTTTTTCCGGAGCATGCAGCACTGGTGATGATTGCCCTGTATGTGCTGGGCATGGTTGTGGGCATCTTGTATGGCTTGGTGCTAAAGCGCTTTTGCTTTAAAGGGGAGCCGGTGCCGTTTGTTATGGAATTGCCGGCCTATCGGCTGCCCAGCGGCAAGAGCATTTTGCTGCATATGTGGGAAAAGGCCAAAGACTTTTTGCACAAAGCGTTTACCATTATCTTTGCGGCCACGATTGTAATCTGGTTTTTGCAGAGCTTTGATTTTAAATTGAATATGGTTGCGGACAGCGCAAACAGCATGCTGGCCGCCATTGGAGCCTTGATTGCGCCGGTTTTTGCGCCGCTGGGCTTTGGAAACTGGAAAGTATCCACGGCGCTGCTGACAGGTTTAACAGCCAAAGAAGCCGTGGTCAGCACGCTGGCGGTGCTGATGGGTGTAGGGGATGCTACGGCGTTGACACCGCTGTTGAGCCGGATGTTTACGCCGTTGACGGCCTTTGTGTTCTTGTGCTTTACGCTGTTGTATATGCCCTGTGTGGCGGCATTGGCGGCCGTACGCAGGGAAATGGGCTCCGGGAAAGATGCAGCGTTGGCCATGCTGGCGCAGACGGGCATTGCCTGGCTGGTGGCGTTTGTGGTGTTGAGGATCGGCCTGTTGTTTGGCCTGGTGTAAGAGAGAAAAACGATGGGTATTTTGGATTACCTTTTGCTGGCGGGTATTTTGACGCTGGCGGGATTGGCCATTTGGCGGTGGGAAAAATCCGGCTGCTGCAAAGATTGTAAAAAGTGTGCGCAGAGCGGAGGTTGTCATAAAAAGAAGAAAGGATAAAAAGCGGCATTTTGCCGCTTTTTTTTGTAGGAAGAATGCGCGCGGGGGGCTATTCAAAGAGAAAAAAACTATGATAGAATAATAATAACCTTTTAGTAAAGGACATACGTGGTTTAACAAAGAAAAACGCCATAATTTACGGTAAGCAAAAAACAATGAATGAAAAGGAGGAGCAAAGATGATTTTTCCGATGTATATCGACGGCAAATGGTTTGACGGTGCGGGGCGGCAGATGCAGGATGTGGTGAGTCCGGGCAACGGCGAGGTGCTGGGGCAAATTCCGCTGGGCACAGCGGAAGACGTGGATGCGGCCATGCAGGCGGCCAAAAAAGCGGCGCCTGCCCTGGCGGCGATGAGCGTATTTGAACGGGCGGAGATCTGCTATAAAATTGCGGATAAGATTGACCAATGCCAGGAGGAGCTGGCCAGATTGTTGACAGCCGAACACGGAAAACCCTTCCACGGCGAGGCGATGGGCGAAGTGGCGGCCTGTGCGCTGGCGTTTCGCGATGCGGCCGAACAGATCAAATGGATGGACGGCAAGGTTGTGCCGCTGCGGGATAAAAACGCCCGTTGTTTGGTAACGCGCAAACCGAAAGGCATTTTTGCGATTATTACGCCGTGGAATTTCCCGCTGGGCACGGCCTGTCAGTATTATTTGGCGGCCGGCATTGCCGTAGGCGATCCGATGGTATGGAACCCGGCTACCACCACGGCGGCTGTGGCCAGCGCGCTGATGAAGTGCTTTGAAGGCGTGGGCCTGCCGGACGGCGCTGTGAATATGGTGATCGGCAAAGGCCCGGTGGTGGGCGATGCGCTGAGCGCACATCCGCTGACGGCGGGCATTGGGTTTACCGGCTCCACCGTGACGGGCGATATCATTTGCGGACGCGCCAGATGCAAACATACCTCCATGGAGCTGGGCGGCGACGGCCCGTGCATCGTGTTGAAAGACGCGGACCTGGATGTGGCGGCGCAAGGCCTGATGAACGGCAGCTTTTTGAATGCCGGGCAGGTGTGCACCAGCACGGAGCGCGTTTTGGTGGATGACGCCATTGCCGATGCTTTGGTGGAAAAGATTTTGGAGAAAATGCAGACCCAGTATCAATTGGGGGATCCGTTTGACGAAAAGACCACCATGGGCCCGATGCATTTGATGAGCCAGATTGAAATTGTGGAATCTCACATTCATCAGGCTGTGGAAATGGGCGCCAAGGTGGTGACGGGCGGCCGGCGCAAAGCAGGCATGCCGACAGAGCATTATTTTGAGCCCACGGTGGTGGACCATGTGCCGGCCAACTGTATGCTGCATACCGACGAAACCTTTGGCCCGGTGATCCCGCTGATTCGCTTTAAAAGCGAAGATGAAATTCAAACCCTGGTGGAGATGAGCGATTACAGACTGTTTAGTGCCATTTTCACAAAGGATGTAAACAAGGCTTTGCGCATGGCGGAACAATATAACTTTGGCGCGACCAACATCAACGGCGCTACAAACTATTGGGATCCGACCATTCCGGCGGGCGGCGGTGGCGGCAGCCAAAGCGGCCACGGGCGCAGCGGCGGTAAATATTCCATCGAAGACATGAGCGAAGAACGCGCAATTGTCATTCATTTGAACTGAAACAAAACCAGCGCGGCCCGGATCGGCTCTCGGGCCGACGCTGCTTCAAACGGCGCAAAAAGGAAATGAAAAAACAGTGTGAAGAACTTGTGTCATTTGTGAAAAAAAGAACACGGGAGCATTGCATTGGATGATACATTGTGATATATTTATCACATAATCAAAATCAGAGGCAAAGTATCTTTTTTCACATTTGTAAACCATTAAACCAAGAAATAAAAAATGGAGGAAACAGAAATGTCCAAAAAAGTTGTATTGGCTGGTGCTGTACGTACTGCAATTGGCAAAATGGGCGGCGCGCTGACTGGCGTACCGGCAGAGCAGTTGGGTTCTATCGTAATCAAAGAAGCGTTGAACCGTGCCGGTGTGAAACCGGAAGAGGTAGACGAAGTTTTGATGGGCTGTGTTATCCAGGCAGGCCTGGGCCAGAACGTGGCGCGTCAGGCTTCCATCCATGCCGGCTTGCCGGTGGAAGTGCCGGCTGTAACGCTGAACGTGGTTTGCGGCAGCGGCTTGAACGCTGTAAACATGGCTGCAAACATGATTCAGGCGGGCGACGCGGATATCGTGGTTGCCGGCGGTATGGAAAACATGTCCGCTGCACCGTATGCTGTGCCGCAGGGCCGTTACGGCTATCGCATGAACAACGGCGTTTTGGTAGACACCATGGTAAACGATGCGTTGTGGGATGCGTTTAACCAGTATCACATGGGGATCACCGCGGAAAACGTGGCAGAGCAATGGGGCATCACCCGCGAAATGCAGGATGAATTTGCCGCAGCCAGCCAGAACAAGTGCGAAGCGGCCCAAAAAGCCGGACGCTTTGACGATGAAATCGTGGGCGTGCCGGTAAAAATGAAAAAAGAAACCGTTATCTTCAATAAAGACGAAGGCCCGCGTGCAGGCGTAACGGCAGAAGGCATCAGCAAATTGAAGCCCGCCTTCAAACGTGACGGCGGCACGGTGACGGCGGCCAATGCTTCCGGCATCAACGACGGCGCAGCTTGCGTGGTTGTGATGAGCGAAGAAAAGGCCAAAGAGCTGGGCGTAAAACCGATGGCAACGTGGGTAGCCGGCGCTTTGGGCGGCGTGGATCCGTCCATCATGGGCGTAGGTCCTGTGGCTGCTTGCAAAAAGGTATTCAAAAAGACCGGCCTCGGCATTGATGATTTCGATCTGATCGAAGCCAACGAAGCATTTGCCGCACAGGCAATGGCCGTGGGTAAAGAACTGAAATGGGATGCGGAAAAGGTAAACGTAAACGGCGGCGCCATTGCTTTGGGCCATCCGGTAGGTGCTTCCGGCTGCCGTATTCTGGTCACCCTGCTG
>ENA-ORSA01002843-ORSA01002843.1-human-gut-metagenome-genome-assembly--contig:-NODE-2843-length-11783-cov-5.072988_pt1 | contig 11783 bp, 9 predicted proteins | sample MGYA00242179_ERZ509142 | MGnify/ENA primary metagenome ERZ509142 (study PRJEB26280, sample SAMEA2338659) | human gut metagenome | biome: human gut; feature: human-associated habitat; material: faeces... | reverse complement strand
CGGTGGTGGCGTCTGCATAGGTGGCAGCCAGACGGGCAGCCTCACGGATGCCGCCTGCAATGTCATCGGTAGCGCTGGGTACGAAGCCCTCGGTATCCACAATGGTGATCACCGGCACGCTGAAAGCATCGCACAGGCGCACAAAGCGGGAAGCCTTGGCTACGCAGTTGTGGCACAGGTTCTTGCCGGTGGCCACAACGCCCACAGCGTTGCCGCCCACGGTTGCAAATGCGGTATAGACAGACTTGCCAAAGCCTGCATACAGCTCCACGGCGCTGTCCTTATCGACCACAGCGGCAGCAGCCTTTGCAGGCTCTGCACCAGCAGCCAGAGCAGCAGTGGGCTGCTCGAACTCAAAGATCGCAGGGCCGGTCAGGTTGTTGGCCGGCAGCAGGCCCACGATGTGAGCAGCCTTCTCGGCAGCTTCCTCAGCAGTGGGTGCCACAATAGCAGCCACGCCAGCCTTTGCAGCGGCGGCTGCGGTACCGGCATCGGCCACCTTGTCGCCCTTGGCGGCAGAGGTGAACGGAGCGGTGAAGAACAGCTCTGCGCCCTCAGCCATGATGCAGACATCTGCATTGGCTGCGCTCAGTGCGCTGGTGCCGCCGCAGACACCCAGAACAACAGCCACCTGCGGGATCACGCCGGAAACCTTTGCGATCTGCGCATTCAGCTTTGCGCTGGCGGTCAGCACGTCCAGACCCTCAGCCAGCTTTGCGCCGACGGAGTTGTAGAAGGTGACGACCGGGCAGCCAGTCTGTGCTGCCATTTCCAGAACCTTGATGTTCTTTTCAACATCCTTTACGGTAACAGCTTCGCCATTCTGATAAACAGCGTAAGCCTGCTGACCTGCAGCATAGCCGCAGGCAGCGCTCACTGCACCATCAGCAAACAGCGCAGTGTATTCCCCGTCATCGAAAAACTTGGCGAGGATTTCTCCCTTATTGATCTTTGAAGCCATGGTAAGACCTCCTGGTTGTCTGTGTGAGCTTTCAAAATTGGTTTTATTATACTGAATTTTCCATAAAAATGCAAGAGCTTCTATAAAAGTCCATGCAATTCAACATCCGTCACACCCCGTTCTATAATTTTTTAACGATTCTGCGTTCCTCTGCCAGAGTCTCCTTCTTCTGCAGTTCCGGGCCATGTACGGTGCCTGCCAAATTTTTTCCTGCATTTTTGTTGATTTCGTTTGTCTCTGCCGCGTTTTATTTTAAAGAAAGATATGTTACACTATATTTATATTATATTTGCAGAGTTTTCCGGCTGGCTCAGCCGGATGCTTTGTTTTCTCAGGCGGCAGCCCCCGGCTGCACGGCGCAGGATGTCTGCTGTTTTCCGGTCTGCTTCTGCCGATCATGTAAAAAATTTTCACAGGACAGCCCGTTCCAACGCTCTGCGACCGGCTGTCCTGCAAATTATAAGAAGAAGGTTCTGCTAAATTGAAAGATCTGTTCATTTCGTTCCGCACTGCAAATCAGACCTATTCTGTCCTGCGGCGCTCTGTCTTTTCCCTGATGCACCGCGCCGAAGCTGCACTTTTCTCCATTCTCATCCTCTGTAAGCTTGCCACGAACCTGTTGTTCGTTTCCCTGATGCAGCAGGTCTGGTCCCTGACGCTGCGGTTCGCTCCCATGCACTATTTGAGCAACAGCAATGCTTCGGATATTTTTACCTCCCCTGCCATTATCGGCTGCATCGTTCTCATCGCCGTTCTGACGGCCTTCTGGTCGCTGTTTGAATGTTCCGTCCTGCTGCATGGACTGGACCTTGCCCGCAAGGGCGAGAGCATCCGCCTGCCTGCACTGCTGTGCACCTCCCTGCTGGACGCCTGTCATGCCTTTCTACCGCAGAACTGGCTCATTCTGGTCTACAGCGCTACGCTGATCCCTTTCACCAATTTTTTCCTTGCCGTGAATTATATCACTCAGCTTGCAGTGCCGGAATATATTATGGGCGTCATTCGTGCCAACAGCCGGTATCACCTGCTTTATCTGGCCCTCTGCGCCGCACTTCTGGTTTTCCTGATCAGCTGGGTCCTGGTGCTGCCGCTGTTCCTTCTGGAGCACAAAAGCCTGTGGCAATCGGTTCGTGAAAGCGTCGGCTATGTCCGCACGCGCATTCTCCGCACATTTCTTCTGCTGCTGCGGTGGAATGTTTCGGCCCTGCTGCGTTCTCTGCTGCTGACTGCCGCCGTCGCGCTGCCGCTGTATGGCATTATCATCGGCATCGGGATGCAGAGCACGCAGGCCATGTTTGCACTGTCCCGTGCCGCGCTGACCATTGAGCTTCCCTTCTTCCAGTTTCTCATCGACTGCACCATCACCCTTGCACAGTGCACCGTTATTGCCGCGCTCTATGACCGCCTGCGGGGCAGCTTATCGTTTGAAGCGGAGGCAGACCCGGACCGCAGACCCTGCCGCTCCAATGGCAGGTTGCTTCTGACCGCCGCCATTGCCGGTGCCACTTTGCTCACCTTCGTGCTTGCCGCCTGCTACTTTGTTCTGCCGGAGGACGATGCGCTGCGCTCCATGCTGGGCGGCACTGTGCCGATCGTTACGGCACACCGCGGCTATTCCGCCGCCGCACCGGAAAACACCCTGCCCGCCTTCCAGCTTGCCATTGACCACGGCTGTGAGCGCGCTGAGCTGGACGTTCAGATGACAAAGGACGGTATTGTGATGGTGACGCACGACGCCAACCTGCGCCGCTGTGCCGGCCGGAACGAAAACATTTATGACCTGACTTATGATGAAGTGCGGAGACTGGACGCCGGGCGCTGGTTCGGCCAGAAATACACCGGCACCCGGGTCCCCACGCTGGAAGAAGTTCTGGATCAGTGCAAAGGCAGGATCCAGCTGAACATCGAGATAAAGCCCAATGCGGCCACACCTGAGCTGGAGGCAGAGACCGTCCGGATCATCTATGAAAAAGGCTTTGCGCATGACTGCGTGATCACCTCACAAAGCTACGATACCCTTTGCAAGGTCAAGGAGCTTGCCCCGGAGATCCAGACCGGCTATATCCTTGCTTTGGGCGTGGGCAGCTATTATGACCTGCCCGCCGCAGACTTTTTCAGCGTGGAGTCCACCTTCATCACCCCCGGCATGGTCCAGCAGATCCACCTGCGCGGCAAAACCATCTCTGCATGGACGGTCAACCGTCAGGAAGATGCCAGCGATCTGCTGAGCCTTGGCGTAGACGACATTATCACGGACAAACCCGAAATGGTCCAGCAGCTGATGAATGCCGATGCCGATCTGGACAACGATCTGCTCTTTATCCGCGACACGATCCGCAGTCTGATCGGATGGTTCGACGCTGGGGACGAGCCCACGCCGGAGGAAGAGGTGATCGAGGAAGCGATCGAAGACCCCGAAGAGCTGCTGGATGCGGCATGATCCGTCAAAGAAAAACAGAATGCAGCTTTTCTGCAGTTATGTTATACTTGATGCAGTGAATCACAGATCCTCCGGATGGTGAGAAGGAGCAAAAACGATGCGGAAAACAGACTTGAACGCGATCTATATTTCGGAGCGGGTGCAGGAGACCCTGCGTCCTGTTTCGGTCAGCGCACTGACGGCGGTGGTGGCTCCTATGGGCTACGGCAAAACCACGGCGGTCAACTGGTTTTTGAACCAGCGCAGGCAGACGGAAGCGGCCGTCATCCTGCGGGTGAATATCTATTCCGACAATCACTTCATCTTCTGGAAAAGTGTTCAGAACGCCTTTGCGGCAGCAGGGCTGACAGCACTGGCGGGCTGCGAATACCCCGAAGATGCCAGCAGCGCCGCCCAGTTGATGGACGACCTGTGCGCTGTGCTGGCAGGAGACACGCCCTGCTACCTGTTTCTGGATGATTTCCACCTGTTAAAGGACGAAAAAGCGGCAAAGTTCCTGTGCGGGCTGGCAAACCGCCTGCCGGCGAACATCCACCTGATCGTGGCAAGCCGGAACAACTTCCTGCCCAAGGAAGAGATCCTCCGGCTGGGGCACCGTCTGCACCGCATTGGCAGGGAGCAGCTGCGGCTCAACCATACCGAGCTTGCCCACTACGCCCACCGCTGCGGCATGGACCTGACCGAGGCACAGGTGGAAAGCCTTCTGCGCTCCTGTGAGGGGTGGTTTTCTGCCATATACCTGAATCTGCACTCCTTAGCCGAGCGGGGCATCCTGCTGAGCGAGGATGCCGATATCTACTCCATGTTCACGGCGGCGATGCTGGAAAACCTGCCGCCCCAAAAGCGGGAGTTCCTTGCCATAATGGGGCTTGCGGATGAGTTCACGGTGGAAATGGCACGGGTCGTGACCGAAATGCCGGACGCAGAGGAGATCCTGCTGACCCTGACCGAGCAGAACGCCTTTGTGACCCGACTGCCGGACGGAAAGACCTTCCGGTTCCATCACATGCTCAAGGAGTGTGCCGTGCGGCTGTTTGCCCGGCTGGCTCCGGAAAAGCAGGATGCCTGCCGGGAACGGTACGGGGCGTGGTATGAGGCAAAGCAGCAGTATCTCCATGCCCTGACCGCCTACGAGGCGTGCAAGGACTACGATGCAGCGCTGCAGGTCATCGAACGGGATGCCGGGATCCTGCTGTCTTCCCTTGACCCGGCAGAGCTGCTGGAACGGCTGGGGCGCTGTCCGGTGGAAACGCTCAAGCGGCACCCCTTTGCCATTCTGGTACTGATGCGCTGTATGTTCAACTGGCGGCAGATCCCCAAAATGATGGAGCTGAAGCAGCTTCTGCTGACCACGGTGGCAGAGCATCCGGAGTGGTCTCAGGAAGAAAAAGGCAGCCTTCTGGGAGAGTGCGACCTGATCCTGAGCTTTCTCATGTACAACGACATCTCTGCTATGAGCCGCCTGCACCGCAGCGCCAGTGCGCAGATGTCCCACCCGGCTATCAGCATCCAGAACAGCGGTGGGTGGACCTTCGGCTCTCCCTCGGTGCTGATGATGTTCCACCGTCAGCCCGGTCAGCTGGACCGGGAGCTGGCGGAGATGGATGAATGTATGCCCCACTATTATAAGATCACCAACGGGCACGGCATGGGGGCGGAGACCATCATGCGGGCAGAAGCAGATCTGCAGCAGGGGCGGTTCGACGACGCGCAGATCCTGTTGGAGCGTGCCTATGCACAGATCGAGGGCAACGGTCAGACAAATATGGCCCTCTGCTGTGATTTTCTAGCGTGGCGGCTGTCCCTTTGCGGGCCCTACACGCCCCGGGTCCCGCTGGAAGTACGGCGGGAAGAGATGCTCCGGCAGCACAATATGTCATGGCGCAATCTGTTCAACGCCATCTGCGCCTATTACTACGCCCTGCGGGGGCAGACAGACAGCATCCCGGAGGTGTACGCCACCCACCGCATGAATACTGTGAACACCCTCGCTCCCGGCAAACCCATGATCGGGCTGATCGAAAATCAGGTGTATCTGGCACAGGGAGAATGGGCCCGGGTGCTGGGCCGCAGCCCGGGCCTGCTGGCCCTGTGCGAAGCCCTTCACTATGACCTTGTGGCCCTGCATCTGCGGATCCAGATGGCGGCAGCCTATGCCCGGCTGGGCCGACAGGACGAAGGCCAGAGCCTGCTCCAGCAGGCTCTGGCGCAGGCCGCCCCGGACGGCTTTATCATGCCCTTTGCAGAAAATTTCCGGGATCTGAAACCTCTGTTGGAAGCAGCACAGGAAGGGCCCCATTCCGATGCTGTCCGGCGCATCCTTGCTCTGGGTGCAGCGCAGGAGGAACGCTGCCGGGCATTGAACCACAGCGAGGCCCTGCCCGAAGCTGCCGCCCGGCTGACAGAGCGGGAGCTTACGCTGGCAAGGCTCATTGCAGACCGCTGTACAAACAAAGAGATCGCCGCCAAGATGTTCCTTTCGGAAGGAACGGTGAAGCAGTACACAAACCAGCTTTATTCCAAGCTGAGCATTGGCGGCGGGGTGCGCACGAAGCGTGCCCAGCTGGCAGAATTGTTCGCCAAAAAATACTAACCTCAGGTTAATAGCTTTTTTCACCGGCCCGTTGTACTCTTTTATTAGAGGAATAACAGGCCGGTTTTTCTGCGCCCGGATGCAGACTGAAAAAAGCAGCGCACAGGGCAGCGGAACGGCGGAAGGAGGATGTTTTTATGACAAATGAACTCCGGCACACCCCCAAGCTGCGGCTGCTCAGTGCCTTTCTGGCAGCAGCCATGACTCTGACCACACTGCCTGCGGCTGCATTCGCGGCGGACGGGATAACCAGTGATCTGAGCGTTGCCGGAACGTCGGTGACTGCAGACAATGCGACAGACATTCTGGGAGATGGAACCGCGAAGTATGAAGGGTCTGTGCTGACCCTGAGCGGAGAGATCACGGTGCCGCAAAACAAAGCTGGCATCATGCCGATTCGCTCAATCACAATTGACGGAACGGGAACTCTGACCGGCACAGAAAAGACCGGGTATGGTATTTTCCCTCAAGCGGACAAGGCAGAGATCGCCGCCGGGGCGGATATCACACTGGAAAGATTCAATTGCGGAACATACGCCTACGGCGTGGATGTTTCGGGCATCCTGACCATTCGTGATGTAAACTATGGCGTCAGCGGAGAGGGTGCCACGGTCGAGAGCGGCGGCAAGCTGATCATTCAGAACGCTGAAAATGCAGTTTCCAGCTACGGTGCAAAAGTTCATGGCACGCTGGAAATTGACAAGGCCGAAAAAGCTGTTGATGCTGGCGGTGTCACGGTCTATGATGGCGGCGTGGTGACCATCACCGGAGCAACCAGCGGCCTGAACGGTGGGTCCACCGTGGACGGCGGCAGCCTTTCGGTGAGTGCCACAACCTGCATCGACAACGGTGCCGTGACCTTCACCCGCGGAACCCTGAAACTGGATTCCACGAATAACGAGGCAATCGCCCTGAACAAGCTGACGGTAACTGCAGCTGATTTCTGGTACCGCACGGCGAAAGGCGGCGCATGGACGCAAGTGACGGGCGGCAGCTGGACGCGGCCTGACGATGCGTCTTATTTTGAGATCACCACCAACGCCCCCACCACCACGCACTACACCGTTACCTTCGACCTCAACGGCGGCACTTCCTGGGGCACGAATGACAGCTGGATCAGTCAAAGCGGCGGCAAGTGGAATAATGACCACGATCAGGTGAGTTTTACCACACAGACTGGAGACAAGGGCGAATGTCTGAACGTCCCGCTGATGAAGGGTATGGGCCCTGAGCGGAAAGATTACGAATTTGTCGGCTGGTACACTGAAGCTGTCGGCGGTGAGGCAGTGGAAAAACAGACCTATTATGCAAGTAATCAGCATCTGGAACAGATCAAAGAAAATATCACCCTCTATGCCCACTGGCAGTGGATCGGCGAGGGTCCTGAGCCTGGCCCCGCCCCTGTCCCGGACGAAACGGTAATCGACGGCGGAGACGGCTCCGGGTTCGGCGCAGTGCTGGCCGTGGCAGGCGGCGCTGCTGTGGTGGGTGCTGCAGGCTTCGGCATCTACGAACTGGCCACCCACGCCATCCTGAAAGACCTGCTGCCTGAGGGCACGGCGATCCCCGCGACCCGCGGCGAGCTGGCCCTGCTGCTGTGGCAGAACGCCGGAAGGCCGGAACCCGCTGCACTGCCCGCCTTTGCGGACACGGCAGATACTGAAACTGCAAAGGCCGCCCAGTGGTGCACCGAACAGGGCCTGCTGACGGCTGAGGACGGCGCGTTCCACCCGGAACAGAAGGTCACGAAGTACCGCGTGATCCGGATCTGGAAACAGGCTGCGGCACCGCAGCAGTGATGGGGCAGCTGCAGATCTGTACCGGAAAACTCAGGACGGATGTGAAGAGAACCTGCTGATAGATTCCGGCAAAGAGGACCCGCTCCCCGCAGAGCAGAAGGAAGGTTCTCTTTGCCGCAGCGGAAACGGCTTGGGTCAAATGCTTTTCCGTTTTTTAAAACAGCGAGGCCCATGTCCGGCACCCCTGCGATGCGGACATGGGCCTTTTTTCTCAGCTGCTTCACTGCCGGGAAAACACTTTGCAGATCAAAACAGGAAAGGAGAAAAGCAAGATGAAATGGAGAAAAACAGCGGCTGTTCTGAGCCTTCTGCTGGCGCTGAGCATCAGCCTTTCTGCCTGTGGAGGAGGCGCGGCAGAGCCCTCCCCCAGCTCAGAATCGGAGGAAGCCCCGTATTCTGAGGAGACCTCGGACACGGCCTCTGCGGCCGAGCTGAGCGATGAGCAGCGGGAAGCGCTGGACGACTGGATCTGGTACGAGCGGGGGGACTACACCTCGGAAAACTGGTACCACATTGCGTCCGACGGCACGGTGGAGATGCACACCGAGTACGGCTCCACCGAGGACACCTACACCGCCTACCCCATGCTGGGATGCTCCTACAACTTTGAGGGCTTTGACGTCGGCCCGGACGATGTGCCTTTTCTGAGCCTTCATATGGAGGAGAATGTCTTTAACAGTGTGGAGATCATCGAGGACGGAAGAGCGTTCCTTACCGGAAATGCAAGCTCCTTTGAAAGCTACTACATCCGCTCCGACTACACCGATGACGAGGACCTGCACAACGCCTGTGTACTGATGTACCGGCAGTGGCGGATGGACGAAGAGCACCTGTACCTCAACTTCTACCCCAACCATGGCTTCATCCTGTATGGCCAGAAGGATCTGGGGGACGGCGTTTACGGCTTTGATTCGGACAGCGTGTACATCGGTCAGTGGATGGTGGACGGCGATACCGTAAGCCTTTTCTGGGACGACGGAACCGAGGACACTGCTGTGCTGATCCCGAATGAGCACCCGGGCGATGTGGGAGAAGACGTAAGCACCCTGAGCCTGAACGGCACCGACCTGCTCTTCAACAACAGGTGGTGAACGATGAAAAAACAAATCGGCGTTCTGCTGGCGGCATTTCTGATCCTGCTGCTGGGGTGGGCCATCCTTCCGGCTCCGGCAATGCCGTCGGATGATCCACCGGAGGAAGACATTGCCGGAAGCGACTGGCGCACATGGGGCATCATCGATGACTCCGGCACACTGGTGCAGGACGGGGAGACCATCCCCTTCTGCGCCTGCGTCCACACCGGGGACACGACCCTCTACCATGACACCGAAAGTCAGGTGCTGCTGGCAGAGCTAGACTACCCTGCACCTGTGGAGAATGCGGAACAGCGCTACCTCGGCATGGAGACCGCAGACCGGAACGGCGACGGCAGCAGCGATGTCCTGCTCCGCTTTTCGCAGGAAGATGGAACGCTGGAACTGTTGTTCTGCTGGGACCCGGAGACCGGGACCTTTCGATCCGTTCCGGCATGACCGGAGCAAAAACCATTTATTAAAAAGGAGGCAATTCTATGAAAAGCACGATGAAACGCACGCTGGGGCTGTTTGCAGCCGCACTGCTGACCATGTCGCTGGCACTCAGCGTCTATGCATCCGGTCACGACCTGACCTTTACCGACAAAGGCAACCGGATGCATGTCAAGGACAAGACCGTTCATGTGCAGACCTACTACCCCTATGAGTATTATGTGCTGGATGTTCTGGAGGATGCCCTTGTGGTGGCAAACCCCGAATGGGACGACTGCGGTTTTGCAGTCTGCCGCAGGATCACCAATGAATATCTGGACTATACCGGCTCTGATGACGACTTTGTTCTGGACTATGCAGAGGAATATCTGGAGTATGATTTCCAGCAGCTGTACGGTGGTCAGTGGCCCGATACCTCGTGGGAGGTAGTGGACGAGAGCAACGCTTCCAACCGCATCGCCACCATGCGGGGCTACATCTGGAACGATGAGATGGATGCCTACATGTGGACCGTGATCTACTGGGACACCAGTTACAACAACGCCATGGCAAAGACCTTCTTTGTCCCGGAGCACAACGGCTACGATAAGGCCGACAAGATGGGCAAGAAGGTGAGCAGCACCGTCGGGTGCTGATGGGAGTGATACAGTATGAGGACACGGAACCGTGCCCCGCAGGAAAAGATGCCGGACGAAGAGCTTTCCCGCCGCATCCTGTTTTACGGGCATCTGGCAAACCTCTGCGCCTACAGCTGCATTGCAGGTGCCGTGCTGGGCGTTCTGGCCGGCATCCTGCTTCAAAGCTTCACGGCGGGCTGCACCATCGTGATGCTTGTGATCGTAGCAGCGGTCTTTTTGATCCAGCTGATCCACGCCATGCAAAGTTCCCTGATCCTCGGACAGCTGGGGGATGGTTTTATGGCCGCACTGCACAAGGCCTTTGGCCCGCAGCCGGAGCACAAGCAGTGGCCCATGAGCGATGAACTGGCGCGGCGTTCCGGGCTTTTCCCGGAGGAATGGGAATCGGCCAGTGCCCACGGCAGCTACGAGGGCAGCTATCAGGGCATTCCCTTTGCCATGCACAACGCTTCCCTCATCCACGTCTGGGAGGTGCGCGACCCCATGCCCGACGACCCGCACAACACCCGCACCTGCTCCAAAACGATCTTCAAGGGGTTGTTTCTGGTGTGCCGGATGCGCAGACCGATGGCTCCGGAGCCCTTTACCCTGCCCGGCGAGTTTGCTCTGGCACCGGAAAGCTGGAAGCAGCAGCTGCAGAGGGCCGTGGACGCCCGGACACTGCGGATGAGCTTCCGGGGAGATCTGATGTTTGCCGCCTTTGACACCGACCGGAAGATCATGGCAGTTTCCAAGGACATCGACCCGAAGATCATTGATGAATACCGCCGCAGTTTTCAGGACTCGGTTGACATGATGAAGGATCTGATGGAAGCCGTGGCGCAGAATACGGAGCTTTTCTGAAACAGGAGGAACCAAAATGAAACGTATCGCACTTTTACTTGCCGCCTTGCTGATGTTTTCCCTGACCGGATGCGGCAGTTCCGAGGCCGCAGGCGAGGCTTCGGGCTCCGACAAGGCCGGGGCTTACGAGGTCATCCCGCCGGAGGATGGCCGGGGCGACCTGATCCCCGCCTCTTCGGACGTGGTGAGCATCCCGGTGCTGGTGGGCGGTGGTCTCCCCTTCACCAGCATGGAAAATCTGATGAACGAGAACTACGAGGATGGCACCTACACCTACGAGGACATGACGCAGGACGGCTCTGTGCTGGTGGTGGATATGGCGTTCCAGTCGCTGCGCACCAACGAGACGGCGGAGGAATACGCAGAATATGCCGCCCGGTTTGCCGCTCTGGATACCGGCGAAGGGGAACCCCGCGATGTCACCTGCTTTCAGGATGAGGACTACACCCAGAATCTTTCCTACCCGGTTTACATCGTCTGGTACACCACCGGCTCGGGGGAGGACCAGCGGGAGTGGATGGTCTACACGGTGGACACCGACGACTACACCTACCTTTATGCCTTCGGCACCATTGCCGATGAAGCGGACGACATGCAGGATGTGTTCTACAACATCTGCGATCATCTTGAACTGGTGGATTGAGGTTTAAGGATATGACGCTGGAACAATCGGTTCTGCTGCTTGCACTGGCTCTGGCCGGGGCCTATGCGCTGCCCCGGCTTTTGCCGCAGAAGCCCCGGCTGCGCCGGGGACTACAGACCCTGTGCATCGTGATGGCAGTGCTCTGCGCGGCGTATGCCCTGCTGACACTGCTGTTCGTCTGGACAGCAGGACAGAAACTTTGAAGATCGGGAGAAAACGACCATGAAAAACAAAACTCATCTGCTGCCCCTTGCCAGCCTTCTGCTGGCAGGCGGCATCTACCTTCTGGTGAAGAAGGTAATCCCCTGGGAGATCCCGGTGATCTACATTGGCGTATTCG
>ENA-ORSA01002842-ORSA01002842.1-human-gut-metagenome-genome-assembly--contig:-NODE-2842-length-11788-cov-3.463138_pt1 | contig 11788 bp, 10 predicted proteins | sample MGYA00242179_ERZ509142 | MGnify/ENA primary metagenome ERZ509142 (study PRJEB26280, sample SAMEA2338659) | human gut metagenome | biome: human gut; feature: human-associated habitat; material: faeces... | reverse complement strand
GATGAAATCGCTGATGCGCTCCTGTATCTTCGCGAGATATTCAAACGCCTGCGGCACCGCGATGATCGTCCCGTTGATGCGCACGGGATGAATGGTCATGGCGGCGGAAGCCGCGATAAAGCTGCGCCGTGCCGCTACCGCGAGCGGCACGCCGATCGAATGCCCGCCGCCGAGCACGAGCGAAACGGTGGGCTTTGTCATACCCGCGATCAGCTCCGCGATGGCGAGTCCGGCCTCGACGTCGCCGCCTACCGTGTTCAGCAGCACGAGCAGACCATCAATGTCCTCTGCGCCGCGATCTGCGGGATGAGATGCTCGTACTTGGTGGTCTTGTTCTGCGCCGGCAGCTCCATATGTCCCTCGATCTGGCCGACGATGGTGATGCAGTGCACGGTCCCCCGCGCGGTATGCGCGGTGATGGAGCCGGTCTCGGCGATGCTGCTGCGCTCGGGCGCCGGGACGGCGGTGATCTCTTCTGCCATGGATACGCTCCTCTCCGTCTGTGGATAATTCTCTCGTCTGTGTGAGTTTTCCACAGACGCGCCGGTTTTATGTACACCGCCCGCTCGACAAAATATTACAGACGGTAAATGCCAAATCGGCCACTGGTCAGAAGATTGACCGCCCTATACAAAAAGTTATCCACTTTATCCACAACGTTATCCCCAGCACACCTGTGGAAACCCCTGTGGATAAAGTGGATTACTCGCCGGGAACGCCGCCCCTCTCCCCTGTTTTTCCGCGCAGGCCGCTTATTCCCCAAACACCACTTGCCGTATATCGGGAAATTTGCTACAATACTAATACAGAATGCGACTACACGCAAAATTTTTATGGAGTTGATAAATAATGAGCAATCCTATCGTTACCATCGAAATGGAAAACGGCGGCATCATCCGCGCCGAGCTGTACCCCGAAGTTGCGCCGAACACCGTCCGCAACTTTGTCTCCCTGGCGAGCAAGGGCTTCTATGACGGCACCATCTTCCACCGCGTCATCCCGGGCTTCATGATCCAGGGCGGCGACCCGGACGGCACCGGCATGGGCGGCCCGGGCTACTGCATCAAGGGCGAGTTCAAGCTCAACGGCGTGAAGAATAATCTGAGCCACAAGCGCGGCGTTCTGTCTATGGCGCGCGCGCAGTCGCCCAACTCCGCAGGCAGCCAGTTCTTCATCATGCACGAGGACGGCGAATTCCTCGATGGCCAGTACGCCGCGTTTGGCAAGGTGCTGGAGGGCATGGATGTCGTTGACAAGATCGCTGCTGTGAAGACCGACGGGAACGACCGTCCGCTTACTGAGCAGAAGATCGCTTCCATCCGCGTTGACACCAAGGGTGAGGAATACCCCGAGCCCGATAAACTCCGCGACCCCTACGGACGCGGATGACCGCGGCCGTCATAACCGGTGCGTCCGCCGGGCTTGGCGCGGAGTTCACGCGCCAGCTTGTGCGGGAATTCCCGGAGATCGAGGAATTCTGGCTTATCGCCCGTCGCGTGGGCAAACTTGAAGAGTTGGCCCAGCAGTTCCCGGACAAGAAATTTGTCTGCATGGGCCTGAACCTGCTCGACCCCAAAAGCTTCCGCTATCTCGGCGAAAAGCTTGCCGAGCAGAAGGCCGACGTGCGCGTGCTCGTCAATAACGCGGGCTGCGGCACGACGGGCAATATCGGCTTCGGCGCGACCTCAGCAGATGTTATGCGTGTCGTTGACCTCAATGTCCGTGCGCTGACCATGGTCACGCAGACAGTTATTCCATTTATGACGCGCGGGGCGAAGATCATCAACGTCTCGTCCATCGCGGCTTTCTGCCCTACGCCCCGCATGACGGTTTACAGCGCCTCCAAGGCGTATGTCTCCGCCTTTACCGGCGGCATCGCCGACGAGTTGCGGCCCAAGGGCATTTCCGTCACAGCCGTCTGTCCCGGCCCCATGAAGACCGAGTTCTTCGATGCCGCGGGCGACCATGACCTGTTCGGCAATATTCCATGGTGTGACCCGGTAAAGGTTGTTGCCGGGACAATTCGGGCGGCGAAAAAGGGCCGGACGTTCTACACGCCGACCGTATTTAACAAGTTCTATCGCTTCGTGGCCAAGATCCTGCCCATGAAGTGGATGATAAAAGCAACGAGAGTTTAAGTTAGAGTTTTCCAGCGATCCGCAGCGGTTTCCCGCTGCTATATGGGGCTGCACTGGTTTCGACGGGGGCAGTGAGGCTGGATAAGCGGGCGGAGGCGCCTGGCCTCCATAAAACGGGCAACTTATAAATTAAAGAACAACAACGAAACTGTTCTTCTCGCTGCTTAAATAGCGAGCGTTCCCGCCGGGAGGACCACGGCCCGGCAGCGGAGCGTCGATGAGTGGTGAACGTGCGCACGCTAAGCTTTGCGCGTGCCATGCATCATGAAGCTACCGGACGGACAGGCTTGCCGGTTTGCCTGTCCTGAAGGGAACAGGGGCGTACAGCGTCCCGCAAAAACCTGCTGCGCCCGGAGAAGTTCCTGTCAAAGCGCTTTCGGACGAGGGTTCAACTCCCTCCATCTCCACCAAGAAAAGGACTTGCTTTTCAGCAGGTCCTTTTTCCATGAAATTCATTTCTGCCCAACGCACAAAGTATCTTCGGCCGGAAATATTTGCGCCGCAAATGTGAAAAGCGCCGGATGCTTCGCACAGTGCGCCGAATGCGCTGTTTTTCTGCACGCCGGTGCATTTTTCGCGCAGGACATACAAACACAGTGCAATATCCGGCCCTATGCGGCAGCGCGAACGCCCCAAGAATTAAGACTAATTAAGATGTCGACGTATGCTTTTCTTGCTATAATATTGGCCGCAGAACGAAAAATACCATCAGGAGAACAGAGCAAATGGCAAGCACGGAACCATCAATGACCGAACAGCATACATGCAGCGCGGCGGCTCTGCCGGAGGGAGCCTTTCTCCCGGCCGGACCGCAGTGCCCCGGACGCCATCCGGAAAGCGGCGTCGCAGGATCTGCAGGCGCTCTTTTCTGCGCCCGTGCGCTTGTGACACAAGCTGCCGCGGTGTGTAAATACGCGCAGGAGGGCTGCTGATATGGAGCTTTCTTCGTTGTTCCTCGCGGGAAAAGGGAGCGCCCTGACCTCCTTCTTCTCGACGGCATTTCTCGTCGTGTTCCTGCCGTTTTGTCTCGTGGTGTACAGTCTCATGCCGCGGCGCGGGAAAAAATACTTCCTGCTCACCGCCGACTGCGCCTTTTTCTGGCTGATCAGCGGCAAGCTGCTCGTATACCTGCTTCTGACGGCGCTTTCGATGCACTACTTCGGACTGTGGCTGGACAAAATACAGTCGGAGACGAAGCTTCTGCTCGCGCAGACAGAAAAAGCCGAGCGCAAGACCGTGCGCAAGCGGCAGCAGGCCGTGCAGCACCGGATCCTTTTGCTGGCCGTCATTTTGCACATCGGCGTCCTGTTCGCACTCAAATATTCCGGCTTCGCCGCGACGAATGTCAACACGCTCCTGGCGCACCTGCACATTCCCGTGCAGCTGGCGATCCCGAAGTATGTGATGCCGATCGGTATCTCCTTTTTCACGCTGCAGGCGCTGTCCTACATCGTGGACGTGCAGCGCGGCGTCACAAAAGCGGACACGAATCTGCTGCGCCTGACGCTGTTCATCAGCTTCTTCCCGCAGATCGTGGAAGGGCCGATCTGCCGCTACGACCAGACCGCGCAGCAGCTCTGGGACGCAAAGCCAATCACCTACGAGAACCTGACGCTCGGTCTGCAGCGCATTGCCTACGGCATGATGAAAAAGGTCATCATCGCCGACCGGCTCAACCCGCTCGTGAGAAATGTCTTTAATAACTACACCGACTTTGACGGCGGCGTGATCGCACTGGCTGCCGTGTGCTACACCGTGCAGCTGTACATGGACTTCTCGGGCTCGATGGACGCCGTCACCGGCACGGCGCAGATCCTCGGCGTCACAATGCCGGAAAACTTCCGACAACCGTTTTTCTCCAAGACGATCTCGGAATTCTGGAAGCGCTGGCACATCACGCTCGGCACCTGGTTCAAGGACTATGTATTCTACCCGGTCGTCACGCTCAAGCCACTGGAAAAGCTCACTTCCGCCGCCCGCAAACGCCTCGGCAACCACTACGGTCCACTGCTGGCGAGCGCCGTCGCGCTCTTTTGCGTGTGGTTCTGCAACGGTCTCTGGCACGGTGCCGCGTGGAGCTATCTCTTTTTCGGCATGTACCACTTCGTGCTGATCCTCGGCGGCAACATCATCGCTCCGCCGGTGCGGGCCGTCAACGCGCGGCTGCACATCCGCGCCGAGAGCTTCCCGTACCGTCTGCTGCAGATGCTGCGCACGACGGTGCTGGTCATCATCGGCGAGCTGTTTTTCCGTGCAAACGGCCTGCGTGCAGGTATGCAGATGTTCCGTACCATGGTCACCGGATTTGCATTCCCCGTCTTTGACGATGCGCTCTTCAAGGCGCTCGGTATTGACAAGTTTGACCTCATGATCGTTGCTGTGACGCTGCTGATCGTGTTCGTCGTGAGCGTGATCAACGAAAAAGGCAAGTCCGTGCGCGCGCTGCTGGCACAGCGCCCTGCTGCAGTACGCTGGACGGTCTTCTACGCGCTCATTTTGTTCATCATCGTTTTCGGAGCATACGGAAAGGGCTACATTCCCGTCGACCCCATGTATGCGAACTTTTAGGAGGCACGCATGTCCCGTTTTCTCAAACATACGCTCAGATGCGTCGTTTTTCTCGCCGTGCTGGCGCTTTTGCTGACCGGTGTGTCGCAGCTGGTGCGACCAAAAAACAACACCCGCAGCGACGGCATCCATGACCCCGCGGCCAACGGCATTCTCGGAGAACCGGACAACACGATCGACCTGCTCATCCTCGGTGACAGCGAGAGCTATTCCGCCTTCATCCCGATGCAGCTGTGGCAGCAATACGGTTACACGGCCTACTGCTGCGGCACATCCAGACAGACACTGTACTATTCGGAAGCGTTCTTGCACAAAGCCTTCCAAAAGCAGTCGCCCAAGCTTGTGATCCTGGAGGCCGATGTGATTTTCATCGATTTTTCGTACGGCAGTATGCTACTGCAGGAGGCCGGCGACCTCTTCCCTGTGTTTTCCTACCACGACCGGTGGAAAACGCTGAAATCCAGCGATTGGAGCCTGAACGTAAACTACACCTATATCGACAATGCCAAAGGGTATCAGCTGCGCTGCAACGCCACTCCGGCGGACGCCAGCAATTATATGACGCCATCGGATGCCTACGCTCCCATCCCGAAGCGAAACCGCGCCTATGTTGAGCGCATCAAGGCCTTCTGTGACGAAAACGGCGCGCAGCTGATGCTCGTCAGCACGCCCAGCACAGTCAACTGGAACATGGCGCGCCACAACAGCACGCAGGCGCTCGCAGATAAGCTGCAGATCCCGTTCATCGACTTCAACACCATGTCCGACCAGGTGTCGATCAACTGGAGCACGGATACCCGTGACCAGGGGGATCACCTGAATTATTTTGGCGCAAAAAAAGTAACGGCTGCGCTCGGCGATTATCTGTCTGACAACAGCCTGCTGCCAAGCCACAAGGACGATCCGGAGTATTCCGATTGGGACACACAGGCCGATGCGTTTAACCAGGCGATCACTGCCGAACTCGCAAAATCATAATTGCAGCACAGCATTTCCATGTGCCGGAGCAGGCCAAGCATCGCCTGCTCCGGCTTTTGCGTTTCAAAATCAAATCGCAGGAGCACGCCGAAAGCCCAATCGTGTTTCCGGGCGAAAACGGCGAGCGGCAGTACCGCTCTCCCAAAGCGCTCCACAGCGAGTTTCTCCGTTTTCCGTCGGCGTCGAGGATGCGGGCAATATCAGCGCCGGCCTGTAAGCGACGGGTTCATGCGCGCTTTTGCAGCATCGCAGCTCTACCTCGACGCCGCGTTTTTCGCTGAGCCGGGGCTCATCGGCGTGCACCCGAACGACAACACGGCCACCGTGTGGCTGCGCGTGGACGATCTCGCGGCCCTGATCCGGGAGCACGGAAACCCGGTGCATATTGCGGAGCTGTGAGCGCGGCCACACGCATAGAAAAAAGCAAGGCTTCCCGAATTCGGGAAGCCTTGCTTTTATCTATTTCTCTTTTTTGCAGTCACAGTTTCTGCCGCACTGCGCGCAGTTACCGGTGCAGCCGCTGCCGCAGCAGCCGCCCTTTTTCATGGCGCGGCGCCAGACGCGCCACGCGATGACGGCGCACACGGCCACGATGGCCAGCAGGAGATAGTCGATCAGCCGCATCACACCAGCCCCGCGATCGCATACGCGGCAAGCGCCACGACCCACGCGACCGAGCACTGCAGAACCACGACGCCGACCGTCTTGAGCCGGGAATCCAGTTCGCGGCGGATGGTGGCGATGGCGGCCACGCACGGCGTATACAGCAGCGTGAACACGAGAAAACTGATGGCGGAGCGCGTGGTGAGCAGCGACGAAATGGCCGCGCCGCCGAGCAGCACCTGCAGCGTGCTGACGACGGACTCCTTGGCGATAAAGCCGGAGATGAGCGCCGTGGCGCAGCGCCAGTCGCCGAAGCCGAGCGGCCGGAAGACGGGCGCGATGAACTGCCCGATGAGCGCGAGCAGGCTGTTAGCACTGTCGGCCACGACGTTCAGGCGCGTGTCAAAGCTCTGGAGGAACCAAATGATGATCGTCGCGAGGAAAATGACCGTGAACGCGCGCTGGAGGAAGTCCTTCGCCTTCTCCCAGAGCAGCAGCGCCACGCTCTTGAGTCCGGGCATGCGGTAATTCGGCAGCTCCATGACAAACGGCACGGGCTTGCCGCGGAAGGCCGTCTTGTTCATGATGAGCGCCGCGAGGATGCCGATGAGGATGCCGAGGACATACAGCCCCAGCATGACGAGCGCGCGGTAGCGCGGGAAAAACGCCGCGGTGAAAAAGGCGTAGATCGAGATCTTCGCCGAACAGCTCATATACGGCGTGAGCAGGATGGTCATCTTCCGGTCGCGGTCGGACGAGACGGTGCGCGTGGCCATGATGGCCGGCACCGAGCAGCCGAAGCCGATGAGCATCGGCACGATGCTGCGCCCTGACAGGCCGATCTTGCGCAGGGGCTTATCCATGACGAAGGCGACGCGGGCCATATAGCCGGTGTCCTCCAGAATGGACAGGAAGAAAAACAGCGTCACGATGATCGGCAGGAACACGAGCACGCTGCCGACGCCGGCGAACACGCCGTCGATGATGAGGCTATGTACCACGGGGTTGATGCCGTAGGCCGTGAGCGCGGCGTCCACGACGCCGGTCAGCGCGTCGATGCCGAGCTGCAGCAGGTCGGACAGCCACTGGCCGATGACGTTGAACGTGAGATAAAACGTGAGGAACATCACGACGAGAAACATCGGCAGGGCGGTATATTTGCCTGTGAGGATGCGATCGATCTTCATGGAGCGCGCGTGCTCCTTGCTCTCGTGGCACTTGACCACGGAAGCAGCCACGACGCCCTCGATGAACGTGTAGCGCATGTCCGCGAGCGCCGCGTTGCGGTCGAGCCCGGTCTCGTTTTCCATCTGCACGATGCAGTGCTCAAGCAGCTCCCGCTCGTTTTCGTCGAGCGCGAGCGACTGCGCGAGATCGTCCCCGCCCTCGATGAGCTTGGCCGCGCAGAAACGCGCCGGTACGCCGATACGGTCGGCATGGTCGGCGATCAGGTGCACGACCGCGTGGATGCAGCGGTGCACGGCCGAATCATCCGCGCAGAAATCCGTCACCTTCGGCAGCGTCTGGCTGCGCGCAACGGTCAGCGCCTGATCCACGAGCTCAGACACGCCCTCCCCCTTCGCCGCCGAGATCGGCACGATGGGGATGCCCAGCGCCTGGCTCATCTTCTGCACGTCGATGGCGCCGCCGTTGGCGTGCACCTCGTCCATCATGTTCAGCGCCAGCACCATCGGCACGCGCAGCTCGAGCAGCTGCAGCGTCAGGTACAGGTTGCGCTCGATGTTCGTGGCGTCCACGATGTTGATGATGCCGTCCGGCTTCTGGTTGATGATAAAATCGCGCGAGACGATCTCCTCCTGCGTATACGGACGCAGGGAGTAGATGCCCGGCAGGTCGACGACGGAGCAGCCCTTCTCGTCGCGCATCTCGCCCATCTTCTGGTCGACGGTCACGCCCGGAAAGTTGCCCACGTGCTGGTTGGAACCGGTGAGGGCGTTGAACAGCGTCGTCTTGCCGCAGTTCTGGTTGCCGACAAGCGCAAAGATCATGCCGACACCCCCTCGACCTCGATCTTCTTCGCTTCTTCTACGCGCAGCGTCAATTCATAGCCGCGCACGCGGATCTCGATGGGGTCGCCCATCGGCGCCACCTTCTGCAAAGTGACGCGCGTCCGGGGTGTCAGCCCCATGTCCAACAGCCGGCATCGCAGCGCGCCGTCCCCACCGACGGCCGTGATGACTGCTGAGGAACCGATCTTCAATTCATTTAATGTCATTGCCATTGCCTTTCTGTCAAAATTCATTTCCCTAGTGAAAAAGACTAGCATGGCGGGCGCGATTTTGTCAAGAGTCTGGCAGGGATTTCCGCGATTTCTGCCGAACGACGGCGAAAAAACATCCCGGAGCGGAAAAACCGCTCCGGGATGCCGAACTGCCGGTACTGTTGCAGCGGCCGTCAGGGCTCGGGCACCGGCTGGACAACGTTCAAAATGTAGCGCATCATGATCGTCGCAAACTGCGCGCGAGTGGTCACGCCCTGCGGATCGAGAAGCGTCCGGCCGCCGATGGCATTGCCGGAGATCAGCCGCTCGCCCACCGCCCAGGTCATGGGCGCAAGCGCAAAAGCGGACACGCTGCCCGCGTCCGCAAACGCCGACAGGTCGCCGCAGGCATCCAGATCACAGCCCTTGAAGCGGGCGTACCGATACAGGATGGCCGCCGTCTGCTCGCGGGTCGCCAGACCGTTGGGATCAAACCGGCCGCCGCCGACACCGTTCACGATGCCGCTGCCCGCCGCCCAGCCGATCGCCCCGGCATACCAGGCGCCGCTGCACACATCGGTGAAGGCACTTTCCGCCGCGGCGGGCTCGCCCTCGAGCCGATAGAGGATCATGACGATCATGGCGCGGGTGAGCCGTGCGCTCGGTTCAAAGGTCGTGTCGGACGTGCCGGCAAAGAGCTTGTGCGCCACGGTGAAGTCAATGGCGTTGTGCGCCCAGTTGCCCGCGGGCGGCATATCGGTGAATCTGCTGCCCGGACAGGCTTTGCCGCCGGGGCACGGAGCGGACACCGGGTCTCTTGCCCAGCAGACGGTGCAGACCCCGTTGACATAGCGGTGCGCGGCGGGGATGGTCTCCTGCTCCGTCAGCACCTCGCCGCAGAGGGCGCACCGGCTGCCCTCGGTCAGGCCCGGCGTGGTGCAGGTGGCCGCCACGGCCGGGAGCGCCTCGGGCGCGTGGGCTCTGGCCGGGATAGTCTCGGTCATCGTCTCGCCGGCATCGCTGGTGTAAACGCGCGTGCCGGTGGATGTGCAGGTCGGCTCCCGCGTGACGACGCCGGCGTCCCACGTGTGGGCATAGGCGGCGCGCATTTGCGCGATGCGCGCGGTGAGCCAGGCGTCCATGTCCGCCACGGTATCGGCATACGTCGTGCCGGCCGGCCAGGCACGATCACCGGCGCGGATAAGCGGCCACAGCCGGTCATTCATGGCGGCGCTGGCCGACAGGTGTGCGCCGCCGGTCATGACCCTGCCGCCGTCCCCCACAAGCCGCTGCGCCTGCGCGAGGAACGTATCGTGACAGTAATTGCCGACGGCCGCGCGGAAGCCTGGGATCTGCAGGAGCGCGGACACGAGGTAGCGCCCGCCGTCAAAGTCATCGTCCGCGCCGATATCGCCGCAGGCCAGCTCCATATCCGAAACAGGGCCTGCGTACAGCAGACCGCCGGCATCCTTATAAAAGGACAGTGAGACGCCGACCGCACACGCATCGGCGGCCAGACGCTGCAGCAGGTAAACCTGCACGAGCGAGGTCAGGTCGCAGTATTCATAATAGTACTTACCGGTCTCGGCATTGTAGCCGGTGTAGTTCCCGGCGGCATCCTGCGCGTAGACCGCATCCTCAAAGGCCTGATAATACTCGCTGATGTAGGCCATGGCGTCCCGGCCGCACCACGCGGGACTCTGGACATTCATGGCGCAGCCGCGCGCGGTCACAAAGCCGTTGGCCGCGTCCTGCTTTGCCTTGGCGGTGTCGCTACGCGCGAGCAGGTAGCCGCCGGTGATGTCGGCGGGCTCGGTCAGCCCGGCCGTGTACCGGTAGGTCCGGCCGTACCGGTTCTCGGCCGCGGCCGTGGTCATATCGCTGCCGTAGTCCGCATTGACGGCCGCGTAGGCGGTCTCCATGCCGGTGATGTCCACACCAGTACTGCCGACGGCGTTCGTCTCGCTGACAAGATAAGTGCCGCGGTAGACGCCGTCATAGTACAGATCCACCCAGTCGGCCGCGGGTGTGTACGGCATGCCCAGCGACACGGCAAGCTCCCGGAAGAGCTTGTCGTGCAAAAGCGTTGCGTCGTCACAGCAGGCCAGCAGCGTCCAGCGCTCAGCCGCTTCCCCGCAGGCGGCGAGATCACACGCCTGGTCGAGCCGGAGCTGATACGACCGCTTCCCGGCGGCCGCAGGGTCGGTGCTGCCGCACGCACGGAGCTGCGTGCGCACACCGTCACAGACGGCATTGCCGTCCCGGTCGGCCAGCAGCAGCTGCGCCGCGGCGTTGGCATCGCCGGCATCCACAAAGGCTCGGCCCTGTGCGGACGGATCTTCGCTCGTGATGTAAAGCGCGCTGAGATTCTCGGACTGCGCCACGCACAGCGTGCCGGCCGCCTCGCCGTTGATGCGGACGGTGAGCGTGTAAAGGCCGTCGTCCGCGGCGGCAAGCTCTGTGATGTTGACGGTCTCGCCGAGCGGTTCTATGCCCTTGCTGCCCTGCAGCTCCACGGTCGGGTTCGTGCAGTTTTGCGTGTGCACCGTCACGGCGAGGCGGCTCAGATCCGCGCTCGCGGGCAAAAACAGATACTGCGCCGCGTCCATGCCCAGGCCGGTCACGGTACGCCCATCCACCTGCGCGTCGATCGTGCCGAGCAGTTCGGACGGTGCAAACGCGCCTTCTGGCAGCGTCGTCACCGTGACCGTGTTGGAGTAGTACGGCGAGAAATACCACCTGCCGTCCACCTGCGTGCAGCCGGCCAGGCGGAACGTGTACGCCGTTGCCGGCGCGAGACCCGTGACGATGCAGACGGGCTTTGCGGTCAGGGGCAGAGCGGTCCAGGTGCTGCCGCCGTCAGCGCTCATCTCGACGCGGTAGTTTTCCGCACCAGCGGCCGCCGTCCAGTCGAGACGGACCTGCTTCTGGCCAATCTCGGCCGCAGCCGCGTCCCGGACGCCGCCGGGCAGAATCTCATACTGCGCGGACACCGTGCCGTAGAAGTCGCGCATGCCCCGGATCGAGACGGTGCCGAGACCGACGCGCGTGTTGTTCGTATAGGAGATGCAGCCATCGACGTCCGCTTCGTCGGTCCTGACCGTCAGCTGCCTGCCCTGATACGTGACCGCAACGGCGCAGACGGCATCTTTGCCGTTATAGACCGCGGGCGCGGTCTTGACCTGCGCATCGGCAATATTCTTTCCCTGCGTGCCGCACTTCGTGCAGACATGATCAGCATCCCAGCTGTGGCCCGCATAGCGGAGCACCGCACTGCGCC
>ENA-ORSA01002835-ORSA01002835.1-human-gut-metagenome-genome-assembly--contig:-NODE-2835-length-11827-cov-6.179579_pt1 | contig 11827 bp, 8 predicted proteins | sample MGYA00242179_ERZ509142 | MGnify/ENA primary metagenome ERZ509142 (study PRJEB26280, sample SAMEA2338659) | human gut metagenome | biome: human gut; feature: human-associated habitat; material: faeces... | reverse complement strand
TGCTGCCGCTGCTGCCCGGGGTGTATATCATCCGGGATAAAAGCGACACCATCATTTATATCGGCAAGGCAAAGCGGCTGCGCATCCGGGTGAGCCAGTATTTCCGCGAAGGCGTGCCCCACGACAACAAGGTCAGCCAGATGATCGCCCACGCCTATGCGTTTGATGTGATCGTGTGCCAGAGCGAGTTCGAGGCACTGGTGCTGGAAGCGAGCCAGATCAAGGCCCACACTCCCAAGTACAACATCCTGCTGAAGGACGACAAGGGCTACAGCTATATCAAGGTGACAAAGGAGCCATGGCCCCGGCTCTCCTTCGTGCTGCAAAAGGAGGAGGACGATGCCGAGTATATCGGCCCCTATACCTCCAGCTTTGCGGCCCGGCAGATGGCGGAAACGGCCATGGATGCCTTTCTGCTGCCGCGCTGCAATAAGCGCTTCCCGCAGGAGATCGGCAGGGGCCGCCCCTGCCTGAATGCGCACATCGGTAAGTGCATGGCAGTGTGCAGCGGAAAGATCCGCTGCGAGACCTACAACGAGGCGGTCAAGAATGCTGTGCACCTGATCCGCTATGGCAAAAAGGACATCCTGAAGATCCTTAACGAGCGGATGCAGGAGGCCTCGGACCGGCTGGAATTTGAGACGGCGGCCCTGCTGCGGGATCAGATCGCAGCCATCACCAAGGTGAGCGCCGGGCAGAAGGTCATTGTGGACCCGGATGTGGAGATGGACGTGGTGGCGCTGGCAGGCACGCCGGACAGCGTGTGTGCGGCGGTGCTGCGCTTCCGGGACGGACGGCTGACCGACAAGCGGGAGTTTTTGTTCCACGATACCTCGGACATCGCCGCCGTGAGGGAGGAATTTCTGCCCCGGTATTATCTGGATGACGAGCAGATCCCCAAGATCATTGCGGTGGACGAGCTGCCGCCGGACAGCGATGCCTTGCAGCAGGCGCTGAACGAAAAGCGCGGCAGCGAGGTGCAGCTGTATGTGCCCCAGCGGGGCGATAAGGCCCATCTGGTGGAGATGGCCCACACCAACGCAGTGGAGCGTCTTGCCCGGGAGAGCGGCCGTTACGCCCGGGAGGAAAAACTGCTGGACGAGCTGGCACAGGTGCTGGGCCTTGCAAAGCCGCCCCGGGCCATTGAGAGCTACGATATCTCCAACTGGGGCGATGGCTCCAGCGTCTGCGGCATGGTCACCTTCAGGGATGGCAAGCCCTATAAGGCGGGCTACCGCAGATTTAAAATGAAGACGGTGGCGGGCACTGACGACTATGCATCGCTGGCAGAGACCGTCTCCCGGCGGGCGGCAGAGTATGAAAAGTACGCAGAGCTTGCAAAAAAGGGAGAACCCTGCAGCAACTGGTTCGGGCAGAAGCCGGATCTGCTTTTGATGGACGGCGGCAGGGGGCAGGTGAGTGCGGCAAAAGAAGCACTGGCCGGGACTGCCCTTGCGGATGTGCCGCTCTACGGCATGGTGAAGGACGACCACCACCGCACCCGCGCCATCGTGGACAGCGAGGGGCGGGAGATCGCCATCAACATGAACCGGGGTACCTTTACCTTCATCACGGCCATTCAGGACGAGACCCATCGCTTTGCCAATGCCTACCGCAAGCAGCAGATGAAGCAGAAGAGTTATTCCTCCACCCTGACCGAGATCCCCGGCATCGGCCCCAAGACAGCCAAGGCGCTGATGGCCCAGTTCAAAAGCGTGGGCGCGGTGAAGGAGGCCACGCCTGACCAGCTGGAAAACACCCCCGGCGTGGGGAAACAGACGGCACAGACCATCTACGAGTATTTTCACGCATAAAACCCTCTCAGTCATCGCTGCGCGATGCCAGCTCTCCCAAAAGGGAGAGCTTTTTGCATTCAGATGCAATGAATGTGCAGAGCTGAAAAAAACGCGATTGATGCATTTACCGGTTACGGCCCTTTCCGTGAAAAGGCAAAACCCGGCAGACCGCAGTCTGCCGGGTTTTGCAATATTAAAATGAATTTTCCGCTGAAAATGCCCAGAGCAAAGCGGAGGGCATTCAAATGATTCAGTTCTCCGCAGAAATATCCTGACCGAAATACTTCTCGCCCAGCTCTTTCAGGGTGCCATCGGCACGCAGCTCCTCAATGGCGGTGTTGATGGCTTCCAGCAGGGTGGCGCTGGCATCGCCCTTGCGCAGGGGGATGGCAACGTGAGAAGCGTCCTCGGTCTGGGCCACCAGCTTGAAATCTGCGTCCGGATGGACGTTCAGGTAATCGTAGAAGGAAACATCGGCGTTCAGGGTGGCATCGATGCGGCCTGCGGTGAGCAGCTGGATGGTCTCTTCCAGCGTGTCAATGCCCTGCACGGTGGCGCCATAGCTTTCGGCCAGCTCCATGTAGGTGGAAGCCAGACTGTTGGCGGTGGTCTTGCCCTTCAGGTCTTCAAAGCTGGTGATGTCCTCGTTGTCCTTGCGGACGGCAAGGGCGGTGTGGATGTAGCCGTAGGGCTCGGTGAAATCATAGGTCTTGGCGCGCTCGTCGGTCACTTCCACGCCGTTGCACACGATGTCGTAGCGGCCTGCGTCCAGACCGGCAAACAGGCTGTCCCAGTCGCTTTCCACGTACTCCGGCTCCACGCCCAGCTTTTCGGCAATGGCGCGGGACACCTCCACGTCGTAGCCCACAAGGGTGTCGCTCTCATCATGGAAGCTCCAGGGCTGCCATGCGCCTTCCAAAGCAACGATCAGCTTGCCGCTGGACTGGATGCTGGACAGCTGGTCGCCGGCAGCAGGAGCCACAGAGGCGGCCGTGCCGGAAGCAGCGGTGGAGCTGGAAGAATTGGAGCAGCCAGCCAGAGTCAGCACACCGGCAGCGGCCATGACGCTCATAAGAGAAATAAAGGTTCTGCGTTTCATAGTTGGATTCCCTTTCCTCTATAAAAATATTTGTGAAATAAACTCCTTCAGGCACAGCTGACGCTGCGCCAGCTCCCTCAAAGAGGGAGACTTTCTGGTTTTGCCAAAGGCTCCATCCCGGAGGGGGCTGTCTGCGAAGCAGACTGGGGGAATTGGTTAAACCTTACTCAGTGTGTGCGATCTTGCGCAAAAATTCCCGGGTACGCTCCTCCTTCGGGTCTGCAAAGAACTGGCGGGAGGGAGCCTGCTCCACCACTACGCCGTTCTCCATGAAAACGGTCTTGGAGGAAACATTGCGGGCAAAGCCCATCTCGTGGGTGACCACCAGCATGGTCATGCCCTCTTCGGCCAGCTGCCGCATGACCGAGAGCACCTCACCGGTCAATTCCGGGTCCAGCGCGCTGGTGGGCTCGTCAAAATAGATGATCTCCGGGTCGGACGCCAGTGCCCGGGCAATGGCCACGCGCTGCTGCTGGCCGCCGGAAAGCTGACGGGGGTAGGCGTCTGCCCGGTCGGCAAGGCCCACCTTTGCCAGCATTTTCATGCCTACGGCGTCCGCCTGCTCTCTGGGCATCCTGCGGGCCACGATCAACCCCTCGGTCACGTTCTGCAGAGCGGTCTTGTTCCGGAAGAGGTTGTAGTTCTGGAACACAAAGGCCGTCTTTTTGCGCAGGCGGGCGATGTCGGCCCGGTTTGCATGGGCCAGATCAAAGCTCTCGCCGTCAAGGATCAGCTGGCCAGCGTCGGCAGTCTCAAGAAAGTTCAGACACCGCAGCAGGGTGGTCTTGCCGGAGCCGGAGGGGCCGAGAATGGCCACCACATCGCCCTTTTCAACGGTCAGGTCCACCCCACGCAGCACCTGTAGCTCATGGGCAGCCTTCCGCGCACCGGGACGGTGGAAGATGCCCGCATGCAGGCCGGGCTTTGCATCGGTGCGGAATGTTTTCTGCACATTGCGGATCTCTAACATTGCCATAAAACCCACACTCCTTTCTCACTGGAAGCCGTGGGCATTCAGCCGACGCTCCAGCAAAGCCTGCAGCTTGGTGATGACCGTGCAGAACAGCAGGTACACCACAGCCACCTCGCAGTAGATGGGCAGGAAGATATAGGTGCGGGCGGCCACCCGCTGGCCCGCCATGAACAGCTCGGCCACCGTGATATTGGACGCCAGCGAGGTGTCCTTGATCATGCCGATGAGCGAGTTGGAGAGGGCGGGCACTGCGGTGCGCAGGGCCTGCGGCAGCACGATGCGGCGCATGATCTGCCACCAGCTCATGCCCACGCAGTAACCGGCTTCCAGCTGGCCCTGGGGCACGCTTTCCAGCGCACCGCGCATGGTCTCGGCGCAGTAGGCACCCTCGTTGAAGGCAAAGGCGATGACCGCAGCCGGGAAAGCGTCCAGCATGATGCCCACGCTGGGCAGACCATAAAAGATGATGAACAGCTGCACCAGCAGCGGCGTGCCGCGGATGACCCAGATGTAGAACCGTGCGATCTGCCGCAGCACCGGCACATTGGCGTACTGCACCAGCGCGACGGCCACGGCAATGATCATGGCAAAAAAGAAGGAGACAAGGGTCAGCGGGATGGTCATGGTCAGGCCGGCTGTCAGGATACGCGGCAGGGCCTCCACCAGCACGCTGACCGTGCGGTTTGCAAAAAATGCTTCTAACATGAAAAATGTTCCCTCAGAACGGTGTTCAGATACTCTCTGTGTTGTCCGGAATAAAGGTATTATAAGCCTTGAAGTGCACTTGAAGTCAAGGCTTTTTACCAAATTCCTACAAAACCTACCAGAATACTATAGCATGAATCCGGATGGAGTGCAAACGGTTTGTGCAAAACGCGTGATGTGTACAAAAACGGACGACCCATCTGGAAAACTTTGTGCAATGCGGCAAGCGGTTGACGGCGCACCTGCTTTCGTGTACAATGGACGTGACAACGCGCACCGGGCAAAGCACCGGCATGGGCGCAAATTTACCGCCGGGCACAGCTGCCCTGTGCGGTGCAGACACGGAGGACACGAACGTGACAAAGAAAAAAATCGGCGTTTTGGGCGCAGGCACCTGGGGCATGGCGCTGGCACGGATGCTGTGTGTCAGCGGCAATGAGGTGCAGGTGTGGTCGGCACTGCCGGCCGAGGTGGACAGCCTTTCTGCTGCCCGGGTGCACCCCAACCTGCCGGGCATGAAGATCCCGGCCGAGCTGCAGTTCACCAAGAGCATCGAGGAGGTGTGCACCGGCAAGGATGTGCTGCTGTTTGCAGTGCCGTCGGTGTTTGTGCGCTCCACCACCGCCAAGGCCCGGCCCTATATCCCGGACGGACAGATCCTTGTGGACGTTGCCAAGGGCATGGAGCCGGATACCTTATATACCATGACCGAGGTCATCGCCGACGAGCTGAACCGTGAGGGCGGCCCCAAAGGGGTAAAGCTGGTAGCGCTCTCCGGCCCCACCCACGCCGAAGAGGTGGCGCTGGACATGCCCACTACCATCGTTTCGGCCTGCCCGGACGAACAGGCTGCAGAATTTGTGCAGGACGTGTTCAGCAACACCTGTATGCGGGTGTACACTAACCCCGATATCAAAGGCGTGGAGCTGAGCGGCGCGCTGAAGAACGTGATCGCGCTGGGCGTGGGCATCTCTACCGGCCTTGGCTATGGTGACAACGCCCGCGCGGCCCTCATCACCCGCGGCATTGCCGAGATTGCCCGGCTGGGTGTGGCCATGGGCTGCAACATCCACACCTTTGCGGGTCTGGCCGGCATCGGCGACCTGATCGTGACGGCCACCAGTATGCACAGCCGCAACAACCGCGCCGGCATCCTGATTGGCAAGGGCGAAAGCCCGGAGCAGGCCGTCAAGGAAGTTGGCATGGTGGTGGAGGGCATCAATGCGCTGCCTGCCGCTATGGAGCTGGCTGCAAAGTACAATGTGGAAATGCCCATTGTGCAGACGGTGAACGCCATCGTGAAGGAGGGCATGAGCGCCAGCGATGCTCTGCGCACCCTGATGGATCGTAACCGCAAGAACGAAATGCCGCAGGGATACGAAAACAACGGGTAAAACCAGTGAAAAGGCAGCTGACCGCAGGGTCGGCTGCCTTTTGTCCTTTTACGGGCAGTCCGGCTGCCCCGCAGACGCCGAAAACACAAAATAATTCAAATTTTTTACCAAAATCAGACGTAAAAGGGTAGAAGGTCGGGAAACTTTCTGCTATACTGAAACAGAACGCAAAAACCGGGGGACGTTTTGTGCACCCTGCCGGAGAGAAAGAGAGGAATCTGCCATGCCGTCAACCTATGCGCACCGCCGCTTTGGCGCCAATGTGCTGGAACATCTGCCGGATGAACTGCGTGCTCAGCTGGAACAGAACCGTGAGCTTTATGATATCGGCCTGCACGGGCCGGATCTGCTGTTTTATTACCATGCTGCCAAGTCCAACCCGGTGGGTGCACTGGGCAACGCCATGCACGAGGAGCCGGGGCGGGTCTTTTTTGACCGGGCGCGCAGGGTGGTGCACTGCGAGGCGGACCGGGATGCTGCGCTGGCCTATGCGCTGGGCTTTGTCTGCCACTTTGCGCTGGACAGCACCTGTCATCCCTATGTGGAGCAGTTCACCCGGGAAAGCGGCGTGACCCACTGCGAGATCGAGACCGAGTTCGACAATATGCTGCTGCGCCGGGACGGATACGACCCGCTGAAGTTTTTCACAGCCAGCCATATCCACCCGTCGGAACAGAATGCAAAGGCGATCGCGCCCTTTTACGAGGGCATCTCGGAGCAGGTGGCGCTGGACTCGCTCAAGGGCATGATCTCAGTGCACAGGTTGCTGCAGGCGTCCAATCCGGTCAAGCGCTGGGTGGTGCTGACAGGCATGAAGGTGGTGGGCAAATACGACATGCTGCACGGCCTTGTGGCAGATCCGCAGCCGAACCCGAAGTGCGTGGAGAGCGGCAAGCGGCTGGAAGAACTGTATGCGCAGGCGCTTCCACTGGCAGAAACGCTGATCCTGGAATTTGTGGCAAAGCTGGACACGGACCAGCCCCTAAGCAAGGCCTACGACCATACATTTGGGGAGTTCTGAGCAAGTTGATGCAGCCCAGCAGGGAAAGATGCTGTTTCCCGCTACGACCCTTTTGGTGAAAATGTGTTTGGAGCGCTCCGCAGAGCGCGACAAACACGAAAATAAAATTTCCGCTGAATATGGCCAGAACGTGAGCGGCGGCCATTTTAAATGATGAAATCTAAAAAGAGGGGGCACCGCCCGGCGGTGCGAGAGGAAACAAGATGAAACATGAAAAATTCAAGGTGACACCGCTGGAACGCGCGTGGATCCTGTACGATGTGGGCAACTCGGCCTTTGTGCTGATGATCGCAACGCTGGTGCCCATTTTCTTTAATGCGCTGGCCGAGGCCGGGGGATTGAGTCCGGTGAACTATCTGGCCTACTGGGGCTATGCAAGCTCGGTGGTCACGGTGATCACGGCAGTGCTGGGGCCGATTTTGGGCACGCTGGCCGATACCAGAGGCTTTAAAAAGCCCATCTTCATGCTCTGCCTGTTCGTGGGCGTGGCAGGCTGCTGTGCTATGGGCCTTGCCACTACATGGCTGCCGTTCCTGATCATCTTCATCCTTGCAAAGATCGGCTTTTCGGGCAGTCTGGTGTTCTACGATTCCATGCTGGGCGATGTGACCACCCCGGAACGCATGGATGTTGTGTCTTCGCAGGGCTATGCATGGGGCTACATTGGCAGCTGCTTGCCCTTTGTGGTGTGCTTGGCACTGGTACTGGGCAGCGGAGCCATCGGCCTGAGCCAGATGACCGCCCTTTCCGTGGCACTGCTCATCACCGCCGTGTGGTGGCTGAGCACCAGCCTGCCGCTGCTGCGGAAGTATAAGCAGATCAACTATGTGGAGGTGGAGCAGCACGCCATCCAGCAGAGCTTTGTGCGCATCGGCCACACCCTCAAGCACCTGTACGAGGATAAGCAGGTGTTCTGGTTCCTGCTGGCTTTCTTCTGCTACATCGACGGCGTGTATACCATCATCGATATGGCCACCGCCTACGGCACGGCACTGGGGCTGGAGACCACCGGCCTTTTGCTGGCCCTGCTGGTAACGCAGATCGTGGCCTTCCCGTCGGCGCTGATCTTTGGACGCCTGAGCGCAAAATATCCGTCCAGCCAGCTTATCCCGGTCTGCATCGCAGCCTACACCGGCATTGCGGTGTTCGCCTTCTTCCTGACCAGCCAGTGGCAGTTCTGGGTGCTGGCCGTGCTGGTGGGCATGTTCCAGGGCGGCGTGCAGGCGCTCAGCCGCAGCCACTTTGCCAAGATCATCCCGGTGGAAAAATCCGGCGAATACTTCGGCCTGTTCGATATCTGCGGCAAGGGCGCATCCTTCCTTGGCACCATGATCGTGAGTGTGGGCAGCCAGCTGACCGGCAGCGCCAATGTGGGCATCGGAATGCTGGCGGTGCTGTTTGCGGTGGGCTTTGTGCTGTTCCGGGTCTCCTGCAGGACTGAGGACGCAAAACAGGTCTAATAACACGATTTAAAATTGCCGACGCGTTCGCTTTGGCAATATCAGAGGAAAGATTGTTTTATAATTTTGCAAACAAGCCAGCCCGGTGGGGCTGGTTTGTTTGCTTTTTCACGGGAAGGGCGCAATGGCAAACGGCATTTTGCCTGCGCTGGCTCCCTGCGGGAACATTCGCGCGGCAGATAGCGCACAAGCTTACCCGCACGGTTTGTCGCGTAAGCGACTCGAAATCGGCGGAACACAAAAAAACCTCTAGCGAAGCGACTTGGATTTTTTGTATGGAGCCTAACTGCTTTGGGGTCTAAAAGGGGCGAGTAGCCCCTTTTTCATGGATCCAGCGCGTTGAAATCGCTGGTTGTTTTCTGGTTCTCTTTTGCAACCAAAAGAGAACATACCTGGCGGTAATGCTTTTTACAAAAGGCATTAAACTCAATCTACGCGAAAACGCCCTGCATGGGAAGCGAATGATTGAAAATCGCCCTTCTGGTTATTATTAACAAACCTGTAATTGTGTTTTTCGCTCTCGAATGATACAATAGAGGCAATGACTTCAAAACCGCAAAGGAGAAAACGAAATGGAACGATTTCCCGGTTATACCACCCTGCGCACCGAGCCCTGCCCGGAACAGCACGGGACTCTGACCGTGCTCACCCATGATGTGAGCGGTGCCACCGTGCTGCTGGTGGAAAATGAAGATATCAATAAGGCATTCGGCATCGGCTTCGGCACCTTCCCGTCCGATGACACCGGTGTGTTCCACATTCTGGAACACTCGGTGCTGGCGGGCAGCGAGAAATACCCGGTCACTTCGCCGTTTCTGCAGCTGCTCAAAAGCAGCATGGCGTCCTTCCTCAATGCCATGACCTTCCCGGACAAGACCGTGTATCCCTTTGCTACCCCCAACGAGACCGACTTCAAGAACCTGATGGACGTCTACCTGAACGCAGTGTTCTGCCCGCTGGCTATGGTGGACAAGGCAGTGTTCGAGCAGGAGGGCTGGCACCGCAGTGCCGACGGCACCGTGAGCGGAGTGGTGTACAACGAGATGCAGGGCGCGCTGGCCGCACCGGATGCACAGCTGGAAAATGCACTGGAACGGGCCATGTTCCCGGATACAGCCTACGGCTTTGTTTCCGGCGGTGACCCGGCCAGCATCCCGGCACTGACCTACGAAAAATATAAGCGGGTGTACCGCCGCCATTACAGTGCAGACAATTGCTGCATCACCCTTTACGGCAGGATGGATATGGCTGAAAAGCTGGAACTGCTGGACAGAGATTATCTCTCTAAAATGCCCAAGGGCACCAGCCGTCCGCGGCTGACTGCGCAGGATGAGCAGGCCGGAGCCTGCGTGGAGCTGCCCTATTACACGGAGAACCCGGAGCCGGACGAGGTGCAGTGTGCACTGGCATGGTACACCGGTGCCTTTGCGGACCGGGAGCGTCAGCTGGGCGTGGAGGTCCTGCTGGACGCCTTGCTTGGCACCAACAACTCACCGCTGAAAGCCGCACTGCTGGCCGAAAAGCTGGGTGCGGATATCGACATCGGCTTTGATGACAGCACCCTGCAGCCGGTGCTAGAGCTGGTGCTGCGCGGTGCTACCAAAGAGACTGCAGGCCGGTTTTCTGCCGCTGTGCGCAAGGCTGTGGACGGCATCCTGACCGAGGGCATCCCGCAGGAGCTGCTGCTGGCCTCGCTGAACGCGGCGGAGTTCGCATCCCTTGAGCGCCCGGGCAGCCTGCCGGACGGCGTGCTGGATGCCATCAACGCTTCCACCGGCTGGCTGCACACCGGCGACCCGGCTCTGCTGCTGCACACGGACAGGCTGTTTGCTTCCCTGCGGGAAAAGATGGCCGACGGCTGGTTCGATGAGCTGCTGCGTGAGCTGTTTGCACCAGCCCCGGTGCAGGTGGTGCAGGTGCCCACCCTGCCCGGAAAGGACGAGGAGAACGCGCCTGTCCGCACCGACGGCAAGCTGGTGCTGGAACACCCGCTGACCGCCGCCGACCTTGGCGACGGCGCAAAGACTGCACCCGAAACGCGGGAACTGCTGGCCGGGGCACAGCTGCTGCATCACCCCTCGGCGGGCAGCCTGTATCTGAATTTCTACTATGACCTTGGCAATGTGAAGCCCGAGGACATGCAGTATCTTGATCTGCTGACCGATGTGCTGGACGAACTGGACAGCAGCAAGCACACCGCCCGGCAGCTGAACACCCTGCGCAGCACATGGCTGGGCGACAGCCGCGTGCAGCTGGACATCTGGACCGGCCGTCAGGAGGGCGCACCCTGCCACGCAAAACTGAGCCTGTGCCTGAGCCTTCTGGAACGCAGTCTGGATAAGGCGGTGGAGCTGGGCGGCGAGTGGCTGTATGACACCATCCTCACCGGCCCAGCGGCAGAAGCAGCCTTTGCCCGGGTGCTGAGCCAGCAGAAACTGAACATGGAACAGCAGTTCATTCAGCAGGGCAATGTATACGCAGCCACCCGCGCCAGTGCCCACTACACGGTGGACGGTGCGGTGAGTGAACGCTGCAGCGGTGTGAGCTATTACAAGTTCTTGTGTGGCGTGCAGGAGCGCGGCAATTGGGCAGCACTGGGTGAAAAGCTGGATGCCCTGCGCACAGAGGTGCTGCAGCACGCGGAGCTGACGGTCAGCCTGTACGGCAGCGAGGATGCCCTTGCAAAGTTGCGCACTCTGCTGCCGGACAGCCGCTTTGCTGCCGAGGGCCGCGCTGCGGCAAAGCCCTATGTGGAGCCGCTGACACCGCCGGTGAACGAAGCGTTTATCATTGACGGCGGTGTGAACTACGATGTACAGGTATGGCCCATGGAGCGCCGCAGCGACCGCAAGGCGCTGGCCCGCGTGATGAGCTACGAATACCTGTGGCACAACATCCGTGAGGTGGGCGGCGCTTACGGCACCGGAATGCTGACCCGTGCCCAGACCGAGGGACTGTACACCTATCGTGACCCCCACCTGACCGAGAGCTACGAGACCTTTGCCAAGGCCCCCGAGGTGCTGGCAGGCCGGGAGTACACCGAAAAAGACCTGACCGAGTTCATCGTGGGTGCGGTGTCCGAGATGGATTCGCCCAAAAAGCCCAACGCTGAGGCCAAGGAGCTGGACCGCCGGTACTTCTGCGGCATCACCGATGCCATGCTGGCCGCGGACCGTAAGGCTATGTGCAGCGTGACAGCTGAAACGATCCGGGCACAGGCCGCAGATCTTGCAGACCGGATGGCAAACGCCACCCGTGTGGCCTTTGGCAGCAAGGACGCTGTGGAAGCAGGCAAGCAGCTGTTTGACCGCATCGAGACCCTGTAAGCAGAACCGAAACTGAATCTGTAACGAAAGCAGGCACTCTGCCTTTGCCCCAG
>ENA-ORSA01002831-ORSA01002831.1-human-gut-metagenome-genome-assembly--contig:-NODE-2831-length-11842-cov-3.049885_pt1 | contig 11842 bp, 9 predicted proteins | sample MGYA00242179_ERZ509142 | MGnify/ENA primary metagenome ERZ509142 (study PRJEB26280, sample SAMEA2338659) | human gut metagenome | biome: human gut; feature: human-associated habitat; material: faeces... | reverse complement strand
TGTCATCAAGAGCTCCGGCTACCGTATCGGCCCGTTCGAGGTGGAAAGTGCCCTGATGACCCATCCAGCGGTGGTGGAATGTGCCATTACCGGTGTGCCCGATGAAATTCGCGGACAGGTAGTGAAAGCAACCATTGTATTGGCAAAGGATTACAAGCAGAAAGCCGGGCCGGAACTGGTGAAGGAATTGCAAGACCACGTGAAACGGGTGACGGCGCCTTACAAGTATCCGCGTGTCATCGAATTTGTGGATGAATTGCCGAAGACCATCAGCGGAAAAATCCGCCGGGTGGAAATTCGAGAAAAAGACAATGCGTAAATGATAAAAAATACTATCTTTGCATCATTACGTAAAAATTTGAATTAATTTATCGGGATGAAAGGTAGTTTTTTTATTAATTGGTTGTCTGCATTATGCATTTTTGCAGTTTCTGGGCCTTTGGGAGCTCAGGTGGTAAAGCATGAACGGCTACTTTCCTTTGAGGAGGGAGTGCCACAGGAACTTTCTGGAAGCAACTCGAAGTTGTCAATCACTGAGGAGCATTACAAGGATGGCACGCATTCCCTGCGATGGACGTATGAGCCGGGAGCAGTGCTTTCCTTGAAGAAGGATCTGAAGTTTGAACCGAAAGATCCTACGGGAAAGGATACCTATTTGTCTGCTTTTATTGTATGGGTGTATAATGAAAAAGCCATTGATAAAAAAATTACCTTTCAGTTTCTGAAAGATGGGAAGGTGTGTACGTCTTTCCCGTTTGGCATCAACTTTACCGGATGGCGTGCAGCATGGGTGTGCTATGAGCGCGACATGGAAGGGACACCGGAAGAAGGGATGAACGAACTGCGCGTGGTGGCGCCGGATGTGAAAGGAGAACTGTTCATTGATCATTTGATTCCGGCCAGCAAGGTGGATGCCCGTCAGCAGGCGGCTGATGTGCAGGTACCTTTTGTGCACAAAGGTACTACGAATCACTGGCTGGTGATTTATCCGCATTCGTTGTGGAAATCCGACCTGCCTTTGGTACCGGTGTCTGAGAAAGAGCTTCAGGACATGCACTTGATGGAGAAGCGCTACCGGGACATGATTTATACGCCGGGCAAACTTTCCCAAAAACAGATTGACAATATCCGTCGTAAATACGAGGCTTACCACATTGTATATAAGAATGGAAAGGTGAGTGGACTTCCTATCTTTATGGTGCGTCAGTCGGAAGCTTACGAGCGAATGATTCCACACTGGGACAAGGATATGTTTACTAAACTGGGCATGGAGATGAAGGCCTATTTTGACCTGATGAAAGCCATTGCCGTGGCGTATCATAATGCACAGGATGCGGAGGTAAAGCAGGAAATGCGTCAGAAATTCATGGCCATGTACGCCCACATTACCGACCAGGGAGTAGCCTACGGGAGCTGCTGGGGTAATATTCATCATTACGGATACAGCGTGCGCAATTTGTATATCTCTTATTTCCTGATGAAAGACGTGTTGCGGGAAGAAAACCGTCTGGCAGAAGCGGAAGCGACCATGCGCTGGTATGCCATCACGAACGAGGTATACGCCAAACCGACCGGAAACGGTATTGACATGGATTCATTTAATACCCAGACTTCCGGACGAATTGCCAGTATCCTGATGATGGAAGATACGCCGGAAAAGTTGCGCTACCTGCGTTCTTTTTCCCGCTGGATTGATTATGGATGTCGGCCGGCACCGGGATTGGCAGGGGCGTTCAAGAGTGACGGGGCTGCTTTCCATCACCGGAACAATTATCCGGCCTACGCGGTAGGAGGACTGGACGGAGCGACCAATATGATTTACCTGATGAGCGGAACGACCTTTGCGGTATCGGAACTGGCGCATCAGACGGTAAAGAATGTGTTGCTGGCCATGCGTTTCTATTGCAACCAGCAACAGTTTCCTTTGTCTATGTCGGGACGTCATCCCAACGGAAAAGGGAAACTGATTCCGGTGCAATATGCCATGATGGCGATTTCGGGTACTCCGGACGGAAAAGAAAAATACGATGCAGAGATGGCGGCAGCTTACCTTCGACTGGTGAGAGAGCCTGTAAAACCCGGAGTGAATGAACCGGATTATTTGCCGCAGGCACCGGCCGGACTGGAACGAAAACTGGAAAAGAAATTGCTGAAGGCAGGCTTTGCGCCGGAAAAAGACCCGCAAGGAAATTTGGCGTTGGGATACGGCTGTGTGTCTGTACAGCGTCGGAGCAACTGGGCGGCAGTCGTACGTGGTTTTTCTCGTTATTTTTGGGATGCCGAGCATTACCTGGATGCGAATTTCTACGGACGTTATCTGGGTTATGGCAGCATGCAGGTGCTGACGGCCCGACCGGGAGAAAGAGTGACCTTTACGACCAGTGGGTGGCAGGAAAACGGCTTCGATTGGAACCGGATTCCGGGTGTTACTTCCATTCATCTGCCGTTTGACCAGTTGCGTGCCCGGGTATTGAACGTGGATGCTTTCTCAGGCATGGAAGAAATGCTGTATTCAGATGAAGTATTTGCGGGAGGACTTTCGCAAGAGCACGAGAATGGCAATTTTGGCATGAAGTTGCATGAACATGACAAGTACAACGGCTCACACCGTGCGTGGATATCCTATCATTTCTTTGGAAATACGATTGTGGCCTTGGGTTCAGACATAGAAAACCTCAATCAGGAGTATCCAACTGAAACTACGGTGTTCCAGTTGGCTGCCATTACGCCAGAAGAAAAGGCTTACTGGAATAAATGGACCGACAACGGTCATACGTATCTGGCTCCGAATGGAATCGGTTATTATGTACCTGGAAAGGCTTCGTTTGAAAAGCATTTCCCGCAAGTTACAGTGGGAGAACGCAGTGTGAAACCAACGTCGGGCGATTGGGTTTCGCTGGTATTCAATCATGGAAAAGCCCCGAAAGGAACTTCGTATGAATATGCCGTATTGCCTCAGACGGATGAGGCGGCCTTGACGCAGTTTGCCAAGCACCCTACTTATCGAGTGCTTCAGAAAGACCGGAACGCGCATATCGTAACTTCCAAAGCCGAGCATCTGACTTCTTATGTTTTGTTTGAAACGCCTCAGAAGAGTTTGCCGGGAGATTTTATCGAGAAAGCAGACACTTCCTGTCTGGCCATGGTGAAACAGGTGGATAAGAAGAAACTGGTGTTGACGGTGGCTCAGCCGGATATGGCTTTTTATCGTGGCCCCAGCGATGAGGCTTTTGACGAGAATGGCAAGCGAATAGAACGCAGCATTTATTCTCGTCCTTGGATTGACAACGAGAGTCAGGAAATCCCGGTCACCCTCACTTTGAAAGGAAAATGGAACGTGACTCCTCATCCGGCTGTGGAAGTGCTGAAGGCTGATAAGAAACAGACCGTGTTACGGTTTACGTGCCGGGAAGGAAAAAGCTACGATGTACAGTTGAGTAAATAGAATGCGGATGTAAGTAAAGAATAAAACCAAACAAGCAAGCCGGAGTGCATAAAGAGCGCCCCGGCTTGCTTGTGTATCGTGGTTATGCAATCAATTTTTTCTAAATACGGGTATCGGCTCCCCACATCATTTTCTCGCGCAGGGTGTTGAAGAAAGAGTGATGGCAGCGTTTCACAATGCGGATGAAATGTTCGCCCCGTCGGATGGTCAGTTGGCTACCTTCGCGGAAGGTTTCACTGCGGCCGTCGATGGCAATCAGAAAATTGTGACTGCGGCTTTCCACTTCCAGGGTGATTTCCCAGTCATCCCGAATCACGATGGGGCGTACGTTGAGGCTGTGCGGGGCTACGGCGGTCAGGCTGATGGTTCCGCTTTGAGGAACCAGAATCGGGCCACCCACACTGAGGGAGTATCCCGTGGATCCCGTTGGAGTGGCAATGATCAGTCCATCGGCCTGATACACATTCAGTAATTCCCCGTTGACGTATGCGCGAATGGAAATCATGGAAGAACTGTCACGTTTCAGGATGGCAATTTCATTCAGTCCGTAGGGATACCCTTTCAGTACCTGGCCGTTGCTGGTCAGTTTCAAGACCCTTCGCGGTTCGGCCAAGTACATTCCTTGGTGGATTTCTTCGAAGGTCTCTTCCATCTGGTCGGGGGTAATATCGGCCAAAAATCCCAAGCGGCCGGTGTTGATACCCAATATGGGAATTTCTTTGTTCCCTACTAAGCTGGCAGTTTTCAGAAACGTACCGTCTCCTCCGATGCTGAGCGCCATGTCGGCAGTAAAGTCATCGTGTCCGTTGAAGATTTCCAAACCGGTTAAATCCGCGCTCGTATGCAGACGCAGAAACTCGTAGAATTCACGGTGAATGCAAATGTGTGCTTCCTTCCGGCGAAGGATTTCCAGCAAATGGGTCACGTGAGCTGATTTATGTTCCTGATACGTATTTCCAAAGAGGGCGAATTTCATCTTCCGCTGCATATAGGGTGGTTTTTTATCAATCTTTTTAAGAATAAACATGGCAAGTTTCTCGTAAAACCTGCTAACTTTGCACGTTGTTGACGCAAAGATATAAAAAATCGTGCAATATGACTAAATTAAGTGTGAATATAAATAAGGTGGCTACGCTTCGAAATGCACGAGGCGGAAACAACCCTGATGTAGAGAAAGTAGCACTGGACTGCGAGCAGTTTGGGGCGGAAGGTATTACGGTTCATCCACGTCCGGATGAACGGCATATCCGTTATGCCGATGTGTATGCCTTGCGCCCGGTGTTGAAAACCGAATTTAATATCGAAGGATATCCCTCGAAGGAGTTCGTCGATTTGGTGTTGAGGGTGAAACCCACTCAGGTTACTTTGGTCCCGGATGCGCCAGACCAGATTACTTCTAACTGTGGATGGGATACCAAAACGCATCAGTCTTTCCTTACCGAGCTGATGGATACATTCGGAGAAGCGGGTATACGTACTTCTATCTTTGTGGGAACGGATCTGGAAATGCTTGAATATGCGGCTAAGACAGGTGCAGACCGAGTTGAGTTGTATACGGAACCTTATGCCTCTCTTTATCCTCAAAATCCGGAAGCAGCGGTTGCTCCTTTTGTAGCGGCTGCCGACCGTGTGCACAAGTTGGGTATGGGGTTGAATGCAGGACACGATTTGAGCCTGGTGAATCTGAAATATTTTCACGAACATATACCTTGGTTGGATGAAGTCTCTATCGGTCATGCCTTGATATGCGATGCACTGTATTTAGGATTGAAGAAAACCATTGAAGAATATAAAAATTGCCTTCGTTAAATTATGATGACATTAACTTTACTGGCTGCCGCTCAGGCTGTAGCCGACACAATGGCCGGAGCAAATCCGGTACTGACTCCGGTTTCTTCCGGTGAGCCACAGATGAATCTTTGGGACATGGCCTGCAAGGGAGGCTGGATTATGATTGTACTGGCTGTGATGTCGGTAATCGCTTTCTATATTTTCTTTGAACGGGCAGTAGCCATCCGTAAGGCGGGAAAGGATGATCCTTTGTTTATGGACCGCATCCGCGACTACATCAAGTCGGGCGAAATCAAGTCGGCCATCAACTATTGCCGCATTACGAACACTCCTTCGGCCCGCATGATTGAGAAGGGAATTACCCGTATGGGCCGTCCGGTAGCCGATGTGCAGGCCGCCATTGAAAATACTGGAAACATTGAAGTGGCCAAGCTGGAAAACGGCTTGTCTATCATGGCTACCATTTCGAGCGGGGCACCGATGTTGGGATTCCTCGGAACGGTGACTGGTATGGTGCGTGCCTTTTGGAACATGGCCAATGCGGGCAACAACATCGACATCACTTTGTTGTCAAGCGGTATTTACGAAGCCATGATTACGACGGTGGGCGGATTGGTGGTCGGCATTGCCACGATGTTTGCCTACAACCATCTGGTGTACCGTGTGGACAAGGTGGTGAGTCAGATGGAAGCACGCACACTGGCTTTCATGGACTTGTTGAATGAACCGACTGAAAAATAAACGCGTATGGCATTAAAGAGAAGACAGAAAATATCACCCAGCTTCAGCATGTCGTCTATGACCGACTTGATTTTCCTGCTGCTGATATTTTTTATGATTACTTCTACCATGGTATCGCCGAATGCCATCAAGGTGCTTCTGCCTCAAGGTTCGGAGCAGACTTCGGCCAAACCTATGGCGCGGGTGATCATTGACAAAGACCTGAACTATTATGGTGCTTTCGGCAACGAGGATGAAATGCCGCTGGCCATCGATGAGGTGGCTGCGTTTCTTCAGGAATGTGCCCGGAAAGAACCGGAAATGTATGTAGCCCTGTATGCCGACGAGTCCATTCCGTATCGTGAAATCGTTCGGGTGCTGAATATTGCGAACGAGAATCATTTCAAGATGGTCTTGGCAACTCGCCGTCCGGATAAAAACTAAAAAGCAGAGTGACGTTGAAAAAAAATAAGGTAATCGGAATTGTATGTACGGTGGTTTTGCACCTGCTGGTGTTGCTGCTGCTGTTTTTCCTGAAGCTGACCGTGCCGGCAGAGCAGGAAGAGGGCGGTGTGCCCGTGATGCTGGGCAACACGGAACTGGCAGAAGGGGAAGCCGACCCTTATACCTTGACTGAGGTGGACATGATGCCGTCGGAAGAACCATCCTCTTCTCAAGAGGCTGCTGAGGCACCCGCCGTGGAGCAACCGATGATTACGCAGCAGGATGAACCTTCCTTGCAGGTGAAAAAGGAAACCCCGAAAAAAGAAACACCCAAGAAGGAGCAACCAAAGAAAACCCCGGTAAAGACGGAGACAAAGCCTGTGAACAAGCCGAAGGAGAAAACCGAAGCAGAGAAACGGGCCGAAGCAGAAAAGGCTGCGGCACAGGCGGCTGCCAACAAGATAGCCGGTGCTTTTGGAAAGGGTTCCCAGATGGGAAGTAAAGGCAATGCATCGGGTTCAGGCTTGCAGGGAAGTCCTACGGGAAATTCTTCTACCGGAAAGACGAGTGGGGTAGGCGGTCGTGATGCATTCGATTTAAATGGACGAACAGTGAGGGGTGGACAACTTCCAAAACCTGTCTACAATGGTCAGGATGAGGGTCGTGTGGTAGTCACCATTGTGGTGAATCCTGCGGGACAAGTTATCAGGGCCACCACCAACAACAAGCTGACGAACACGGTGAATCCGGCATTGCGGAAAGCTGCGGAAGAGGCGGCCCGAAAAGCCCGCTTCAATGCGGTGGATGGGGTGAACAACCAAAGTGGTACCATCACCTATTATTTTAAATTGAGATAATTTTTAATTCTAAACAGATAGATTTATGAAAGCAGTTTGTATCTTTTTGGCTGAAGGTTTCGAGGAAATGGAAGCCATGTTCCCGTTGGATATCATGCGTAGAGGCGGATTGAATGTGAAAACCGTGTCTGTAACCGGCAATAAGACCGTGACCAGCTCTCATCAGGTACCTATCGTAGCCGATATGTTGTTTGAAGACCTGAAAGAGGAAGAAGTGGAAATGATTGTACTTCCCGGAGGACTGCCAGGTGCCACTAACTTGGATGCACATGCCGGACTGGACAAGCTGATTATGAGTTTTGCTGCTGCCGGAAAACCGCTGGCTGCCATCTGTGCCGCACCGATGGTTTATGGCAAGCGTGGTTTGCTGAAAGGCAAGAAAGCAACCTGCTATCCGGGCTTCGACAAGTTCCTGGAAGGAGCGGAATATACAGGCAACATGGTCGAAATCGTGGACAATTTCATTTTGGGTAAAGGTCCGGGTGCCGCACCTGCCTTTGGCTTTGCCATTCTGGAAAAATATGCCGGTGCAGAAAAGACCCTTGAAGTGAAAAAAGGAATGTTGCTGGCATAATGAAGAAATATGTCATTGTGGTAGCGGGAGGAAAAGGCCTGCGTATGGGGGGAGAGATTCCCAAGCAGTTCATACCGGTAAAAGGGAAACCGGTACTGATGCGTACGCTGGAGGCTTTTCATGCCTGTGACCCGCAGATTGAACTGATAGTGGTGCTTCCAGTGGAACAGCGTTCCTACTGGGAGCACCTTTGTGCTGAGTATGGCTTTGCCTTGTCTCATCGGATTGCGGCAGGGGGAGAAACCCGTTTTCATTCCGTGAAAAACGGACTGGCTCTGGTGGAGGAAGACGGAATAGTCGGAGTACATGACGGGGTTCGTCCTTTCGTCTCTTCTCAAGTGATTGCGGACTGTTATGCGAAGGCCCCCACTCTGCAGGCCGTAGTGCCTGTGACGGATGTGGTGGAAACCGTACGTCATCTGTTGCCCGAAGGAGGCAGTGAGACCGTATCGCGCAATGAATACAAGTTGGTGCAGACACCGCAGGTCTTTACGGTGGAACTGTTGAAACGGGCATACGCACAGGAATACAAGCCTTTCTTTACCGACGATGCTTCGGTGGTGGAAGCATTAGGACAGCCGGTACACCTGGTACTTGGCAATCGGGAAAATATCAAACTCACCACTCCTTTTGACCTGAAAGTAGCTGAATCTCTTATCGACGACTGATGTTTGACTTATCCACACGCGACGTGAAATATTTACCGGGGGTAGGACCGCAGCGAGCTGCCCTGCTGAATAAGGAATTGAATATCTATTCCTTACGTGACCTGTTGTATTATTTCCCCTATAAGTATGTGGACCGCAGCCGTTTGTATTATATTCACGAGATTGACGGCAACATGCCTTATATTCAGTTGCGCGGAAGGATTCTAAGTTTTGAACTGTTCGGTGAAGGTCGCCAGCGTCGGTTGGTAGGACATTTTACTGACGGTACAGGCGTGGTGGACTTGGTGTGGTTTCAGGGATTGAAGTACATCACTGGAAAGTACAAGGCCAACGAGGAGTACATCGTGTTCGGAAAGCCGACGGTGTTCAACGGGCGTATCAACGTGGCGCATCCCGACATCGACTCGGCGCAGGAACTCACTCTTTCCACCATGGGGCTTCAGCCCTACTACAATACCACGGAAAAGATGAAGCGTACTAGCCTGAATTCGCATGCGCTGGAAAAGCTGATGAAGAATCTGTTTCAGGCCTTGCAGAAGGAAATCTTTGAGGAGACCCTGAGTCCGTCCTTGATTGCGGCTCACCAGCTGATGCCTTTGACCGATGCATTATATAACATTCATTTTCCGCAGAATCCAGAACTTCTCCGCAAGGCACAGTATCGGCTGAAATTCGAGGAACTGTTCTATGTGCAGCTTAACATCCTCCGTTACACCAAGGAACGCCGCAATAAGTTCCGGGGATTGGTGTTCGAGCATGTAGGCGAGATTTTCAATACTTTTTATGCCCATCACCTGCCTTTTCAGTTGACGGGGGCTCAGAAACGTGTCATCAAGGAAATGCGTCGCGACATGGGCAGCGGGCGGCAGATGAACCGGCTGTTGCAGGGAGACGTGGGAAGTGGAAAGACTTTGGTGGCCTTGATGACCATGCTGATTGCCTTGGACAACGGATTCCAAGCCTGCATGATGGCTCCTACCGAAATTCTGGCTACCCAGCATTATGAAACTATCCGCCACTTTTTGGAAGGGATGCCGGTGCGGGTAGAATTGCTGACCGGCAACGTGAAAGGCAAGCGCAGGGAAACGATTCTCCGCGACTTATTAACAGGGGATGTGCATATCTTGATTGGGACGCATGCCGTGATTGAGGATACGGTTAACTTTTCTTCGTTGGGACTGGTGGTTATTGACGAACAGCATCGTTTTGGAGTAGCCCAGCGAGCCAAGCTGTGGGGCAAGAATACCCGTCCTCCCCATGTGCTGGTCATGACGGCCACTCCAATTCCTCGTACGCTGGCCATGACTTTGTATGGCGACCTTGATGTGTCGGTCATCGACGAATTGCCTCCCGGCAGAAAACCCATCCAGACCATCCATCAGTTTGACAACCGCCGGAAAAGCATGTATGAGTTCATGCGCAAACAGATTCAAGAGGGACGTCAGGTGTATATTGTGTATCCGTTGATTCAGGAAAGTGAGAAGATGGACATCAAGAACCTGGAAGAAGGCTATTTGCACATTTGCGAGGAATTTCCCGAATACGAGGTCAGCAAGGTACACGGCAAAATGAAACCGGCCGAGAAAGAGGAGGAAATGCAACGCTTCCTGGCCAATGAAACCCAGATTATGGTGGCCACTACCGTGATTGAAGTAGGGGTGAATGTGCCCAATGCGTCGGTAATGGTCATCGAAAATGCCGAACGTTTCGGACTTTCCCAGCTGCACCAGCTCCGTGGACGAGTAGGCCGGGGGGCTGACCAGTCGTATTGCATTCTGGTGACTGGATACAAGCTGACAGAAGAAACCCGCAAGCGTATCGAGATTATGGTGCAGACCAACGACGGCTTTGAGATTGCCGAGGCTGATTTGAAACTGCGTGGTCCCGGTGATTTGGAAGGTACCCAGCAGAGTGGGGTGGCCTTTGACTTGAAGATTGCCGATATCGCCAAAGACGGGCAGTTGCTGCAATACGTCCGTGGCATTGCCGAACGCCTCTTGGATGACGATCCTGAGGGCATAAAACCGGAGAACCGGATTGTTTGGCAGCAATTGAAAGAACTCCGGAAGAAGAATGTGAACTGGTCGGTGATATCTTGATGACAGAGGGACTGCTTTTTCTGTATGTAAATCTTAGAATATGAATGCATGGAAAGGCGAATGCCGGAACTTTTGAAATATAAATGCTAGTATCTTGTTCCAAATGATTGATGCTGGAGGTGGAATGTGACTTCGTTTTCTGAAGTTCATAAGAAGTTTTGTCGTTATTATTTGTGTTTGTGAGGAAATTTTACGAGGTTTGTAACATATACACCTTTGTTCCCCACACAACAGGATAAAACAAGAAATACTATGCATATGAAAACAAAACTTTATCTTTTTTGTATTGCATTGCTTGCTCCGTTGATTGCTTATGGAGGTTGTCGAATTGAACGGAAAACAATGCCTTGCAAACTTTTGAAAACCATTTCTGAACGAGAGTATTCCATCTGTTTGCCAGCCAGTTATTCCGAAACGGATAATCGGACCTATCCGGTATTGTATTTATTGCACGGGGGAGGAACGCATCATACAGAATGGGAAGAAAATGGACGGTTACAGACAGTGGTCGACTCTTTGGTGGCTCAAGGATGTATGGAAGAAATGATTATAATCTGTCCGGAGGCTAATAAGAACAATATGATTTGGTTTAATGCTCCCCACTGGAAATATGAAGATTATTTTTTTCAGGAGTTAATGCCTTATATGGAACAGCATTATAAAATTAAAGCAGAAAAACGTTATCGGGGAGTCGCTGGATTCTCCATGGGAGGTGGAGCATCTGTAGTTTATGGTATTCATCATCCTGAACTTTTTACTATGGTTTTCGATATGAGTGGTTATTTGCGCAGACAACCGATGGAGTTCCTGAAAAACGACCCCAGTGCGGAATGGCGTCAGCAACTGGTAGAAAATTGCAATCCAATTCCGGTCATTCTGAAGGCTACAAAGGAGCAAGTTGAAAATTGGAAGACCGTACGGTGGTTTGTGGATTGTGGAGATAAAGATTTTACCTTGGAAGCTAATATGGATTTAGTAAAAGCATTTCGCCAGCAAGGGATTGATTATGAGATGCGTGTGAGGGCGGGAGCACACGATTGGGGATATTGGCATACTTCATTGAAGATGGCTTTGGTCTATTTCTCATGGAGTATCTGTAAATAATTATTACATTCAAGTAAAAGCTGATTTATATAAAGTGTATTTTTATTCTGCTAGTGCTCTTGATTTTGTTGATATTTCATGAAGTAGGGATATTCAGTAAATGTCCCCCAAAAATAAAATGGCATATGAAGTGATTATGG
>ENA-ORSA01002812-ORSA01002812.1-human-gut-metagenome-genome-assembly--contig:-NODE-2812-length-11905-cov-2.741350_pt1 | contig 11905 bp, 6 predicted proteins | sample MGYA00242179_ERZ509142 | MGnify/ENA primary metagenome ERZ509142 (study PRJEB26280, sample SAMEA2338659) | human gut metagenome | biome: human gut; feature: human-associated habitat; material: faeces... | reverse complement strand
TGAAAGAAGAAATCTCCCGGCGCAGAACGTTTGCGATCATCTCGCACCCCGACGCCGGTAAAACGACACTGACTGAAAAGTTCCTGCTCTACGGCGGGGCGATTGCGCAGGCGGGCGCGGTCAAGGGCAAGAAGAATTCGCGTGCGGCGGTCTCCGACTGGATGGAGATCGAAAAGCAGCGCGGCATTTCGGTCACGTCTTCCGTTATGCAGTTCCAGTATGAGGGCTACTGCATCAATATTCTGGATACCCCGGGACACCAAGACTTCTCGGAGGATACGTACCGCACGCTCATGGCTGCGGACTCGGCGGTCATGGTCATCGACGGCGCGAAGGGCGTGGAGCCCCAGACGAGAAAACTCTTCAAGGTCTGCGCGATGCGCCACATCCCGATTTTTACGTTCATCAACAAAATGGACCGCGAGTCGCGCGACCCCTTTGATCTGCTCGATGAGCTCGAGAACGAGCTCGGCATTGAGACCTACGCCTGCAACTGGCCGATTGGCTCGGGCAAGGAATTTCAGGGCGTGTACGACCGCAGAGTCGGTCAGCTGCTGTTCTTCTCGGGCGTATCGGGCAAGAACCGGGCGGACAAGCTGGAAATCGACCTCGACGATGCCAAGGTTTCCGAGCTCATCGGCGAGAAGCGGCACGCGCAATTAAAGGACGATGTGGAACTGCTTGGCGCGGGACGCGAGTTCGACATGGAGGAAGTGCAGCGCGGAGAGCTGTCTCCGGTGTTCTTTGGCTCGGCGCTTACGAACTTCGGCGTGGAGCCGTTCCTCGAAGAGTTTCTGCGCATGACCCCGAGCCCGCTGCCGCGCGTGGCCGACTGCGGCCTGATCGACACGTTCAGCCCCGATTTTTCGGCGTTCGTCTTCAAGATTCAGGCGAACATGAACAAGGCCCACCGCGACCGGCTGGCTTTCATGCGCATCTGCTCGGGCAAGTTCGAGCGCGACGCGGAATATTACCACGTGCAGGGAAACAAAAAAATGCGCCTTTCCCAGCCGCAGCAGCTGATGGCCTCCGAGCGCGAGATCGTCGACGAGGCGTACGCGGGCGACATCATCGGCGTCTTTGACCCCGGCATTTTCTCGATCGGCGACACGATCTGCACGCCGGGCAAGAAATTCAAGTTCGGCGGCATCCCGACCTTTGCGCCCGAGCATTTCTCGCGCGTCAGCCCCAAAGACTCGATGAAGCGCAAGCAGTTCATCAAGGGCACGGAGCAGATCGCACAGGAGGGCGCGATCCAGATCTTCAAACTGCCGAATTCCGGCATGGAGGAGGTCATCGTGGGCGTGGTCGGCACGCTGCAATTTGACGTGTTCCAGTACCGCATGAAGGGCGAGTACGGCGTGGATCTGCGGATGGAGGGGTTACCTTATGAGTACCTCCGGTTCATCGACAAAGCGCCAGTGGCCGACCTCAAGGATTTGAACCTGTCTTCCGACGTGGAGCTCTTGGAGGACTACAAGGGAAGAAGCCTTCTCGTCTTCGCGTCCAACTGGTCGATCGATTACACGATCAAGCGCAATCCGGGTCTGGAGCTCTCCGAGACGGCGCAGAACTGGTAAGGTACGTGGGTCGATGTGGGCATCGACCCCTACGCAGCCATCTGACATCACGTGTTTGTAGGGGCCAATGCCCACATCGGCCCATCTGTGGTGTACGATGATTTTGCGTTGTTCACAAAAAATTCACAAATATTTTTCGCCGGGCGGATGGATAATCTGCCCGGTTTTTTCTTGAATTAGAAAATACAGGAAACTTAATTGAAACAAAAATGTAACAAATATAAAACAAATGGATACAAATTGTGCTGAAACGCGAAAAGAACCACAAGCGCTTGTAGTCAAGGGGTTCAGAATCTTAATTTCTCTTAAATCTCCACAAAATAGTTGCAAATTTTAATTTTTATGGTAAACTTAAAAAGAACAATCCCCGCAGAAGCGGGAAAACATGGAAGGAAATTGAGAGGTGTTCTTTATGAAGAAGAAATTGAGCAGACTCTTATGCGCGCTCCTCGTGATGACGATGGTGCTCGCAATGGTTCCCGCCGTCTCGGCGGCAGGTGCATCAGGCAGCGACCCCATTGTGCTGTACAAGGGTGAAAAGACTACGTCGGCCTACGGTTGTACGTTGCCCGGCCACACAAGTTCAGCCACGTTCTACGCTAGCTTTGGCGGCAGCAAGGAGACGCAGACGACGACAAAGTATGTAACGTATGATTCGAAGACCGGCCAGTTTACGGCCAGCGCGGCTACATACAAGGACTCGACCTGGGGCTATGTCAAGGCTGTCGTCAGCTGCAAGACCAAGAACTGCACAACTACGGCAGATACGGTCTATTTTAAGGTTTACGATGTTGCGAAGAGCGTTTCTCTGACGGACGAAAATGGCTCCAGCGTCTCAAATTCGATGCGGGTCACAAAAGAGGGGCAGAAGTTCTACTATACGCTCAGCCCCGTCGGAATGAATCCCGAGAATATTTCGGTTTCTGTTGAGCCCAGCTCGATTGCGACGGCGACAGTTACAAAAACCGGAAAGAATCCTTACATCACTGTGACGGCGCTTCAGGAAGGGCGGTCGGGCGAGCTGACCATTACGCTTGACGAAGGCCGGAGCAGTGAGATTTCGAAGACCTACACGATTATTACAGGTAAGACCGGCGTTCTGACGCTAAAGAACGGCAACGATATCGTTTCGAAGAGCAATTACGCAGATGACGAGATCGTAACGTTGGACGCAGCTGTCGGCAGCACGCTGACCCTGACCCCCACGGCGGACTCCACAATTGGTAAGGCCTCGGATGTCAGATGGTCGGTTACCGGCAACATTTCGATTTCCAGTGTCGATTCCAAGACCGGAAAAGCTACATTTACGGTTGATGGCCCTGGTACGTCTACGATTACCGCTACGCTCGATGGCGTAGCGGCTACGGTGAAGGTTCTTGCACTCAACAATATTACGAAGGTTGAGGCAAAGGGCGCATACACGCCTGATCAGGCAGTGATCGATGACGGCGAAATGGCGATCAACGATACGCTCAACCTCAAGGTGAAAATCACGCCGACGGCAAATCAGAGCAATGCGGAAAATGCAAAGTGGACGATCACCAGCGGCTCGCGGTACGTGGAATACACGTCCAATAATGTCAACGAGGATGACAGCACAATCGCAAAGGGCGAGATGGTTACGCTGAAGGCCAAAAAGGCAGGCACATTTTCTGTTAAGGTGGAGCTCGGCGGCAAGTCCGATGAGATCACCATGACGATTGCAAAGAATAGCTCCGCCATTACCATCAAAGAGATTCCCACCAGAACGCTCAGAGCAACGGTTCGTACCGGCACAGTTGACGAAATTGTTGCACAGATGAACAGCAACGATCTTTACAACTCGATTCCGGCCACGGCGACTGACGCTGGCGGAGACTACACTGTTCAGGTTCCGGTTAAGTGGTATGACGCGCAGATCACGTCTAAAACGAGCGCAACGGTTTCCGGCTATGCGGTGACCTCTCGCGAGGGTGATGAAAACACCTATAAGTATCAGGCAACCTGCAATAAGGATATTACAGCGACAGTCACGCTGACGGACGATGCTTCCGTTACGAGCATTGAAATCACCAGCAGCAAGGATCTTGCCATCGCGGACGACCGCGTGACGCTGACGGCAAATGCCGAGGTCATGCCGTCCAATGCGACAGTCAAGTATCAGTGGTATGTCAATGGAAAGTCCGTCAAGGACGCGACCAGCAAGACGTATACCTATACGATTCCGAAGGCTTCCACCGACAGCAGCACGTCCTATAAGTTCAAGTGCGAAGTGACCGCCACCTATAAGGGCGAATCCACAAGCACCATGTCCAAGGAATATACCGTCTCGGTTTCCAGAGACTACGCCGTCAGCGTTTCCACCTCGACCGGCAAGACCAGCTTCACCGTCGGCGATAAGCCCGAACTCGAAGCAACGCTTACCTATAAGGGCAGCAAGGTTTCCAACCCCTCCGTCACCTGGAAAATCTATGACGAGAAGGAAAACTCCATTGATTCCAACGTTGCGACCCTGTCCGCCAGCGGCAGCACGGCTACGCTGACCACGAAGGCAGTCAAGAACGCTTCCGGCGACAAGATTGTTGTCCGTGCGACGATCTCGGCCAACGGCCAGAGCTTCTCCAGCAGCGCGACGCTGACCATCAAGCCGGCGGAGGCCAGCACGGTCAAGCAGTCCGTCGGCTCCGGCGCGGCGCTCAAGGCTTCCAGCATCACCAGCGCCGTCACCAAGGCCGCGGGCTCGAACGCGAAGCTTTCCTACATTATTTTCAACACGCCGAAGAGCTGCACGCTGCAGAAGAGCTCCTCTTCCTCCTCTTCCATCGGCGATACGAAGTGCTACGTCTCCACGACCTCCGGCCAGAAGCTCTCCGACGTCTACGTCAAGACCTCTGCCTCCAGCGCTTCCGTCACCTACACCGCCTATGACGCGGACGATTACGTTCTGGCTACCGGCACGGTGAGCTTTGACGCGAACGATTCCGGCGACACCATCACCGCCTCCGGCGCAAGCCTCAAGACTATCGGCGCGGCCGACCAGATCACGGGCGAATACGCCAAAGCCGACTATGTGAAGTTCGATCTTCCGAGAGCAAGCGAGGGCAAGCTCTACTACGACTACACCACTATCTCCGACTTCGGCGGCGAGGTCAAGGACTCCGACAAGTACTACCTCGACGCGAGCAGCTCGCAGAACGACATTGAGGACGTGTACTTCCTGCCGGCGGCTGGCGTGACCGGTAAGTTCAAGATCGACTACACCGCGTATTCCTCCTCGAACTCCGACCTCGGCAGCGGCACGATTACCGTAAACATCAAGAGCAAGACCTCTTCCGATAAGTTTACCGATGTGTCCACGAAGACCGGCTTCCAGTGGGCGGCTGACTCCATCGACTTCGGCGCCGACAACGGCATCATCAAGGGCGCTACCACCTACACCTTCGCGCCTTCGCAGAGCCTGACGCGCGCCCAGCTCGTCACGATCCTCTACCGCGCGGCAGGTTCGCCCTCCGTCTCCAGCGTGACGAATCCGTTCAAGGACACGAAGTCCGATTACTACACCAACGCGATGCTCTGGGCCTACAAGAACTCGATCGTCACCGGCACGAGCGCCACGACGTTCAGCCCCGACTCTCCCGTCACCCGTGAGCAGATCGCGGCCATCCTGTACCGCTACATGGGCTCGCCCACGGCGACCGGCTCTCTGACCGGCTTTACCGACCGTGCCAATGTCAGCACCTACGCCACCACCGCTATGCAGTGGGCCATCGGCAAGGGCTACATCACCGGCATCGGCACGAAGCTCGACCCGAAGGGCAACGCCACCCGCGCGCAGGTAGCCGTTATCATCCACCGCTTCCTGACCAAGTAATCGGTCAAAGAAGTCCATCATCAAGCGCAAGGCTCCCGGTTCCTAGAACCGGGAGCCTTTTCGTAATTTTTATGCTGGAATGTCCTGAACATTGCGTAGGGGCGGACGACTTTCAAAAAATGCGTAGGGGCGGACGCCTCTGTCCGCCCAATGGAAGTATCGTATTCGCCGGAGATTTTCGCGTTTCGGACATGCGCTTTGCTGGGCGGACAGAGTCGTCCGCCCCTACGGATAACCGGGAAGATTTCCTAAATTATGTTCATGCAAACAAAAAGAAACGTACCGTCCCGAGACGATCGGGATGGTACGTTTGTTATTCTGTGATCGACCAGTTCTCGCCGTCGAAGAAGACGGAGGCGTAGAAACTCTGATACTGCGGGTTCTCAATGGACTCCGGCAGGACATCCTGCTCTGTATCTGCCCCGTCGTCTGCTGAAGGCTCGGGGAGATCGGCAGAGGCGGGAAGGGTGATGTTCGTGCAGGTGTAATAGCCGCTGAGACTTAAGAGCGTGCCGCCGTCCGTGGTCTGCATGGCGTACACATCGCCGACCGTCACATCCGAGACCAAAACCTCGCTGCGCGACCAGCCGTTTTCAATGAGCAATGTATCGAGGCTTCCGAGAAGCCCATCGTCCCCGCCCGTCAGGGGAAGGCTCGAAAGCGCGTCCTGCAAAACCGCCGAGACCGCAAGCTTCGCGTCCTCGCTCAGGCTCAGAATGGGGCAGATGGAATCGTAGTCGTAGGAAAGGGAATAGTCGTAGGGGCGGAAGATGTCGAAGTCTGCCAGCGAGAAGCTCAGCGTGCTGCCGACGGAAATGCCGCTCAGAGTCTGCAACGTCTTGGCCGGGATCACGCAATAGTCCGCGCCGTTGAGTTGGACGTCCATTTCTGAGTCGTAGTCATTGTAGACATCGACCGTGCCGAGACTGAACAGCACCTCAAACGACCGGTTCGCCGCCGGTACGCTGTCGGTGAGCACTTCGCCCGCGTCCGTTTTGCAGCTGGCCGTGACGACGGAATCCGCATGCAGGGGAGAAAGCTGCAAGGAAGAACCGGCTGAAAGCGTTGTGTAATACGCGCCGTCGATCGAGAGGTCAACGCTGATGCTCGAGCTGTTCCAGACGTACAGGCTTGTGTAGTCGAGATCGAGTGAGAACTGCGTCGGCTGCATGAGGTTGACGGTCGTCGACTTTTCAAAATTCTGACCGGCGCTCGACGTGTAGGAAATATCCAGATCGTAAAGCCCGGGGTAGAGTGCGTCGAATTTTGCTTCTGCGCGCATAAGGTTCGAAGCGTCCGGCGTATAGCCCGCGCTGTCGGCAATGTCGGCCGACTCGACCGGGACGCTCTCGGCTTGCGCGTCTCCTGCGGTAACAGATGCGCCCGCGACGTTTGTGGAAACATCCAGTTCACATGTGTCGACCAGTACACGGTAGGTTGAAAATGGGAAGCCGCCGCGCTTTTCAACGTGCAGGCAGGGACTGCCCTCATCAGCAAGCTGCGCCGTCTGCTGCCGGAAGGCCGCGCTTTCGCGGTAAAGGGCGAACATGGGGGAAAGCGCGTCCTCGGTGAAATCGCCGCTTCCGGAGGGCGCTGCTACCGCGCGCAGCCGCTCAAAATCGCCGCTTGCCAGCGCCGCCTGAAATTCTGCCGCGGTCTTTTCCAGCGTATGCTCCCGGGAAATGCGCCACAGCGCCAACGCGCCGCCTGCAACCAGAACCGCGCACAACACGCCCGCAGCGACACGCCGGGACGCGCCTGAGGGTTTTGCGGCTTCAGGGGTATTCGCAGCACGGGGCGTATAGATCTGAACATCGTCCTCCGGCACGTGACCGCAGGCAGGGCAAGCACCGCTGCCGCTTTTGATCTTAGCGCCGCATTTCGGACAAATACGAGACATAAGAATCTTCCTTCGTTACTCGAACTGATCAAAACGCGCCAAAATCGCGCGTTTCAAATCGAACTACAGTATACTCAGAAGGTATACAAAAGTCAATCCCTTGGGCGTCTTTTCTCGTGCAGCACAATATACAATATATTATAGTAAGATCGGAATTGGCCTGACTTGTCGTTGTAGGGGGCGATGCCTGCATCGCCCATACGCATGAAAGCTGGTACGTTACGAAAAATTCTCCCGGCTCCACACGGAGCCGGGAGAATTCTGGTGCAGCAATGCAATCCAAATCCGAACCGTTTTTGTTGCTGATAGCTTCCTGCAATTCCGCGAAGGTGCTGGTTTTCGTGCCCTCTTTGTAGTTGAAGGTGATCACCATTTTATCATCGTACAGGAAAATCGCATTGATGAAGGTGTCGATGAGCATCTTGCGGTGGCTCTGTTGCCGCACGTCCAGCTTGCGGAAGCGGTGGAGCCAGAAGGTCATAAACTCCGCGCTGACCTTGGGCTTTGCCAGCTTTTCGCAGGCAAGCCTGTTCTCAAGCTCGTCGCGGCGGTTTTCCAGCTCCTCCAGCCGCTCCTTTGTGGAGCGTGTCAGGATGCCCTGCTGAATGGCGCCCAGCAGATTGCTGATGGCTGTGTCCGCTTCACGGAGCTGCTGCTCATACAGCGGCACGTTCACATTGTCCCTGTCCTGCAAGTCCATGAGCATGGATACGATGGCCTCGATTGCTTTGTCGTCCATGACCATTTTCATGGTTTCACTGACCACCAAATCCTCGATCCATTCCTTCCTGACGGGCTTCTTGTGGCACTCCGTGCGCTTCTTCTTGACCGACACACACTTGTAGTAGTGATGCACCTTCCCCGTGCGGCTTGTGCCGCTCTCGCCGCAGAGATACGCCCCGCAGTAGCCGCAGAACAGCTTGGTTGTCAGCAGATAATCGTCCTCGGCCTTGTGACGCGCCGGGGCCTTTTTGTTCTTCGCCAGCTTCTCCTGCACCCGGTCAAAGAGGTCTTGCGGTACAATGGCGGGGATACCGTCCGGCACGACCACATCGCGGTATCGAAATTCCCCGATATATCGCCGGTTGTGGAGTATATGCCCCACGCTGTTGAAGGTCATTTTCTGCCCCCGCGTGTTGGTAAGCCCCTGCTCGTTCAGCCAATTCATAATGGAGGAAATGGTTTCTCCGCCGTCATATCGCTTGAAGGCTTCCAGCACGAACGGCGCGGTCAGCGGGTCGATCCGGAAGTGCTGTTCCGCGTCGATCACATAACCTATGGGCATCGTGCCGCCGTTGAATTTGCACTTGAGGGCGTTGTCCGTCATGCCGCGAACGACCTTTTCCGAAAGGTCGGCGGAGTAGTATTCCGCATAGCCCTCAAGGACGGATTCGAGAATGATGCCCTCCGCGCCCTCTGAAATAATCTCGGTGGCGGATACCACCTTCACGCCGTTCTTTTTAAGCGTGGCCTTGTACCGGGCGCTGTCATAGCGGTTCCGTGCGAACCTGTCCAGCTTCCAGACGATCACTATGTCAAACAGCCGCTTGCCGCTGTCCTTTATCATGTTCTGGAACTCCGGGCGGTTGTCGGTCTTTGCAGAATACGCACGGTCGATGTAATGCCGCAATACCGTGATACCGTTTTTCTCGGCAAAAGCGGCACACTCGCGGAGCTGCCCTTCGATGGATTCTTCTCGCTGGCTGTCCGAGGAATAGCGGGCGTAGATCACGGCTTTCATTTTGCGTCCACCTCCGATAGCATCTGCACAAGCGTTGCCTTCAATCGTTCGTTCATAGCCGAGCCGGGGTCGAAGCACATTTCCACGAACCGCGCCATTTCGGGATTGTTCAGGCCGAGCTTCACACAGTTGTTGTAGATCATGCCGTGCGGGTCGTCCGTCCTGCCGAAAATGTAATCCAGCGATACGTCAAAGTAGTCGGCGTATTTCAGAAAAACCTCCGGAGAGGGCGTGGAATCGTCGATCTCATACCGGGCGAGAGCGGATTGGGAAACGTCAAATTCCTTTGCCAGCTTCGCCTGCGAGAGCCTGACGCTTTCGCGCAAACCTCGCAGCCGTTCACCGATGATTTTCAAGGCTGTGTCACCTCCTTTTCTGTTTCAAGTATACCCGGAAACAGAGAGCATGTCAATGACATATTCACATAACGCCGCAATTTCCTGATGCGTCGCAGGCGAAGAAAGCTCCGCAGGAGCGCAGCCGATTTTGCAAAAATCGTTCAAAGGGGCTTGGGGACAAATTTCCCCAACAAGCGCAAAGTGGCTCCAAGCCACCTTGCTTGCCGAGTGTGAAGCCAACAGGATTTGCACGGCGGCAAGCAGCAAAGTGGGTACCGCTTTGCCCTGCTTGCTACTTCCTTTTGCGATCCCCCTGGCGGCGCATCAAAAGCAGGTCCTTGTCCGAACAAGTCATTGAAAATTTCCGCATTGTCTGGTAAAATGACTGTGTATAAGGATTCACATCAAAAAGAAATCGAGGCGATCGAATAGAACAAAGAAGGAGGCTTTTGCACATGAAGAAAAGGAAAATCGTATCAACGCTCCTTGCGCTGCTGCTTCTCGCCAGTCTGCCCGTGTCGGCGCACGCGGCGACCTGGGACATCGGCAAGGGCGACATCACCGTAAACGCCGAGAGCGGCGGGCAGACGGTCACCCAGGGAGGCGGAGCCGCTGTGGAGGACAGCGCGCCCGTCATTACGGGAAGCTCCACGGAAAACACCCTCACCATCAAAGCGGAGAGCGGTCAGACCGCAAACGTCACCCTCTCCGGCGCAAACATCGACGTGAGCGGTGCGGGCAAGGCCGCCGTTTCCACAAACGGCGAGGGCAATGTCAGCATCGAGCTGGACGGCGACAACACGCTCAAGAGCGCCACCAATCATGCCGGCCTTGAAAAGAACAACGGCGGCAGCCTGACCATCGCGGACGAGAACAAAAACGGCAAGCTGACAGCAAAGGGCGGCGATTACGGCGCGGGCATCGGCGGCGGCTGGAGGGGCTCCGGCAGCGACATCACTATCTCCGGCGGCGAGGTCAACGCCACCGGCGGCGTAAACGGCGCAGGCATCGGCGGCGGCTGTTATGGATATGGAAATAACATCACCGTTTCCGGCGATGCGAAGCTGAAGGTGCAGGGCGGCGTTGAAGATAATATTGACGGAGCGGGCGCAGGCATAGGCAACGGCGGCAGCAGCGACGAACGCGCAATCCCGGTAACCGGCGCAGAGGTCGAGCCGGACACCTCCGGCCTGACGACGAACGGAAGCATAGAGTATTACGCCCCCGGCGCGGACATGGAAAAGGATAAGCCGGAAAAAACCACGGTCGGCACCCTTTCCCCGCAGGAGAAGCCAATCGAGCCCATCGAGCCCGCCGTGCCTGAGCAGCCAGAGGCGGAGCGCGGCATGGATGCACCCCTCTACCGCGTGACCGACAAGGACGGCAGGGACATTGTCTACACGGCAGAGCGTAAAGACGGCGTGCTGACCGTCAACGTTGACGAGGACTTCGCCATCCTCACGGGCAGACTCAGCGGCATCCGCACCCTCAATGTACAGGGCGTGGAGAAAATCATTTTTGTCACCAAGGGCGCAGCGTCAGCGTTCCTGCTCTCTGATCTGTTGGAAAAGGGCGAAAGCGGAGATACCTACAAGCTCACCCACGACGGCAAGGCCGTCACGTTCACGCTCGGCAAAAAAATGACCGACGTGAGCGCCATTCTCACCAAGCCGTAAGCGATATTTCAAAATCCATACAGGCGGGCAGGCACAAGCTGTGTCTGCCCGTCTTGAGCGTTTCAAATATGCAAAAACCAGCACTTCCTGACGGAGGTGCTGGTTTTTTGGTGCCGGTGGCGGGGGTCGAACCCGCACGTCCTTGCGGACACGGGATTTTGAATCCCGGGCGTCTGCCAATTCCACCACACCGGCATGGGGAATAACAGACTTAGTATAGCCAATTATTTGCTCAAAGTCAAGGGGGAAACGCGAATTAACCGAGCAGATCGAGATAATGGTCGCTGGTCAGGCGGGCGTGATGCTCATGCTCGCGGTAGCGGCGCAGGGCCTGCTGGTCGTCGCTTTCGCGACAGAGGTGTTCGATTCCCTCGCAGGAGAAGAGCACAATAAAGAAAATGGCGACAATGACAAGCGGCATAAACGATGAGGCTTCCTTTCCACAGTTGATGCGTATGAAAAACGTCCGGGGAGGTTTCCCCGGAAGCAGGAGCGATTATAGCATGTTTTTGCGGCGAAAGAAAGGACGCAAGTTCATAAGTTTCACGGTCGAGATTTGTGCAGATGGACAATTCTCTCAATCTTAACGGGATTTTGATAGCGGCGCATGCTATAATAAAACAACATGAAAAGAAGTACGGTAAGAGGAGGCGGCGCGGATGCCGACATCCCTTTCTAAATGGTGGGGCAGTTTTAGAGAAATGATGATTCCCAAGCGGCAGAGCAGGCGGCAGCTGATCTGCGATGCGGGCATTACGCTCGGCATTTTGGCGGTGGCGGCTGCGGTCTGCACGCTGCTGACGCACATGGGCGACAGCGA
>ENA-ORSA01002808-ORSA01002808.1-human-gut-metagenome-genome-assembly--contig:-NODE-2808-length-11922-cov-14.318615_pt1 | contig 11922 bp, 6 predicted proteins | sample MGYA00242179_ERZ509142 | MGnify/ENA primary metagenome ERZ509142 (study PRJEB26280, sample SAMEA2338659) | human gut metagenome | biome: human gut; feature: human-associated habitat; material: faeces... | reverse complement strand
GGGAATGTATGAAGCCAAAAGACCTGTTTCGCTACGGCTGCACCAACCTGTTCCGGCGAAAGACCCGCACGGCGCTGACAGCCCTGTCCATGGCGGTGGGCGTCATGTGTATCGTGGTGCTGATCTCCGTGGGTCTCGGATATGAACAGGCATACCGCGAGAGCATCGAGGCATTGGGCAGCCTGACAAAGATCGATGTGACGCCTGCCACCGGCGATTACGGGCGCAAGGCACTGCTGAACGACAAGGCACTGGAGGCGTTCCGGGGCATCGACGGTGTGGAGGCGGTAACGCCGGTCTATCAGCAGTCCGCCTACATCGTGTCCGGCAACTATGTGAACATGGTGCGCGTCTACGGCATCGACATGACCACGGCGGAGCGTTTCATGCTGACGCCGGAGCGGGGCGTTATGGCCGAGGACGGTACGCGCCTGCATCCGGAGGTGCTGTTCACCGACGACGTGGCGGCTGGTCTTGCCAACAAGGCCAAGGACTGGGAACTGGCGGTGGACGAGAACGGCAACGCCCTGATCGACCTACTGGAGGTGCCTGTCCGCATGACCTTCGATTCCTCCAGCCTGACCGGCGAGCCGAAGGCCGACACCGACGGACGGGCACTGCCCTCCAGTAACCTCTATACCCTGCGGGTGACAGGCATCTGCTCCACCCTGAACAACAACTTCGCCACCGCCGCGTTCATGTCCTTCGACCGCTTGCAGGAGATGACGCAGGCCAACGCCAATTACATGGGTGCGACTACCCAGACTAAAACAGCGGAGGAGAAGGCCAACGGTCCTACCTACGACTTGGTTTGGGTCATGGTCAAGAACGTCAACGACGTGCAGCGTATTGTCAAGCGGATCCGGGACACGGGGCTGAACACCTATTCGCTCAACGATATGCTGGAGACGGTACGGACACAGTCCCGGCAGATCCAGGGGATGTTGGGCGCGCTGGGCGGTATCGCTGTCCTGATCTCCGCCATCTGCGTGGCAAACACCATGATGATGTCCATTACGGAACGGACGCGGGAGATCGGCGTGCTGAAGGTGCTGGGCACCGTTCGCAGCGACATCTTCAAGATGTTTCTCTCGGAGGCACTGATCGTAGGCGTGATAGGCGGCGCGGCAGGCTTGGTGCTGAGCTTTATCGCCAAGTGGCTGATACCGGTGATCTTCGCGTCCCGTGAGCTGCGATGCGTGCTGCCCTGGTGGCTGGCGGTCTGCGGTGTGGTGTTTTCCGGCTGCGTGGCCATTGCCGCCGCATGGATCCCCGCACGAAAGGCAACGCTTATCAGTCCCAACGAGGCCATCCGCTCTGAGTGAGGTGACGATATGAAAAAGACAACACACAATTTCAAAAAGCCGCTGCGCAGTGCCCTCGCCATGGCACTGGCACTGGTGATGACCCTTTCTCTGACAGTGCAGGCATTTGGTGCTATCGGAAATTGGCCCGCCACAGGGGATACCACAGTCGACCGCTATATGCAGAACAGCGGCACTTTCTATAACGGCGATACCTTGATCGCACCCAAATACAGCAACTTTGGCGGCTTTATCAATGTATACGGCGTGCCGAAGGGTTCCGCTGCAAGCGCCTATGTGATGACACCGACCTCCGTCGACTTTGGCGACCTGAAAAGCTCGAAGAATAATACCGTTGATCTGGAACTGAACAGAGCCTACGACTTCTCAGAGCCGATCCGGTATCATATCACCTCTGAAAATGGACGGACATTTTTCGCCTACGCCTTCGCTGCGGAGGCAACCAGCAAGGATACTTGGACTGAAGCAGATACACAGGCTCTGTTGGGTATGGCGGGATTGTTTGTAGATACTTACCATCAGCTCTACCTTACGATAGATAAAATCAACGCTTCGAGGACGGAAATCGGCACCTACCATCCGGCCAACGCGGATATGCTCAGCACGCTGGGCTATTGGCTGGGCATGAGCACGGCGTATTTTGATCTCGACGAAGGCGAAAGCAGCATGAACGGCAATCGCCTCTTTGACTCCTATGAAGCAAAGTGGCGTGGCGGCGGCGAGGAGGCCGTTCAGTTCATGCGGGAATACCTGCAAAGGTATATTGCCAAAAAAGGCTATAGTCAGGTCAGCCCCGCTGCCCTGCGGGTCATCTATGAGCGGCTCGTTCCGGAATATCTTGCCTATGCTGAGCAATGCCGCATCAAGGATCCGGTCATTGACCGTGTGACCATCGGCGGCTCGGTGGGCAGCATCAATACCGAGACCCGCACGGTAACGGTGAAGCTGCCGAAGGACGCAGACCGTTCCCAATTAACAGTGGATGTTGAGGTAGGAACTGGACTAATCGCCAATTCGGTGGCGGGTTCTGTGGCCCAAGGGTCTTTGGCCTATCAGGTAACCCCCTATGATCCGGCATACGGCACGAAATACAATGCACTGAGTGCCACATGGCGTATCGTCATCGAGACGGGTAAGCCGGACAATCTGGTCACCTCCTTCGCCGTTACCGCTGATGATGGCAAGACCCGATACGCCAAGATCGATGAGACCAACAAGACGATCTCCCTGAATCTGCCGGAGGACACCGACCTGCGCGCCATCACGCCGGTGGTCGTTCATACCGGCACGGCGGTCACGTTAGAGGGTTCGGCCCTTGACGGCAGCACTTCCTTCGATTTCACCAATTCCGAGACGACACCTCTGACATTGGTGGTGACCAACAGCAACTTTGCTCTGCGAACGGAATACAGGGTAACCGTCACGGCCAGAAAGTCCTCAGAGAATTACATCACCACCTATAAGCTGGGCGACGCAGAGGGCGTGATCAATGGCGACAACATTGCCATCACCATCCCTTACGCCATGGATCTGGCTGCCGTGGAGCCGGAGATCACCATTTCCGACTCCGCGTCGCTTACCGCACCTGCCGCGTTGCAGGAGGGCGAAAACACCTACACCGTTATCTCTGAAGACGGCAAAGTGCGTACTTATACGGTGACCATCACCCGCACACCGGTGGCAACAGGCAACCGGATCCTGTCCTTCGCCTACGGCTCGATAGCGGGCACCATTGATCAGGTGAAGGGTACCATCACGCTGGCGCTTCCTGCCGGTTCGCCGGTCAGCTTCGTGCCGACCATTACCGTATCCCCCTTCGCGGAGGTCACACCGGCCTCTGGCGAGAAGCAGGATTTCAGCAAGCCTGTGACATATACGGTCACGTCCCAGGCCGGATATACCAATACCTATACCATTACGGTAAGCATTTCCCAGGAGCCGACGGAGAATCCCCACAAGGCAGATATGAAGTCGCTGGTCCAGAAGATCACCACGCGGTACAGCCGGACAACGGCAGGCGCGTGGGAAGACTGGGAATGGATGAACCTGGGCTTCTACCAGAAGAAGCCGGGTAATCTTGACGACGGCTTCTCCATCGCGGAGTGTATCAAGCGGCTGGACACCACCACCAATGTGGCCATGACCAACATTGACCGTAAGATCATGACACTGACCGCCCGCGGCATCGACTGCTCCAAGCTGTCACAGTACAACAACGGCGAGCCTTATGTTGACGCCAAGGGCAACAAGGTGGACAACCTGACTAAGGTGCTCTATAACTACCGGGGCGGCTGGACCATTAACGGCCCCATCTTCGCCCTGATTGCCCTGGACATGGGCATCTACACCATTCCGGCGGACGCGTTCTGGACGCGGGACAAGCTGCTGGAGACGATCCTGAACCACAAATACCTGTCGGACGGCTTCGGCCTTGACATGGTCACCATGCTGATGCAGTCCATCGGCCCGTACATGGATGATCCGGTCTATGGCGAACGGGTCAGGGCCAAGCTGGACGAGGGCCTTGAGATCGTGCTGGACAGCTTCGGCAGCAAAAACGTTTATAAAAACCCCTACGGCGTGCAGTGGGGCGGCGTTTACACCTCCGAGGGCTCGGCGCAGATCGTGTGCGCCATGTCCGCCATGGGCGTGGACTGCCACACCGATCCCCGCATGTCCAACGGTACCCAGAGCGCCCTGACGGCCCTGCTGGACTACGCGGATTACAGCGAGGGCTACTTTGCCCACACCAACACCACGCTCAAGAACGCCATGGCCACCTATCAGGGCTGCTATGCCACACAGTGGTATCTGGGCTTCCTGAATAACGGCGGGGCGGGGCATCCCTATTCCCTGTATTATCATCGCTTCGATTTCTCCCGTAAGCTGTCCACCGAGGCGGACATTACCTCCTTTACACTGGAGGGCAAGCAGGGCGTGTTTACCACGGAGGGCGGAGACAACATCATCACCGTGACCCTGCCTGCCGGTACGCCGTTGAACGATATGCACCCGCAGCTTCAGCTGTCCGACTATGCCACGCTCCTTGCGCCGGATCTTACCGGCGGCATCACCTTTGTGAAGGATACCAAGACCGCCTTCACCGTGCAGGCGGAGGACGGCAAGACCACTAAGACCTACTATGTGGTAGTCAAGCTCTCGGATGAGGAAAAGCCCTCCGGCGCGGAGATCTACACCGATACCATTATGCTGAAGGACGCCAATATCCTGCGGGATCTGGATATTCTGGGCAAGAATATCACCGCTGGCACGGACAGCACGGATATCGAGCTGCTGCTTGACGCAGGAAAGGACACCTCAAATCTGATGATCTACGCCCGCCTCTCCTATGGAGCCACCGCCTCGCCGGCACTGGACGGGAAGAAGGGCATGAACCTGTCGGATTGGACGACCTTCACCATCACTTCCGGCGACGGGACGAATACCCGAACGTACCGCATCAAGGCCACGGCACGGACGCAGGCGTCTATCTCCGCCTTCAGCCTTACCATCGGCGGCACGGTCTATGAGGGCGTTATTGACAACAAGGCCAACACCATTACCGTGTCCGGTGTGGACGACAGCAAACTGTCAAGCACCTCCTTCGCCCCGGATGTGACGCTTGGGCCGGAGACGCTGGTCTGCTCTCCTGCTCCCGGTCTGGCGCAGGACTTCTCCCGCACGGTGCAGTACATCGTGGCGGGCAATGAAAAGGTGCTGTCCCGCACCTATACCGTCTCCGTGCTGAATAAGGCGGGGCAGTTGATCTCCGGCAGCGGCGGTGGAGGCGGCAGCGATCCTGTAACGCCGGCCACCGGCGCGAAGATCACGGCCTTTTCCGTGTTGGGCGTGGACGGCGTCATCAACCAGAGCGTAGGTACTATCACCGTAACGCTGCCTGCCGGTACGAACGTGACGGCGGTAGCCCCCTCCGTTACAGTGACGGCGGGCGCGGTGGTCAGCCCTGTGCCCGGCGAGGTGGTGAACCTGACCGTTCCAGTGGTCTACACCGTGACGTTGGGCGAGGAAACCAGCCGCTATACCGTCACCGTGACCTTCGAGCGCAGCGTTTCCCAGCAGCTTTGGGACGAGCTGGGCAACAACTCGGATGTGGCGGATCACCAGACCAGCCACACCAAGCGGGATTGGAGCTGAGTGCCATGAGGAAAAGAAAAACTGTATTTCTATTGCTGGCATGCCTGCTGCTGACGCTGGCGGCGGGCTGCGGGAAAGCCCCCCAGCAGCCGCAGGAGCGCAGCAAGTGGGACATCCTTTCCGCCAAGTGCGGCGAGGCGGACTGCACCGTGTCCGTCACCAAGAACTGGGGCGGGCAGGAAACGGGGCTGAGCTGTGTTGTGTTCATCCCTCCCACGGAGGGCATGGACATGACCGCCGTCCCGCTGACGCTCCGGCTATCCGAGGGCGCGACGCTGGACGAGACTGAGCCGTGCATCGTATCCATTGACGGTATGTCGCTGGTGGTGGATCTGACGGTGGACGACCCCTGCGTGACGGTTTTGAACGACGGCTACAGCCGCAGCTACTGCCTGCGGATCAAGGAGGCGGCGGGATGAAGCGCATAGCATGGCTGATGCTTCTGCTGCTGGCGGTAAGCCTGCTGCTGGGCGGCTGCGGCGGAAACAGCGACCCGCTGGCCATACGCGAGTTCATCATCGGTGACAGCGTGGGCACGGTGGAAAAGCGGGGCAGCGGCGCGGACGCGGAATACGTCATCTGCATCACGCTGCCGCTGGAGACGGATTTCAAGAACTGCGCGGCCAACATCACGCTGGCGGACGGTGCGTCCGTCAGCGGGGAGAGTCCCTGCCTGAAGGCGGATGTAGGCGGCCGCATGGTGCTGGATCTGACGCTGGAGCAGCGGGATCTGATCATAGAAAATGGGTCGGACAGCCGTTCTTACGGCTTTGAAATATCGCTGAGCCGGTGAAACGGCTCATGGGACAACGGAAGGAGTGAACGCCCAGGGCAGCGGCGATGACCTGGCGCAGGACGTAGAAAAAAATATTATTTTGTAAAGGAGAAACAACATGAACATGACCAAACGCATTACTGCATTGTTGTTGGCCCTTGTGATGGCGCTGTCTCTCAGCACCATGGCATTTGCCGACGGCACCACGCCGACTACGACGGGGAAAGTGACCCGCACGACCGTCAATTCCATTGACGCCGTGTCCTCCATCACCATTGGCGGCACCACCGCCTATTATGAGAAGGACAGCAATACCGGCGACCAGATCTATATCCGCGCCATGGTGGCCGGCGGCACCGAGAATGGCCTGAAGAGCACCAACGTGGTGATCAACCTGAGCAATGCCGGCGCCACCATCAACGGCGACCTTTCCTTCACGGGTGCGGGCAATGTCCGCACGGCGACGAATGTGAACCTGCTCAACAAGGTCTATACCGTGATCATCAGCACCTCCGAGGGCGGCGTCACGACCAGCAAGACCTATAAGCTGGCTGCCGGTCTGCCCAGCGGCGCCGTTGCCATTGACGGAAACGACCCCCTGCGCATTATTGAATTGAAGTTTGGCACTGTGAGCGCCGCCATCACCGCGACCAATGCGCAGAACCCCCTCATGGGCAACACCGTGTCGAACAAGGATGGCAAGTGGACCTTTATCAACTATAAGGCCAATGCGACCCTGAGTGAGACGCCGACCTCCCGTGCCAGCGTTCCGGCTACCCTCACTCTGCCCACGGGCACGACCGCTTCCGGATGCTACAACGCCGACGGCACCCTGGATCTTCGCGGCGGTGCACCCAAGCTGATTCTGACCAATGGCACCGAAAGCCGCAATTACTATGTGTTTGCCACCGATACCAATACCTTTGAGATCAAATACGGCTTTGACTTCACCGAAGCGATCAATTCGACCGAGTACAAGACTAAGGTTATGCTTGATGCAGCGAAGAACATTACCGTAACAGACGCCGTTGATAAGCTGATTGAAAAGGCGCAGGATTATTTTGGTACCGAAGATGAAGACGCCACTTATGGCACCATTATGGTCACTGCCGGTGAAACCGTGATGGATATCATGCGCAAATTTGCGGTTAAATCTGGCTTTGGGTCTGAGGTTCCCGAGGGCTGCACCTATATGGCGACCCTGAACGGCGTCGGTGAGTTCACCTTCGGCAATATGTCCGGCTGGATGTATACCAATGGCCCCAGCTGGGATGCCACCACCGGCGAAGCACTGTATACGACTTGGAACACGCCTCCCATCGGCGCTGCCAGCTATACCCTGAGCGCGGGTGACAAGATCTGCTGGTTCATTTGCTGCGACTATACGCATCACCCCTGGTAAACGCACACCCTGTCGGGAGGGCAGGCGTCTGCCTGCCCTCCCGGCATCGGGAACTGGCCGCCGCATGAGGGGGCCGGTTCCCGTGCAAGGAGAGTTATATGAAAAAACACAAACAAACGATCCTACCGTTGCTGTTGCTGGTGGCATTACTGTTGGTTGGCCTGCGCGACCGGGCGTATGCGGAGGAGCCTGCGCGATACCCGTATTTAACGTCGTTTGATGTATCTGAGATTAAATATAGAAAGGGAAAATTTGATACAGGGAAAGATGGTCAGCCCAAAAAGACCGAATGGTACAACTACGAAGATGGACCCCATGTGTCCGATGTCTCGGACAGTGGAGTCAACTATGTCTTGGGTGAAATAACGGTTTATACAAACGGCTTGACAACTAACGGAAAAGACGCGAAGGTAATACCAATATATACACTGGCAAACAGCGACTTGGTCTCTTCGTTCGATCCGGCTAGTGGAGAAACAGCCAGCGGAATAACTCCGGGCAAAACGCAGTGCAATATAATCTGCTTTACCGTAGGCTCTGGCGCAGATAGTATTATATATGGATACAATCTTACCGTTAAAGATGGATCAAATCTGCAAGAGGAAAAGCCAACGGAGATCAAGCTGGAAAGCATTGCCGTGACCCGCACGGCGGATGATACGGCCACCGCCGAAATAAAGTCCAATGTCGCGGGCACCTATTACTACGACGTGACAGAGGTCAACGAGAAACCCAAGTTTGATACGGATACGACCAAGGGCACAGCGATGGTAAGCGGCGTCAACACGATCAAGCTTACCGGCCTGACGGCTGGGGCCAAGAAGCTCCACATTCTGGCAAAGAGCGAGGAACTGGCCGACGTGACGGTAAGCCTTGACATTCCGAAATATGCTGTTGCCCATTCGCTGTCTGCTTCCACATCACTGCTTTGGGAAGATCAGGCCGATCAGGAAAAGAACCGGAAGGGCAATGTTGTCTTCACCAATCAGAGCGGGACCCCCATAACCACCGCCTTTGCGGGCGAGACCGTCACGGCGACGGCGGAGCCCAGAAATACCGGTGGCTGGTATGAGTTTGCGTTTGAGCAATGGAAGGACGAGACCGGCATCGAACTGACCAAGGAACAGCGCAAGACGAATAAGGTGACCTTCAAGATGCCGGATGCGGATGTCACGCTTTTCGCGGAATTTAAAAACGTCGGCACCACGGTCACATGGGGCTCCACCCCCAACGGGGCCCCGGCGATCAAGGTCAACGGCAACACGCGCGATACACAATATGTGTACCGTACAGGAAGTACGGCCGAGGTGAATTTCAATGGTACTGACTGGCAAGAATCCTGGGTGTTCCTCGGCTGGGAGATCATGATCAACGGCGAAAACCGCGCGGATGACCCGGAGTATGTGACATACCCCGGAGTTGCCGCGAACCCCCACGTCGTTCTGGCGGGGGACAACGTTACGATCACGGCGAAATTCCGGTCGAAGGTCTTCGCCGCCGTGACCGCCAAGGCTGACCCCGCCACCATGGGCAGCGCCACCGTCTCTGTCAACGGCAGCGAAGCCGCCACCAGCAAATTGGCGTTCGAGGATCAGACCGTCACCCTGACCGCCACACCCAAGAGCCAGCGATACATGCTGAAAGGCTGGGACGTCAAGGACACGGACAACACCGCTGTGGAATACAGAGTTGCAGCGGATGCCAATGTTGCCACCTTCATCATGCCTGATACCGGCAAGGACATCACCGCAACGGCGATTTTCGAGGTAGATACGTCCAAGCCCAACGACGACTGCTCGCTGGAGCGGGTGGAGCTGTGGTCCGCTGACGGCGCGAATCTGCTGTCCGCCTCCAACCGGGCGGGGGATACCTACACCATCGAGCTGCCCGCCAGCGTGGCCCTCTCTGAGCTGCCCAACCTGCACCTGAAGTTCATCTGCGGCGACGCCGAACACGCGGTCGTCAAGCAGGGCGATACCGTGTGGGACGAGAGTAAGGGCTGCGGCATCACGACGCTGGGCCAGACGCAGGTGTTCACCGTTGTCGCGGAGGACGACCAGACCAGCGCCCCCTACAAGGTCGTGATCAACGCCGAGACGAAGATCACCGCCGTGACGCTGCTGAACGGCACCGAGACCATCGCCTCCGGCACCCTTTCCGGCAGCAAGTGGACCATCACCCTGCCCGACAGCATCGACGCGGATCTGCTGACCCAGATCGGCGCAAGCGACACGATCTTCATGAAGATCGAATACGCGGGCGCGTCCCTGAAGCAGGTGGCCACCACCAACGGAGCCGGCTATGACGACGCCGGAAAGGAGAACTCCTGGGACTCCGGCAAGATCATGTGCGCCATCAGCCCCGGCAGCGAAGCGCAGTTCATCGTGACCGGCATCGACGGCCTGACCAAGGAGTATACCATCGCCATCACCCGGCCCAATGTGTCCACCACGCCCGTTCTGGAGAAGGTGTCGGTGGAGCGCACCAGCGACAACGCCGCCACCGTGAAGTTTACCTCCAGCATGGCGGGCAACTACTTCTACAAGGTGGTGGCCAAGGGCGCGGCGGCTCCCACGGTGGATACCACCAGGGGCGGCACGACGGCGGTCAAGGGTGAGAACACCATCACCCTGACCAACCTGTCCACCGGCGCGCGGGATATCTACATCGTGGTCAAGAGTCTTTCCAACGTGGAGTGCGATCCCTTCAAGATCGAGATCCCCGCCTACGGCAGCACCGAAACGCCGGATGAGGGCGACTTTACGATCAGGGTGGACGCGCCTCCCACCGGCGGTACCATCACCACCAACCGCACCAGGGCCAACGAGGGCGACGAGATCATCGTCACCGTCACGCCCAAGACGGGCTATCAGATGAAGGCGGGGTCCCTGCGGTACGCGTTCTCCGCACCCGGCGCTAAGTACAAGACGATCACCGGAAACAGCTTCAAGATGCCCGGCGGTGACGTCAGCATCACCTGCGATTGGGAGACCGCCAGCACCACCGTCAACGGCATTACGGCCTTCTCCATCAACGGTGTGGCCGGTGCGGTGAACAACACCACCAACACCATTACCATCACCATGCCCCGCGGCACGGATGTGACGAAGCTGACCCCCGTCATCGCCACCAACGGCGTCAAGTCTCTGACGCCCGGTAACGGCGTAACGGTGAACTTCACCAATGCCGTGACCTACACCGCCGCCATGGAGGACGGCAGCAGCAAGACCTATACTGTCACGGTCTACGTGGACAAGGGGACGCTGGCCGATCAGTTCTGGGACAAGCTGACGGACTTTGCCACCCAAGTTCCCTGGTGGGAGTATGCAAAGCATCAGCAAAGCACCAGCAAGTATCCCAAGTATTGGTAAATAGTTTTCTCTACGCAAAGAAAGACGTCGGCAGATGCCGGCGTCTTTCTCTTGCTGAAGATATATGGTTTTGCAGATAAATAGTCTCCGGTATAGCCGGTGTCGCCGCTGTAATTGGGACGATATGGCGCGTAGTATTCCGCGTATTCCTCCAGCGCGTCGCTCTCGGTCAACACCTCATACAGCGCACCCGCCCATGTGCGGGCATCCTCCTCAAAGGAGAGCTGATCCATAAATGCCTCCGGGTCAAGGTGGTCAATTTTGATGACCAGTGTTCGCTTGAGCAGACCGCCGAACTCGAAGATGTTCAGTGTCGGCTCATAGCGGAGCCGGGAGGTCGCCAGTGACAGCACGGCCTCCGTGGTCATTACCTCCAAGTCCTGCTGATAAGCCACAGAGCTGATAGCAATGAATCGGCGCAGGTCATCCTCATCAAAGTCGCTGTTGATCTCCACCCCGTCGATCTCTATGCCCTCCTCTTCATATTGCTGGATAAGGCTTGTCACGATGGCGTCGATCTGCGTATTCTCAAAGTCCTCCAGATCCATATAGAACCCGCCCAACGTCATGGCTTGCCCTGTCATGCGGGCAACGGATGCCGTCCCGGAGGAGGAAAAGCCAAAGAAGATATTGGGGAGATAGGCGAAAATCAGCATAGGCAGCGCGATCAATGCCACCAGTACCCAGATTGCCAGCTTGGCGAGAAACGGCGCGGCCTCCTTTGCCGCCGCCACGGCGGCGCCGTGGACACCGCCCGCTGCGGCTGCCTTGGCGATCCTCGCGGCACTGACAATGCGCCGTGCCATGTCGATGCCGCTGTGCTGACGCTGATTATCCTGCATGGTCATCGTCCTTTTTCTTGTCGGTCCGCTTGCTGCTCTTGGCGTCCTTCGG
>ENA-ORSA01002805-ORSA01002805.1-human-gut-metagenome-genome-assembly--contig:-NODE-2805-length-11933-cov-5.200118_pt1 | contig 11933 bp, 10 predicted proteins | sample MGYA00242179_ERZ509142 | MGnify/ENA primary metagenome ERZ509142 (study PRJEB26280, sample SAMEA2338659) | human gut metagenome | biome: human gut; feature: human-associated habitat; material: faeces... | reverse complement strand
GAGTCCCGCAGGGACATCCGGTGATCGTGGATTATTTCTATCATGAGGAAATCCGTGGGACAGAAAATACCGGAAAAAGAAATCGCTAACTTCCAGTTTGTAGAACTACACTCAAACAGCAAGGACACCCTTGCTGTTCTTTTTATTTACCCCTCTCCGTTTTCCACTGATAGTACATCTTTCCGTTGTACGGATTCTCCACGATCTCAGGGCAGACGATCGTCTTTTTGCCCTTAGAGGTGTAGCTTGTGGACTTGCCGTCAAGCAGTCCCTTGATCTGAGCATCGGAGAGAGATATCCCATACACTTTTGCGATATTCATACCGCACTTACCCTTGCAGTACCAGCCAAATTTACCCTTGACTACATCTGCACCGCATTTCGGGCATTTGCCAATAGGCTCATGACCGCCATCAGAAAGAGAAACAGACTTATCGACCGAACCGTATTTACGGCACATATCAGCGATAAACTGTTGAATGCCCGACATGAACACCGTTTCGGGCAGGCTGCCGTGTTCGATCTGCTGTAACTTTGATTCCCATTCAGCCGTCAGTTTTGCGGACTTCACCTCATCGGGAACGACCTTGACAAGTTCCTTGCCTCTGTCTGTTGCCCTGAGTTGTTTGCCGTCACGCTCCACATAGCCATTTTTCACAAGTGATTCAATGGTTGCGGCTCGTGTCGCAGGAGTACCGAGTCCCTTTTTCTCCGTTTCCTCGTCATAATCCTCGTTTCCGGCTCTCTCCATAGCAGATAACAGCGTATCTTCCGTGTAGGGCTTCGGCGGAGAAGTGAAGTGTTCGCCCTTGCTTGCAGTTACAATGAAGGTCTGTCCCTCAGATACCGCAGGCAGAGATTTTTCATCATTCTTTTTGTCGGATTGCTTTGCATAAGCTTTCCAACCCATATCAAGAACAGTTCTGCCTGTTGCCGTAAACTCCGTACCGTTGCAGATTCCTGTCAGCTTGACCGCTTCATACTTGTGTGCCGGAGCCGTTACACAGATGAGTTTTGTGGCGATCAGCGTGAGGATATTTTTCTCACCTGTCGGCAGTGAAGAAAGGTCAGCCGTTGAGATACCGCTTGTAGGGATAATTGCGTGATGTCCCGATACCTTACTGTTGTTGATGACCTTTGCAATATCGGGAGTATGGAAGATACCGAATCCGAAATAGGTATCACAGAGCTTTGCAACATCAAGAGCTGTCTGTGCCATATCATCGCTGAGATACTGGCTGTCGGTACGGGGATAAGTGACGAGCTTGCCCTCATAGAGCGACTGGGTATAGTCCAGTGTTTGCTGTGCCGTGTACCCGAAACCCTTGTTTGCTTCACGCTGTAAGGTTGTCAGGTCATACAGCTTCGGAGCTTTATCGGTCTTGACCTCACGCTTGACCGAGCTGATCGTAACCGTACTGCCGTCACAGGCAGAAACAAGCGTATCGGCGGCATTTTCATCGTCAATTCTTGCAGAAGAAAGAATGAACCCACCGCAGTTGAGGTCTGACGTGTAATACTTCTGCTTGATAAATCCATTGACCTCCGCATCACGCTGAACAATCATTGCAAGTGTCGGAGTCTGCACACGCCCGATATTGAGCTTGCCTCCGTAACGAACGGAAAACAGACGAGAGCCGTTCATTCCCACAAGCCAGTCAGCCCTTGCACGGGCATAGCCTGCATTGAAAAGATTATCGTATGCGGACATTGGCTTCATAATAGAAAGTGCCTTGCGTATAGCGGATTCTTCAAGAGAAGAAACCCATAAACGCTTCACAGGCTTGCGGCACCGAGCCATGTTATACACATAACGGAAGATACATTCTCCCTCTCTGTCCGCATCGGTCGCACAGATGATCTCTGTTACCTCGTCCTTATTCATAAGGTTTTTCAGAAGATCGTACTGAGCCTTTGTGCTGTCCGTGACATGGAACAGCCAGCTGTCGGGGATCATAGGAAGCTGAGAAAAGCTCCACTTCTGTTCCCAACCGTTGCCATAGTCATTTGGGAACTTCAAGCCTACCAAATGACCGACACACCATGATACAATATAGCCGTTGCCCTCGGTGTAGCCTTTGTGTGCGGAGGAAGCTCCGACCACGGCACTGATTGCACGGCTTACACTTGGCTTTTCGCCAACGATCAAAATTGACATAAAATTTCTCCTTTCGATATATATCACTATTGACTTGTTAGGTCAAATGTAGTATAATATATTCAGTACAACATGGGAGGTGTTGAATATGCTGTACGATTATCTTCTTGAAATATTCGGAAAGAATGAACCGATATTTCTCTCGGATATTCATTATGAGGACTACTCTGATATTTGGCTCAAAAAGAAGCTTGCCAAGCTGTGTGAAAGCAATCAGGTCATTCGCTACGAACGAGGTATCTATTATATCCCTGTTAAAACACCGTTTGGAAACAGCATTCTGAATCCAAACAGGATCATCGAACGAAAGTATTTATCCGAAAAAGGAAATCGTATCGGATTCTATACAGGCATCACGGCATTGCAGCAGGCAGGGCTTTCTACACAGATGTCAAATATTCCTGAGATACAAACGAATAACGAAAACTCAAAGCTCCGCAGAGTGAAAGTAGGAAATCAGGAAGTGATACTGCGAAAATCAAGAGTCAAGATAGACAACGACAATATATTTGTTTTGCAGTTCCTTGAAATGATGAATAGTACCTCGTCAGGTTATTTTGACGATGAAAGAAAAGCTGTCATCAAAAGCTGGATCAGGAAATGCAATATCTCTCAGGAGCTTGTTACAAAATATGCACCGTTTTTCCCTGACAAGGCTTTGAGAAATCTCATAGAAAGCGGAGTGATCTATTATGTTGCATAATGAAAAGGATACCTTTGAGCAGCTTGTACTGCGAACCTCTGACTATCTCGGAGTCAAGGCAGAGATCGTTGAGAAGGACTATTTTGTGACCCTTTTCCTGAAACGGATCGCCACTGTTATGTCGGATATCGTTTTTAAGGGCGGCACATCACTGTCAAAGTGCTACCATATCATCAAGCGTTTTTCTGAGGATATTGACTTGAATGTTCAGTCCGAGAAGAAACCGTCTGAAAGCAAGAGAAAGCAGCTCAAAGCGAATATCACGAAAATTATCAGTGATTTAGATTTTGGGCTTACCAATGCCGATTCGATCAAAAGCCGCAGAGACTACAACCGATATATCATTGACTATCCCTCGTCACTGTCCGCTGCTTATCTGAAGGAACAGCTTATCGTTGAAACAGCTATCTATCAAAGAGCCTATCCTACGAAGATAATGGCAGCAGACAGCCTGATCTATCAATATCTTCACGAAAACGGATACGATGTTTTTATTAAGCAATATGATTTAGAGCCGTTTGCACTGAATGTCCAGACCGCAGAACGGACAATGCTTGACAAGATGTATGCTCTGGCAGATTATTATCTGCTAAATACCACAACGGAACATTCAAGGCACATCTACGATATATACAAGCTGTCTGAGATCGTAACGATCGATGATACGCTGAAAGGACTTGCATTATCTGTCGCTGAGGAGCGTAGACCGCATAAAATGTGCCTTTCGGTTCAAGAGGGTGCAAATGTCACCGATATTCTCCGAGAGATCATTGATAAGAAGATCTATAAGGAGGACTACGATACAATAACCGCACCTCTGCTGTTTGAAACCGTTCCCTATGATACAGCGATCACAGCGTTAGAGAGTATTCTTCACAACGGCATTTTTGAAAAGCTCTGATATAGTTATACAGGCACAGCCCGACAAGGACTGTGCCTTGTCTTTTTCAGATCAGCTTTGTAAGCTCCACATTTTTGATGTAGACCTTATGTCTGAATCTCTGTTCCCACCCGTTGCCATAGTCATTCGGGAATTTCAAGCCCACCAAATGACCGACACACCACGATACAATATAGCCGTTTCCTTCGGTGTAGCCTTTGTGTGCGGAGGAAGCTCCGACCATAGCACTGATTGCACGGCTTACACTTGGCTTTTCGCCAACGATCAAAATTGACATATATCGACTTTCTATCTTTTTTATTTCCCAAAATTAAAAAATTCACAAGTTTGGGAAACAGGAAACAAACGCCTTTTTCCTAAATTTCATATCAAAATAGGAGAAAAGCATCTGATTATCAAAGCACATTTCCTGATAGGGGGAGTGTGCTTTTACTTTTTAGAATTGTTGTACGACCTGAGTCGAAAATACACCTCAGTTGTGATGTTGACCGGAATCATATAGTTGGAATACTCGTCACCGATATATCCTGCCTTTCTGAGTGCAAAGATAACCTTTGCAGCGGTATCCTTGTCAACCTCAAGCCACTCATGAATCTGTTTGTTGGAGGTGTACTTGTCAAGCAAAATATGGTAAACAAGCATATCCATATCTTTCTCCGAAATGCCCTCAACCTTAACAGAATCAAGCGGAGCAAAGTTATGTATGCTTACAGAGAAAGAAGGCTTATTCTCCGTCTTAGGTGCAAGGCACGCATCGTCAGGCTCATCGTAATTGTCATAGAACCTGAACTCGTCCTCATTATCGTCAAGCTCAATATCGTCCTCGTCATCACCGTACTTCTCACGAAAACGCTCGTTGATCTTGCCATTGCTTTCACCCAGCTTATATGCAGCGTAGGCAGCACCTGCCATAGCACCGAGTCCGACAATTCCCTTGATGATCTTCTTTACGTTCATAATAGAAACCTCCACATTTTTCAGTATTCCACGGGTTCACCGTAGTTGATTTTCTTGATAGACTTGATATTGGAACTCAGATCAAGCCCGTTCCAGTTATAGTAGCCCCAGCTACCGCTAAATGCCACGCAGGACGGTAAGTGATGATCGTCATAGATAAACTCAACGATACACTTACCGCTGCCGCCGAAGTTGTGATATTTTCCCTCACCATCATCGGCATAGCCCTTACTGTCGCATATCTTTGTAGTAAACTGCGTACCGTTTTCAAGCTCGATCAGGAAACGATCTCCGCAGTATCCGTACCATACGCCCATTGCACAACAGTAATCCCCGTACTCATCACGGCGTATTCCGGTTCCTGTTATGGTATCGACCTTTGAACCGTATATTGCCCCTGAGCTGGGCATGGCCGTCAGCCCCGAAGCTATTTCGCCTGCAAAGCAGTTTGTCCAGCCGTCCTCATACGGAAAGTCATATATGACCTCAACCGTTTCGGTCTTGCCGTCAGCGGTTGAAGGTATTACGGAATATCCGTCTTTTTCTTCCGCAGAAAGAATAGGTTCGACTGTCACTGTGTACTCTGTATTCTCACGCAGACCTGTTATGTAGCAGAGGTCATTGCCTTTGAACACAAAGTACATATTATCGCTGAAAGCATAGTTATCATCATGAGCCGTGCAGCTCACAGAATAATCACGGTCAGGCTCAGAACCCCACGATACTTTCAAGCAGGAAACAGAAATCGTCGATACATTCAGGTTATCTGCTGTCAGCTTGATCAGTTCAGGTTCGGAAGGTACTCCCGAAAACTCCATAATAAAGCCCATGATAAGGCTGATCGCTTTCCTCTGTATGTCAGGATCAAACATCTTTCTTTTTCTGCTCCTTTTCCTTTACCTTCATTTCTTTCACGAAAGCACGGTATTTCGCTGTATATTCATAGGACTTGCCGAAAATGTTGACGGCAGCCTTGTATAAATTCGGCTCATGTTCCTCGATGATCGCAAGTTCTTCATTGATGTGCTTGCTGAACGGACAGCCTACACAGCCTGTTCTCCGCAGACCGTATTCCGTGTAGCATCGGGAGTGCTGAACATCGAATAACTGCTCATAGTCCTTTTTATCACCGTCCGTGTACCAAAATACCGGACGGAATGTGTTGCACCCCTTAGACTTGCTCTCAGAAAAACAAGTCTTATAAGCCGCCGAACGGATACCGCCTTCAGCTTGTCGGATACCTGTTATATCCAAGTCTGCATCATGTTCCTTGACGATACGCTTTGCGGGCTTCTTTTTCGCATATTCACAGCACTTGTTGGATATGGAGAAATCCGGCGGATTCTGCATGATAAACTCTTTCAGAAAACGGTTGCGGTAAATCGAGAATCTGCTGATTTTCTGAACACCGTCCTCATCAGAGTATCGCTCTCCGCACCACCATTGCAGAGCCGTCTTACACCGAGGGTATCTCTGCAACAACACTTCAAGTGATTCGTCTTCCCACTGAAATCTGTGAGCCTGCAAACGCATCATCTGTTCGGAAACATATTTCGACAGGAAAGGAATACCATACTGCTTCACACAGGTCGGGATAGGCTTATCGGGTTTGACACGCTCAATGGTAATGCCGTATTTCTGTTCAAGATAGTCTAGATGTTCCTTTGTAGCGGAGTATTCCAGTCCCGTATCTATCCAAAAATACTTGACCTTGCCGTCCTCATCGACCTTGTGAATCAGGTCAAGGACAATATCGCTGTCAGAACCGCCGCTGATACTGCATACAGGATCATAAGACCGCATCAGTATGCGTTGTGCTTTGCACATACTGGTATAAATGGTGTAGTTGTTGTTTTCTGCACACTTGTTCAGGACTTCATCAAACATCGTGAAACCCTCCCAAGATGTGTGCGATCACATCGACCGTCCACCCGTTGCCGATACACTTGTATCGCTGGGTATTGGAAATGCCTGCCGTGTAGTTGTCGGGAAGTGTCTGCAAACGCTCCGCTTCAATGGGCGTGAGCTTACGGATAATATAGTCACCGTCAGGCAGATCAATCTTATATAGACCTGTCTTAGCCCCCTGACCGCCGCCGTTTGCGGAAAGCGTAACAGATTTACCGACTACCGAATAGATACGTTGTCCCTGTCCGCCCTTGCCATACTGTCCGATACGAACAGGAGAACATACAAGAGAATCTTTCTGCACCGTAGTCAGGCAGTTAGATTTACCGTCCTCACGAATTTCGATATGCTGTTCGGTCTTTTCACCGTCAACATATCGTCCACGCTGGGCGGCTCCCATAGGCATTGTTCCGCCGTTGCAGTATGTATTGATCGGGACAGGTTCAGCGACCATAGTTCGCTGCTTGCGTTCAAGCGTGTTGAACAAAACAGCCCCTGGGTAACGTGCTGTCATACAGTAAGACTTGTCCTGCCAAGTGACACCGCTTTCAAGCACATCTTTCAATAAAATGCCCTTATCTTCCGGAAAAGAAGTAAAAGGAATATTCGTCCAATAACAGCGTTTTCTGTTTTGTGCCGATACAAGTGCAGAGTTTATCATGATCGATTCTACACCGAGAACCCTTGTGATCTCGTCCTTGATGTTCTGATGTACGGAATAGTTGTTTTCGTAGAGGAAATACTGACAGCCCGATTCCTCTAAGGCTCTCACATATTCCTGAAAGAGCCTGAACCCTTCTCCGTCGCAGTCGATCTCTCTGTCCTTTTTGGCGATAGACCAATAGGTGCAGGGCGAACCGCCGAGCAGCAGGTCATATCCTTTGAACTGCGTGAAATCGCCGTCATATACATTCCCGTGATGAACGATTACGGGAAAATTACGCTTGGAGACCGTGACGGCATACTTGTCGATCTCAAATGCATCATAGCACTCCACGGGAATGCCAGCCCTTTGCAGAGCAAGCATACCGCAGGAAATGCCGTCAAATAAGCTGAGTACCTTCATTAGACAAATTCTCTCTCTTTTCTCATTGTCTTATGTTGTCTGTTCTGTTGTCGGGAACTTTGAATCCACTGGGTTCAAAGTTGATCATACTTCGTAGTAGTCATCAAAAAGATCGTTATAGTTCTCCTGAAGCTCCTCAAACTCTTCGCAGAGCTTGTCATACTTCTTCTGGATAACATTCTTTTCATGGGCGAAGTTCTCCGCAGCGGTCAGATCGCCGATAAACTGTCCTGCTTCAAATCCACGAAGAAACCACTTCTTTCTCACGCCCTCAACTGCCCTTGCTGAAACGCCTGCAATTCCGGCTGCCCCTGCCACCGCTGCCGCACATACAGCGATCTTCTTCATCTTTCTCATTCTTTTGCCCTCTCTTTCTTATTCTTCATCGTCCTGATTATCGTAGAATCTCATATCGTCCTCAGATTCTTCGGTGATCTCTGTATCATCGTCATACTCAGGCTCAAACTGATCCGCAGTCTTATTGCCGCCTTTCTTTTTCTTCATTAGGAAGAAGCCTGCGGCACCAACACCGATCAGAACAATCACACCAAAAACAAGGATCATACTGTTTTTATTCATAGGAACATTCTTTGTATGAGCTGCTGACTCAGACGATTTCTCGCCGTTCTCAGCGGTATCTTCAGCATCGTCAGTATTATCACTGCCGCCGGACTGCACTCTGCCGTTAGCCTTTTCTGCTTCTTGAGCTGCCTGCTCGGGAGTGATCTTCTTGGCATCATCATCCTCAGTTCCGGCATAAAGCAAAGCATACAGGTCATAATCGTCAACTTTGTTCAGAAAATACACATTGTCCTCGCCATTGTCTGCGGTGTAATTGATAAGCACATAGAACACATGACCGTCTTTTGTGGTCACAGCGATGAACTGCATTTCCTCGGTATTGTAGATGATCCGCTCCGACTTGATAAGGGTGGCGTTGCCGTCAGTATCGTAATAGGGATCGCCGTCATAGTCGGTAACAACATCGGTTGTATCTGTCTCGGCAAGCTCACTCATGACCTCATGGAACTTCTCCATATCATCAGAGCTTTCGTCCGCAGGTTCAGAAGTGGTTGTTTCCGTAGTCTCTGCTGTGCCTACTTCGGCAGAAGCGGTAATACCGCCGATACTTGCTGTTGCAAGCATGAAAGCAGCCATCACAGCACTAATCATTCTTGTTTTCATCATCGTCCTCCTCAGAGTAAAATCTCATTTGTTCTTCGTATTTGCCGCTTTGCCGAGATCGTCTATCTCATCATCGGTCAGACCACGAGCTTTCATATTCTGAATCTGCTCATGTTCTCTGGCAAGCACGGTTTCTAATTCCTCTCCATCACAATTCAGCTTTTCGCAGAGTGAGAGATAACGCAGCCTTGTAATTTCGGAGAGAAGCCGTCTGCGTTCCTCTGTATCCCGCCTGATATTTCTTTCAAGCTGCTCTGCCTTTTTGCTGAATTTCTCTATTTTTGCATCGTATAAAGCCATTATGTACCTCCGTTAATACAGCACGAGCCGAGGATCAATATAGTCCCAGCCGTAGCCGTCGGTGTCTATATAAATGTGGAAATTAACATTCCCGGCTGTTGTTTTGGCAAATCCTTTGCCTTCCTTGATGCTGTCGCCTTTCTCATAGTCATTTATAAGCACCGCATTTGCAATGGTGACTTCCGTATCACGCTTAGTGCCGCCGTTTCCGTCATACCAATACTGTACATCGTCCTTGCGAATCGTGATCTTGTTGTCAGCAGTATCAACATCAGTTATTTTTCCGCTGAAAGGCATTTTGAGCTTTGTACCGCTGTTAGCATACACCTTGATACCCTGATACAGATCATCGCTTTTTTCATTCCACCCCGTCATTTCATATCCGAACTCTCTTTTGAGGGAGTAGTCACGGATAGAATCACCGGGCAGCATATTATATATGGTCTGATGATTGCCGTAAAGCGTGTTGCCGTCTTCATTGCCCACAAGCAAATTGTAATACTGTAGACGCTCCGTCTTATGCGACATACCGCCGAGTTTGTCTGCAATGACCTCATCAAAGGTCTTTTTCTGCTTTACGTTGTAATAAAGATTACATTCTGTTTTCCAATACTGTTTCTGCACATAACCATACAGAGCTGAACAATTGCTGTCGCCTGTCCACGCTCTCGCATCGGTTTCCGTAATCATGAACCAAGCATCATCGTTCTCCCAACCGTAGAACGAACGGTACTGAGTATTTCCGTCATGATTTTTGAAGAAGAATTTTCCGTCACTGTCCACCCAATAGAAAGGCTCTTTGGTGTGGGCATTGTCTGCAAAATAACGGTTATCAAGTACATAATAGCCCGTGAGTGCATAATCATCGTTTGGATTCAAGACACGATAACTGCGGTTCAGATAGCAATAGCCGTCACCATCAAGATACTGACCAAGTTCTGAGGTATAAGAAGTCGGTTTGAATTTGTAAGTCCAAGATCCGCTGCTTTTACTTGCTGATTTCTCGCAATAGTAGTAACTGCCGTCATTACTGCTTCCCCCACCGAAATAAACATAGTTGTCAAGCTCCTCCCAACGGGATTTATTATCATACCAATATACGAACTCATACTCCGCATTGAAAATGTCCTCAAGCAGATCCTTTGTATCGCTTTTGAACTTCCAATACTTGATGTCACCGTTGTCGGCGGCATCAAAGTCATAATAGTATGCACAAAGGAATGACCACAGCTTATAGCAGTCAAAATCATATACAGGATCCCAATCATAGACAGGGGACTTGCCCCAATACCAGTTATCGGGATCATCTTTCAAGTCTTTTTTCTTTGCACCGAAATCCACAAGACCTTTTTTCCAGTCAGAAGTATCGCTGACTTTAAGTATTTTCTGATTGAGGTTATAAACAAGCTCCGTGTAATACTTTTCAGCTTCGGAAAGGTCATAGTCCTGTGCCGCATAAGTGCCGAGGGTAAATCCACTGCCTGAAACTATGGAGCTGAAAATCATGATGATAAAAGCAAACACAAGAAAGATAATAAGTATCGGAACAGCTATTGCTGCAAAGAACTTTTTGACTTCCTTTTCATAGATGTTTTTCACGAATTTGAAAGCTGATTTGAATCTCTCAGCCACCGTTTTTTTCGTTTTCTTATTTTGGGGTTTACGCTTCTTTTTCTGCTTGTATTTATCGTGTTTTTCATTCAGCTTGTTTTCCTGCCGATTGAGTTTTTTGTTGGATTTTGACTTTTCATCGGACAGGCGATCACGCTTTTTTTCTTCTCGCTGTAACCGCTGAGGCTTGCTTACCTTATCTTTGATAGGTTCCGCTATTCTGCGTTTTGCCGAGTCTATCGCATGAAGTACGTCATTGTCTTGATCTTCATTGACAGCTTTCTGCCACGCAGAAGCCCTCATTCGCTTTACCGAATATGAAACTGGCTTTAATGCAAGCAAGCCTGGGTGAGAGTTTCTGCTGATCTTTTCCTGATTATGCAATTCCTTAACACGGAATTGCTGTTCTGTTTTCAGCTGTTTACGCTCAAATTTCAGCTCACGCTTTGTCTGCTTATATGCCTGCGATCGACGCTTGTTCAACGCCTTACGGAACTTATTTCCCTTGTCTTTTACAATTCGGGCTTTATATTCCACCTTGGCTTTCTTCAAATCGGCTTTTGTCGCAGCCATTTTCGGCTTCTGCGTTTTCGCCTTATAGAGCTTGTTATCAGCTTTCTTTAGCTGCAACTTCGCTTTTTCAAGCTTGTACTGTTTCTTTGTTTTCAGGTGATCATGCGTACCCTTGACAGCATCGACCGCCGTGCGGCCCATGAGAAACACACCACGGTGATAATCGTCCACCGCTTCACGGGTGTATTTCTGCTTGAGCTTGTTGCGGACTTCACGCTGGGCAATATCGGCGGTTTTGATACCGCCAGTTTCCGCTGCGAAAGCTGTATCGACCGCCGTCTGAGCTACATCATGAACTGCAAAATTCACAGCACGGGTATTTACCTTAAATAGCTTTCCTTTGAATGTCTTAGGCTGCCATGATTTGATCATCCGTGTAACTGACGGTTTATCGCCCTGAATGCGGTATTTCGCATTTGCAAACTTATGGACGATACCCCGACCGCCGTGATGCGTTTTCTCACCACGGACAATATATGCACGGGTATGAAAGCGGCCTCTGCTGTTAGCTTCACGGCGGAAATCTATCTGAAACTCTTTCAAGCACATTACGGGAAATATTAATCTTCCG
>ENA-ORSA01002791-ORSA01002791.1-human-gut-metagenome-genome-assembly--contig:-NODE-2791-length-11992-cov-2.673369_pt1 | contig 11992 bp, 8 predicted proteins | sample MGYA00242179_ERZ509142 | MGnify/ENA primary metagenome ERZ509142 (study PRJEB26280, sample SAMEA2338659) | human gut metagenome | biome: human gut; feature: human-associated habitat; material: faeces... | reverse complement strand
CAGGTAGAACCTATTACCACAGGAAATACCCAGGAAGCGGAAAAAGTGGTTCTGAAAGTAAAAAATCCGAATAAATGGTCGGCAGAAACTCCTTATCGTTATACCCTGATCGCGGAACTGAAAGATCATAAAAACCGGAGTATCGAGACAGTATCTACGATTGTCGGTTTCCGGAAAGTGGAAATCAAAGATACACCTGCGTCAGAAGATGAGTTCGGGCTTGCCGGACGCTATTATTATGTGAACGGAAAGACCGTTAAACTGAAAGGGGTGAACCGTCATGAATCCAACCCTGCTGTGGGACATGCCATTACCCGTGAGATGATGGAAAAAGAAATTATGCTGATGAAGCGTGCTAACATCAATCATGTTCGTAACTCTCACTATCCGGATGATCCGTATTGGTACTTCCTGTGCAACAAATATGGTATCTATCTGGAAGATGAGGCTAACATCGAATCACACGAATATTATTATGGTGCCGCTTCGCTTTCTCATCCGGTGGAATGGCAAAATGCTCATGTGGCTCGTGTTATGGAAATGGTGCATGCCAATGTCAACAATCCTTCTATCGTGATTTGGTCGTTAGGTAATGAGGCCGGTCCGGGTAAGAATTTTGTGGCGGCTTATGATGCGTTGAAGAAGTTCGATACTTCCCGTCCCGTACAATATGAACGTAACAATGATATTGTTGATATGGGTTCGAATCAGTATCCGTCTATCGGTTGGGTACGTGGTGCTGTACAGGGGAAATATGATATTAAATATCCGTTCCATATCTCCGAGTATGCTCATTCAATGGGAAATGCTTGCGGTAATCTTATTGATTATTGGGAAGCTATGGAGTCTACCAACTTCTTCTGTGGCGGTGCTATATGGGATTGGGTAGACCAGTCCATGTATAATTACGATCCGAAAACGGGTACGCGTTATCTGGCTTATGGAGGTGACTTCGGCGATACTCCCAATGATGGGCAGTTTGTAATGAACGGAATCGTGTTCGGAGATCTGGAACCGAAACCTCAATATTATGAAGTGAGAAAAGTATATCAGAATATCGGAGTGAAAGCTGTCGATGTTGAGAAGGGTGTCTTTGAGATCTTCAATAAGTATTATTTCAAGAATCTGGCGGACGACTACTATTTGATGTGGTCCGTTTATGAGGACGGCAAGGCTATTCAGGCAACTCTGAAGAAAGACATCAATCTGGCTCCCCGCCAGCGGATGCAAATCTCTCTTCCCTATAATCGTGCTGCGTTTAAAAAAGATGCGGAGTACTTTGTGAAAGTGCAGTTTATATTGAAAGACAAGATGCCTTGGGCCGATAAAGACTTCGTAATGGCGGAAGAACAGGTACTGGTGAAGGAAGCTACGGATCGTCCGTTAATCAGTGAAGTGGCTGGGGCCTGCCGCTACTGCGGGAAGTCTGAAGAGTCGTATGAACCCGAGTACAGAGAGAATCGAAATTAAAGGGGACGGCTTTGAAGCGGAATTCGATCAGCAGACCGGAAGTATTTATAGCTTGAAATACGGCGATAAAACAATTATTGCGGCCGGAAACGGACCGAAACTTGATGCACTTCGTGCCTTTACAAACAATGATAACTGGTTCTATGCTCCTTGGTTTGAATATGGTTTGCATAACCTGCAACATAAAATGATAGAGGTAACAGCTCGTGAGAAGGATAGTAAAATGGTATTGAGTTTTACCGTAGAATCGCAGGCGCCGAATGCTGCAAGCATTAAAGGGGGGACCAGTTCCGGTAAAAATAGTATTGTGGAACTGACAGACCGGAAATTTGGAGCCAATGACTTTAAGTTTATTACCAATCAGGTGTGGACGGTTTATCCGGACGGTTCTATCGAATTGCAGTCCAGTATTACTTCTACTCGTCCCAGCCTGACTTTGCCACGTCTTGGCTATGTGATGAAAGTTCCTCAGGAATATGCTAACTTTACTTATTATGGTCGTGGACCGATTGATAACTATGCCGACCGTAAGAGTGGCCAGTTTATAGAGCAACATACGAATACGGTAGCGGGTGAGTTTGTGAATTTCCCGAAGCCGCAGGATATGGGTAATCATGAAGATGTACGTTGGTGTGCATTGACGAATCAGGCAGGACAAGGGGCAGTCTTTATAGCTACCGATCGCCTGTCGGTGTCTGCACTTCAATATTCTGCTCTTGATTTGATCCTGGCTTCTCATCCATATCAATTGCCTAAAGCAGGTGATACTTATTTGCATCTGGATTGTGCAGTTACCGGTTTGGGTGGTAATAGCTGCGGTCAAGGTGGCCCTCTTGTTCAAGACAGGGTATTTGCCGGTCATCATAATATGGGCTTTATTATCCGTCCGGCTGTTGGTGCGAATTTGGCAGCTGTTGCTAATGTTGCTCCTGCCGGAGATATTCCTTTGTCTATCACACGTACTCCTGCCGGGATGGTAGAATTGACGTCGGCAAAGAAAGACGCTGTATTCTGCTATACGATTGACGGTAGTAAAAAGGTACAGGAATATACAGAACCTATTCCTTTGCGTAATGGAGGTACTGTGAAAGCATGGTATAAGGACAATAAGGATATTAGTGCCGTTATGAAGTTTGAAAAGATAGAAAATATCCAGATGCAGGTGGTATATGCCAGCAGCCAGGAATCAGGCGATGGAGATGCTGCTAATCTGGTTGACGGTGATCCTAGTACGATATGGCATACAATGTATTCAGTAACGGTTGCCAAATATCCGCACTGGGTGGATCTTGATGCAGGTGAAGTAAAAGAAATCAAAGGCTTTACCTATCTGCCGCGTCAGAATGGAAATAATGGTAATATCAAGGATTACTCTATTCAAGTCAGCATGGATGGTAAAGAATGGGGTGATCCGGTCAAGAAAGGTACTTTTGCTAATAACTCAAAGGAAAAGAGGGTGATGTTCGACAAGCCGGTAAAGGCACGTTATATTCGCTTTACTGCTTTGAGTTCGCAGAACGGACAAGACTTTGCGTCCGGTGCAGAAGTGACTATCCTGGCTAACTAGAATAAAACTATTCAGGCACAGATTACACGGACTTCACAGTTTTAGTCAATCAAAGGACTGTGAAATTTGTGTAATCCGTGTCTGATAACTAATAATGATTGGTGGTTATTACAATTCCCTTCCCGCTTTCTCGAAATCAGCCTTCGACTTACTTTGCGTTACAATATATACACCGAGAAATACGAGCGCAATGGCAAGTCCTTTCTGCCAGCCGAAACTTCCGATTCCCATAATAATGGCAGCAATCGTAGCCACAATCGGCTGCATATAATTATACATACTGACAACGGTAGGACGAAGCAGTTTTTGTGCCGTCATAATGCAGAGATAGGCTAGGAAACTTCCCCCTAGTACTACATAGAGCACTTGTATGATAGCAACGGTGGAAATAGAGGCCCACTGAATCGTTGAAATGTCATAATAGGAGAAAGGTATATAACATATCGAGGCGTAAACGAACATCCATTTATTGATTGTTACCGCTGAATACTGCTGAGATAGTCCTTTGAATACCGTCAGATAGATAGAGAAACTGATTTGTGCTACCAGACAGAGCAAGTCGCCGATAAGGTTTCTGTTACCGCCACTTGCAGCCTGACTACTTAAAATAAGGATAAGTGCCCCCATAGCACCTACAAAGATTCCCAATACCTTCTTGTTTGTAATCGGTTCTTTCAGATAAATGGCAGCCACAATCATGGTTACTATCGGCAAAGTAGTAGTTACGATGGAGGCGTCGATAGGCGAAGTCATGGAAAGTCCGAAAATAAAGATCCCCTGATTAAATACTAAGGCAAACAGAGAAGCAAAGAAAATCTTTAGCATATCCCTGTGGTTGACGTGCTCTTGTTTACAGAATATAGATAACATCCAGAAAGCAGCCGCAGCTCCTATCATACGGAATGTAGTGACGGAAAGAGCGGAAAACTCTTGCAGAGCCGATTTACCAGGAGCCATTAAGCCCCACATAACGTTTGCTGTCAACGCAAACAGATGACCGTGTAGATTCTTACTTTTGTCCATGCTGATAATAGTGATCTAATATAATCTTATAAGAATAACATCTAATTAGAAAAAACGGTTGGCAAAGGTAACTTTTTTATTCTTGTATTTTCTCAATCCGGTAAATAAACTGACATACTTTGAGAAAAAATGGCAAGGGGAATAATTCTTCCCTGCACAGACAAAGACTTAATCATAATAAGCATTTGATAAATGATAAAGAAAGGTGTTGTGGCAGACATTGCGATACTATGTAATCATCTTCCCGGCGGACTACTGCCAGACCGCGTCCTCGTCCACACCGGAGATAGAAATGAAGTAGTCTCATTTCTGTTGAAACAGAGAAAGGAGAAGACGATAAAACAAAATGTCCCGTTTGTGCATGAAAACGGGACATTTTATTTATATTTGCCTTGATTAAACTTGAATATTATGGAACAACAAGCCAATTATATCCGTCGTATCGAAATCCACGGACTATGGGGACGTTTTAATATAAGCTGGGATTTACGTCCCGACGTAAATATCCTTTCCGGCATTAACGGAGTGGGGAAGACAACGATTCTCAATCGTTCCGTCGGCTATCTTGAAGACCTTTCCGGAGAGATGAAAAGCGACGAAAAAAACGGCGTGCGTCTTTTCTTCGACAATCCCGAGGCCACCTATATACCGTATGATGTGATTCGCAGTTACGACCGCCCCCTGATTATGGGCGACTTTACAGCCCGTATGGCAGATAAGAATGTGAAGTCCGAACTGGACTGGCAGCTCTACCTTCTCCAACGCCGTTATCTTGATTATCAGGTCAACATAGGCAATAAAATGATAGAAATGCTTTCGAGCAACGATGAAGAAGAACGGCGAAAAGCCGCGACCCTGTCGATTGCCAAACGTCGTTTTCAGGATATGATTGACGAACTGTTCAGCTATACCCGTAAGAAGATAGACCGTAAACGGAACGACATTGCTTTCTATCAGGATGGCGAACTGCTGTTTCCCTATAAACTGTCTTCCGGTGAAAAGCAGATGTTAGTAATTCTGTTGACGGTACTCGTGCAGGACAACAGCCATTGTGTGCTGTTTATGGATGAACCGGAGGCTTCCCTTCATATCGAATGGCAGCAGAGATTAATTTCAATGATACGGGAACTGAATCCGAATGTGCAGATTATCCTGACTACCCATTCGCCTGCCGTCATTATGGAAGGTTGGCTGGACGCCGTGACGGAAGTGAGCGATATATCCACCTCGTTGGAACATACGTTTGAAAAAGGATGTTCCCAAACGAAACCATAATTTGTATAATTAGTAACTATCAACATGGCAACTTCACTAAGAGATAACCTGACTTCTTCTTACTTCAACGCTGCCCATAAACTCTACTCGAAGAAGGCGCGCCGACGTATCATTGCTTATGTAGAAAGCTATGATGATGTCGCATTCTGGCGTACGTTGCTCGAAGAATTTGAAGATGACGAACATTATTTCCAGGTGATGCTTCCTTCCGCCACCTCCCTGGCAAAAGGGAAGAAGATGGTGTTGATGAATACGTTGAATACAAAGGAACTGGGAAGAAGCCTGATTGCCTGTGTCGACAGTGACTATGATTTTCTGTTGCAAGGAGCTACCAATACCTCCCGTAAGATTAACCGGAACAAATATATTTTCCAGACCTACACTTACGCCATTGAAAACTACCATTGTTTTGCTGAAAGTCTTCATGAAGTGTGTGTGCAGGCTACGCTGAACGACCGTTTTATTCTCGATTTCGATGCTTACCTGAAACGTTACTCGGAAATCGTATATCCGCTTTTTCTGTGGAATATCTGGTTCTACCGCCAGCGTGATACTTATACCTTTCCGATGTATGACTTCCATACATATACGGCTTTGAAAGAGATAAGTTTGAGGCATCCCGAACACAGTCTGGAAGCTTTACAACACCGTGTCAATCAGAAACTTTCGGAATTGAAAAAACGTTTTCCTCGTATTGTCAATCAGGTGAACAACTTACGTGATGAATTGAAGGAACTGGGATTAATGCCCGAAACGACTTATTTATATATGCAGGGACATCACGTAATGGACAATGTCGTGATGAAACTCCTGATTCCGGTCTGTACTGCTCTGAGGCGTGAACGGGAGCAGGAGATCAAACGCCTCGCAGAACATAATGAACAATTTAGAAACGAACTGACCTGTTATCAGAACAGTCAGGTGAATGTAGAGATCATGCTGAAAAAGAATGTAGCCTATAAACGGCTCTTTCATTACGAATGGCTCCGGCAGGACATTCAGGAATACTTGGCGAAAGGAGAATGAAATAAACAATAGATAAAAGAGAACTAAACCAAAAGAGAAAAAATATTTATGAAAGAAGTAATTGATACGGTGAGTGTAGCATTAGCGAGTGGGGAAGTGGAAGAATTGGGAGGAGCAGTGATGCAGGAAGTCAACCGCTCGTTACTATCGGCAGGAGTGAACGAAGAATGGGCTGACAAGATTGACAATCTGATAGTGCTGCTGTTTATTATCGGAATCGCTTTACTGGCTAACGTAATCTGCCGCAGGATCATCTTGCGGGTAGTGGCAAAACTGGTGAAGCAAACTAAGGCGACGTGGGATGATATCGTATTCGATCATAAGGTAATGGTACATCTTAGCAGAATGGTGGCACCGATTCTGATTTATATTGCCATTCCTATTGCTTTCCCCGAACATGCTGATTCCGGGTTGCTCGATTTCTTACGCAGGCTTTGCATGATTTATATCCTTGCAGTGTTCCTGCGGTTTGTCAGTTCGTTGTTTACTGCCATTTATCAGGTATACAGCCGGAAAGAGCAATATAGGGACAAGCCTTTGAAGGGACTTTTGCAGACGGCACAAGTCATCCTTTTCTTTATAGGGGCTATTATCATCATCAGTATTCTGATTAATCAAAGTCCGGTGGTGTTGTTGACGGGACTCGGAGCTTCTGCTGCCGTCCTGATGTTGGTATTCAAAGACAGTATTATGGGATTTGTGTCCGGTATTCAGCTTTCTGCCAACAATATGCTGAAAGTGGGCGATTGGATTACCATGCCAAAGTACGGTGCGGATGGTACGGTGATAGAAGTAACCTTGAACACCGTGAAAGTGCGCAACCTCGATAATACCATAACCACTATTCCGCCTTACCTGCTGGTTAGTGACTCTTTCCAGAACTGGCAGGGAATGCAGGAGTCAGGTGGCCGCCGCGTGAAACGCTCTATCAATATAGACATGAGCAGCGTGCGTTTCTGTACTCCGGAGATGTTGGCGAAGTATCGAAAGATACAGTTGTTGAAAGATTACGTAGACCGGACGGAGAAAGTAGTGGAAGAATATAACAAAGAACATAATATTGACAATTCAGTACTCGTAAACGGGCGTCGTCAGACAAATTTGGGCGTTTTTCGCGCTTACCTGACTAATTATCTGAAAAGCCTTCCTACCGTTAATCAGGAACTGACTTGCATGGTCCGCCAGCTCCAGCCGACGGAAACCGGTATCCCTCTGGAACTCTATTTCTTTTCGGCCAATAAAGTCTGGGTTGCCTATGAAGGCATACAGGCAGACGTATTCGATCATGTGCTTGCCATTATTCCCGAATTTGACTTGCAAGTATTCCAGAATCCTTCGGGTGCCGACCTGCGCCGGATAGGAGTAAAAATAGAGAAATAAGTATTAGAACAATAAAACACTGTTAACTATCCATTGTCATGACTACACCGTTACCAAATCAGATAATCCGCGAAATCACTCCTCTATCAGACAAGGACTGTTTTTATATTGCAGAACGTTATAAGACGGAATTTACTTATCCTATCCACAATCATTCCGAGTTTGAACTGAACTTTACCGAGAAGGCGGCGGGAGTGAGAAGGGTGGTCGGAGATTCTTCCGAAGTGATAGGCGACTATGATTTGGTCTTGATAACAGGTAAAGACCTGGAGCACGTCTGGGAACAGAACGAATGTCGTTCGAAAGAGATACGGGAGATAACGATCCAGTTTTCTTCCGATCTTTTCTTCAAGAGCTTTATCAATAAGAACCAGTTTGACTCTATCCGCCGGATGTTGGATAAGGCGCAGAAAGGACTTTGTTTCCCGATGTCCGCCATTCTTAAAATATATCCGTTGCTCGATACACTTGCTTCTGAGAAACAGGGATTCTATGCAGTAATCAAGTTTATGACGATTCTCTACGAACTCTCCCTTTTTGAAGAAGAAGCCCGCACATTGTCCAGTTCGTCTTTTGCCAAGATAGATATTCATTCGGACAGCCGCCGTGTGCAAAAGGTGCAGGAGTATATCAATGCCCATTATCAGGAGGAGATTCGCTTGGGGCAGTTGGCAGCTATGGTTGGAATGACGGATGTGTCCTTCAGTCGGTTCTTCAAACTGCGGACTGGTAAGAATCTCTCCGACTATATCATAGATATACGTCTTGGTTTTGCTTCCCGCCTGTTGGTGGATTCTACCATGTCAATAGCCGAAATCTGCTATGAGTGCGGATTCAATAATCTTTCCAACTTCAACCGGATCTTCAAAAAGAAGAAGGCTTGCTCTCCTAAAGAATTTCGTGAGAACTACCGGAAAAAGAAGAAGCTGGTTTAAGGTCCGTACATCTCTTCCATTAGTTGTTCGCAAGCTTTCTGGAGATGTTCTGAGTGGGGGCTTGTGCCACCGGCTTGTCACAGTTGTGCCATCGTGGTGTCACAGTTGTGCCAAGCCGATGTCACAGTTGTGACAGGCCGGTGGCATATCCCGGCACTGAGCTTGTCTGTCGTGTAATAATCTTGCAACCTATCTTTCAACCGATTGTATCTTCGCCGTATTACTGTTGTAACACCCACCCCCTACCTTTGCCCACGGATTTAAAACGTAGAGCAAAGTTCGATGAAAAAACTATTTCTTTTAAGATTTTCCGTTGCAGCCTTTTTTTGTATGCTGTGTGTACTTTCTTCGCTGGCTGCTAATATCAAGGTGAAAGGAGCTGTGAAAGACAAACTTTCCAAGGAGCCTTTAATCGGAGCAACGATTCGTCTGATAGGCACTCAGGCCGGAGCCGTCACTGATATGGACGGTAATTTTGAGTTAAATGCCGGTGGTGTGTTGGAAGGTATGTATGATATTGAAATAAAATATGTAGGATACAAGACCGAGGTTCGTCGCAAGGTCCGTGTGGAGAACGGCAAACTGGTGATACTGAATCTGGAACTGGAAACGGATGCACAGGAACTTGCCGATGTGGTAGTCGTAGCAAAGAAGAATCGTGAGAATGAAAATATGCTGCTGCTCGAACAGCAGAAAGCCGTCATTGCAGTGCAGTCCGTAGGGGTGAAGGAACTTTCGCGCAAAGGGGTTTCCGATGCGGAAGGCGCCGTAACCAAAGTATCAGGGGTATCCAAACAAGACGGAGTGAAGAACGTCTTTGTCCGCGGACTGGGCGACCGCTATAATGCAACCACCTTCAACGGCTTCTCCCTTCCTTCCGAAGACCCTGAATATAAGAATATCTCTCTTGACTTTTTCGGAACGGACGTCATACAGTCCGTAGGTGTCAACAAAGCCTTCAACGCAGGTGGCAGCAGTGATGTCGGCGGCGCAACGATCGACATCGTCTCCAAAGAACTGATAGGTGGCGGAAACTTCGGTATCGGCATTTCCGGCGGACTGAACACGCAAACCTTGACAGCCGATTTCCTCAAAATGGACGGGGTGGACTTTATGGGTTTTGCCAACCGCACCGAACCTGCCGACGAAAACACTTGGGGATTCAAGAATAAACTCGACCCTACCGAAAAACATCTCCAGATAAACCGGAGTTACAGCATTTCCGGCGGAAAACGTTTCTATATAGGTAAGGACAAGAATCCGCTTTCTTTCTTCCTGACCGCCGGACATACAACAGATTATCAGTATACGGACGAAGTGATACGCAATACCACTACCAGCGGCACAATCTATAAAGATATGCAGGGAAAAAAATATGCCGAGAATATCAGCCAACTGCTACTGGCCAACGTGGACTACGATATGAACAACCGTCACCACGTCAGCTATAACTTGATGATGATACACGCCGGCACGCAGTCGGTAGGCGACTACACCGGCAAGAATTCTATCTTTAGCGATGATTACGATAACTTGGGATTGACCCGCCGTCAGCAATCTAATGATAACCTTTTAATCGTCAATCAGTTGTTGACCAATTGGGGACTGACCAAATCATTAAGTCTGGATGCCGGTGCTTCCTACAATATGGTGAAAGGATACGAGCCGGACCGCCGCATCAACAATATCACGAAAGCGGAAAACGGATACACCCTGCTTCGGGGAAACTCTCAACAACGCTACTTCTCCGCACTGGACGAAGATGATATTAATGTAAAAGCAGGCTTGGTCTACCGCTTGAAAGACGATGTGGAAGAAATCTCCAATATCCGCCTCGGCTATACAGGCAGATTTGTAGACGACAGTTTCAAGGCTACGGAATACAACCTGACCGTGGAACATGCTTCCGACTTCCCTTCGCTGGATGGTTTCTCGCTTGATGATTACTATAATCGGGACAACTTATCTTCCGGCTGGTTCAAGATTCAGAAGAATGTGGACAAGTATACTGTCACCAAGAATATCCATTCGGCATACGCCGAAGCTACTTATCAGTTTACCCCGCGTTGGATTGTAAACTTGGGGTTGAAGTATGATTATGTAGATATCAATGTAGATTATAATGTGAATAGAGGCGGTTCCGAAGGAAGCAACACCATCCGGAAAGACTATTTCCTGCCCAGCCTCAATCTGAAATATAATCTGAATGAGAAACATTCCCTCCGCTTGGGGGCAAGCAAGACCTATACGCTGCCGCAAGCCAAAGAAATATCTCCTTACCGCTATGTAGGCGTGAATTTCAACAGTCAGGGAAATCCGAATCTGAAACCCTCGGACAACTATAACTTCGACCTCAAATGGGACTTCAATCCCAGCCCGACGGAACTCGTTTCGCTGACAGCTTTCTATAAACATATCAAAGATCCGATCTCCCGCATTGAAGTGGCCAGTGCCGGTGGATATCTCTCATACGAGAATATTTCGGATCGTGCAACAGTTGCCGGAGTAGAGGTAGAAATACGTAAAAATCTGTTTGTCCGTCCGTTGAGCAGTGCTGCGAACGGCATGAACAAACTCTCCTTCGGACTGAACGGTTCCTACATTTACACCAATGCGAAGATGCCTTTGGCAACCGTCACCACCGGTTCGCAACTGGAAGGAGCTGCCCCGTGGATTGCCAACTTCGACCTTTCTCACCATTTCACCCGAGACGAACGCAGTTTTGTCAATACGCTGGTTCTTAATTATGTGAGCGATAAGATTTATACGATTGGAACGCAAGGATATCAGGACATCATGGAACGGGGACTTGTCACACTCGACTTCGTCTCGCAGGCCCGGTTGAACAAATATCTCTCCCTCAACCTGAAAGCTCGCAACCTGCTGAATCCTTCCCATAAATTGAGTCGCAAAGCCAATGAGAGTGGCGAAAAGGTAGTGCTCGGCGATTATAAAAAAGGAATAAACATCAGCCTGGGAGTGTCGTGCACATTCTAAGTCCCGGCAATAGAAATAGAATAAGATAATTGATTACAGAACTTGATTATTAACTGATTACTGAATAGAATTATTAACTAATTATTGAAGCAAAATGAAAAGATTGTTTGTGAACTTTATGACGTGTGCCGCTATGGCAACTGCACTTACGTTGGCTGCATGTAGCAGTGACAGTGACGGAGAAGGTAATGGAAACGGTAATGGTGGAAACGGAGAAGGCACAGGTAGCTCTATCGTAGTGGGCGACAACATCCTATCCGGAACACTGACCGGCGAACAGACGCTGGAATCTAAAGAATATATCCTGAACGGAACGGTA
>ENA-ORSA01002781-ORSA01002781.1-human-gut-metagenome-genome-assembly--contig:-NODE-2781-length-12029-cov-3.562552_pt1 | contig 12029 bp, 10 predicted proteins | sample MGYA00242179_ERZ509142 | MGnify/ENA primary metagenome ERZ509142 (study PRJEB26280, sample SAMEA2338659) | human gut metagenome | biome: human gut; feature: human-associated habitat; material: faeces... | reverse complement strand
CCGGTCTGCGGAGCCGCCGGATCATATAGATTTCCATTTTATTTCGCCCTGCGGGGCTGAACTCTGCGAGGCTTTGACCCAAAACTGCCCGGAGCACTAGCTCCGGGCAGTTCTCGCTTAGATCATGCTGGGCTGCCAGCAGTCGGGCGTTTCGAAGCCCATCATGGTCACGATGGTCGGCGCGACGTTGGCAAGGCCGTAATGGCCGTCCTTGATCTCATACTTGTTGTCGGGATCGTAGATGATGAAGGGAACGGGGTTGAGAGAATGCGCAGTGCGCACGCTGGTCTTGCCCTTCTTCGTCTCGAGCATCTGATCAGCGTTGCCGTGGTCAGCGGTGACAAGCAGCGTATAGCCATACTTGTCGGCGGCTTCCTTCACGCGGGCCAGACCTGCGTCAACGGCCTCCATCGCGGTAATGACAGCGCTCAAAACGCCGGTATGGCCGACCATGTCGCCGTTCGGATAGTTGCAGCGCAGGAACTGGTACTTATGCGAGGCCATGGCCTCGACCAGAAGATCGGTGATCTCCACGGACTTCATCGCGGGCGCCTGCTCAAACGGGATGACATCGGACGGAACCTCGGCATAGTCCTCAAGGCTCTCATCAACCTTGCCGGAGCGGTTGCCGTTCCAGAAGTAGGTGACGTGGCCGTATTTCTGCGTCTCAGACACAGCATACTCATGCACGCCTGCCTTGCACAGAACCTCGGTCAGCGTGTTGCGGATGACGGGCGGCTCAACCAGATAGTGCATCGGGATCTTGAGGTCGCCGTCATATTCCAGCATACCTGCGAACTTCACGCCAGTATAGTCACCGCGGTCAAACTTGTCAAAGTCCTTGCGGTCAAAGGCGAGGGAAATTTCCTGCGCACGGTCGCCGCGGAAGTTGAAGAGGATGACGCTGTCGCCGTTTTTAATCTTTGCAACGGGCTTGCCGTCATGCGCAACGACGAACGGCAGCAGATCCTGATCGATCATGCCGGGATTCTCGGCGCGGTAGGTTTCAATGGCCTCACGCGCGGAGGCGAACTGACGGCCCTCAGCCTGCACATGCGTGTGCCAGCCCTTTTCGACCATCGGCCAGTTGGCCTCGTAGCGGTCCATGGTAATGACCATGCGGCCGCCGCCGGAGGCGATCTTGTATTCATGCTCCGCGTCGTTCAGTTCCGCCAGAACGGACTCCAGCTGATCAACATAGTCCAGCGCACTTGTCGCGGGGACATCGCGGCCGTCGAGCAGGATGTGGCAGTAGACCTTTTTGAGTCCCATCTCACGCGCCTTTTTCAGCATCGCAATCAGGTGCGAGATATTGGAATGGACGTTGCCGTCGGACAGCAGGCCGATGAAGTGCAGCGCTTTGCCGTTTTGCAGGCAGTTATCCGTCAGGTCGATCCACGTCTTGGACTGGTACAGGGAGCCGGATTCAATGGACTCCTGTACAAGCTTTGCGCCCTGCGAATAGATCTGGCCGCAGCCCAGGGCGTTGTGGCCGACCTCGGAGTTGCCCATATCGTCGTCCGTGGGCAGGCCGACGGCGGTGCCGTGTGCTTTGAGCCACGTCATGGGGCAGGTCGCCATCAGGTTGTCGAGCGTCGGGGTGTTGGCCTGCTTGACCGCGTCGCCGGGGCCGCCGTCGCCGCGTCCAACACCGTCCATAATGACAAGTACGATCGGTTTTTTCATTGGTATTCCCTCCTGAGTAGGATATTCTCGAATTTCACTATATTTTACTACAATTTCCCCCGACTTACAACTTAATTTTCTTTGAACAATCGCAGGGCATGGGCGTTGGCCAACGCATAGACACGCGCGAAATCCACATGCGGGTTATAGACGGCCTCCAACTCGTCATGCAGCGCCTTCGCCTGTGCAAGAAGAGCAGTCACATCCGAAACATCCGGCAGCGGCGCGTCCGGCCCCCGGTAATAGCGCTTCTCGTCCGGCAGATAGACAGCCTCCGTCTCGTCCGGCAGGAGCGGGTTCTGGTAGAGAACCGCATTTTCCCGCACGCGGAGCGCCTCCAATTCCTCGCCGGACACCAGCTGCACCGCGCCTGCGGGCGGCTCGGCAGAAAAAAGGCCCCGGCAGGTGATGGCCCGCAGGAAGCGCTTTTTCCGTTCCTCCTGCGCCGGGAGCGGGCAGGATGGGCGCGCAAACGCTGCAAGACGCGCATACGCCTCGCGGTAGAGCGCGCGATAGCGCGTCTGCAGAAGTTCAATAGCGCGGCGCTCTTTCTGCAAAGCAATGCGGTCATAGAACTGTCCCAGATCGAGATACAGCCCGGCGGCCCCGGGCGTGACGGCCTCAAGCACATGCGGGGCCGTGCCGTCGGCGTAGCCGGTGTGCAGGGCCGGGATATACACGCCGTCCACCGAATCCGGGTCGCCGGAGCACAGGACGTATTCGGTATCCAGCCCTGCGTCCTCCGCCGCCTTGCCGATGGTCTTCATAAAACTCGACTTGCCGCAGCCCGGCCCGCCCTTGATCACCCACAGAAACTCCTCCGGCCCCCGGCAGAACTGCCCGTAAAACGAGACAAAGCCGGAGGCCGTATTACCACCCAGAAAATACCGCGTCACCGCCATGGAAAAGCCCTCCTGCACCTTAGAATACAGGTAGTTTATGCAGCCGCGCGGCGGGATGTGCGTGCAGTCAAACGGGAAAATACGGTGCGAATTTGCCGAAAGCTTTGTACTGTACATCGTATCAGAAAAACACCGTCCACGGGAACTGGGCCGGGGGCTGGGCCTCGAAGACGGCTTCGCCCTTTCCGTCCGGGAAGGAAAGCCGGTAAGACCAGAGCGCACAGGAGCAGCGGCCACTGCCGTATTTTCCGTCGCCCAACAGCGGCAGACCCCGCGAGGCAAACTGGACGCGGATCTGGTGCGTGCGCCCCGTTTCGAGCCGGATGCGCACAAGGCTCAGTCCATCCTGCCTAGCTAGAATTTCATAGTGCAGCTTCGCCTGCTTCACGCCGCCGCGCATCCGCTTGACCACATATGTTTTGTTTTTCACCCGGTCATGGAACAGCAGATCCTCCAGCGTCCCGGCCTTTTCCGCCGGACATCCGGTCAGAACGGCGAGATACGTCTTCTGCATCTGCCCCTGTCCCATCGCCTGCGTCAGGCGCGCGGCTTCCTGCACCGTCTTCGCATAGACCATTATGCCGCCGACTGTCTGGTCGAGCCGGTGAACGGGGAAAATGTCACAGCCCAGCTGCTCGGAGAGCAGCTGCGGCATCGCCTCCGCCTGCGTGCCCTGCGCGGCTATGCCGATGGGCTTGACGCAGACAAGATAGCGCGCGGTTTCCTTCAAAATTTCAATCATACGCTTCGCCTCGTTTCGGGCCTATTCTACCAGAAAAACAAGACGCGCGCAACGGCTTGCAATCCGCGGAAACTCCCGGTATAATACACACGAATATAAGAAACGGAGCAAATATCATGACAACAGAGCAATACCGGAAGCGGTCAGGCTTTTCCATCTTCTTATCCTTCTTCAAGCCCCACCGGGGGCTGTTTTTTCTCGACATGGCCTGTGCACTGGTCGTGTCGATGATCGATCTGGCATACCCCATTATCTCGCGTTACGCCATGCGCACGCTGCTGCCGCAGAGCGCATACCGCACGTTCTTTACGATCATGCTGATCGTGCTGGCAGCGTATGCGCTGCGGTCGGTGCTGTATTTCATTATCACCTACTGGGGCCACACCTTCGGCATCCGTGTAGAGGCTGATATCCGCGCGGCCCTGTTCGGTCACATGCAGGAGTTGGGCTTTGAGTTTTTCGACCGCAACCGCACCGGCCAGCTCATGAGCCGCATGACGACCGACCTCTTTGAGATCACCGAGCTTGCCCATCACGGGCCGGAGGATCTGTTCATTTCGCTCGTGACCATCGTGGGTGCGTTGACCGTCATGACGACAATTGAGTGGCGGCTGGCACTGGTCGTGGCGGTCATGATCCCGGTGTTCGTTGCGATCATTGTCTCGCGCCGTAAGGCGATGCGCGAGGCCTCCCGCCGTGTGAAGAAAAAGACCGGCGCGATCAACGCTGACATCGAATCCGCCCTGTCCGGCATTCGCACGGCCAAGGCGTTTGCCAACGAACATGTTGAGGAGGAAAAATTCGACCGCTCGAACGACATTTACAAGACCTCCAAAAAGATGTTCCATCGGGAAATGGGCATTTTCATGGCCGTGATGGAGTTTTTTACGAGTTCTTTGTCCGTGGCTGTCGTAACCGTGGGCGGTCTGCTCATCATGAAGGGGCAGATGGACACCGTCGATCTTCTGACGTTTACGCTCTATATTGCGTCCTTTGTCAACCCCATCCGCAAGCTGGCAAACTTCACGGAACTGTTCTCCAACGGTACGGCAGGCTTTGATCGTTTTCTGGAGATCATGCGCACCGCGCCGGAACTGCACGACGCGCCGGATGCAATCGAACTGACGCAGGTGCACGGTGAGATCGGCGTGGAAAATGTAAGCTTTTCCTATGAGGACGATCCCGAAGTTCTGCACGATGTGTCCCTGCACGTCCCGGCGGGCAAGACCGTCGCCATCGTCGGCCCTTCCGGCGGCGGCAAGAGTACGCTCTGCCAGCTGATCCCCCGCTTTTACGACGTGACCGGTGGTGCGATCACCGTTGACGGCCACGACGTGCGCAGCGTCACGCAGGAATCTCTGCGCCGCTCCATCGGCATTGTACAGCAGGATGTATTTCTGTTCGCCGATTCCATTCTGGAAAACATCCGCTACGGTAAGCCCGGCGCGACGATGGAGGAGATCATTGACGCGGCGAAGCGTGCGGAAATTTACGACGATATCATGGCCATGCCAGACGGCTTTGACACTTACGTCGGCGAACGCGGCACGCTCCTGTCCGGCGGACAGAAGCAGCGCATTTCCATTGCGCGCATTTTCCTCAAAAACCCGCCGATTCTCATTCTCGACGAGGCGACGAGCGCGCTCGACACGCTGACGGAGGCGAAGATCCAGCACGCGTTTGACGAACTGGCGAAAAATCGCACCACGCTCATCATTGCGCACCGCCTGTCCACCATCCGCGCCGCAGGCGAGATCGTCGTCATTGCCGACGGCCGCATCGCCGAGCGCGGCACGAATGAGGAACTTCTCAAGCATAACGGCATCTACGCCAGCCTCTGCCGCACGCAGAATCTGCTGGCATAACTGAAACCGCCCTGCCGCGCAAAATGGCGCGGCAGGGCAAAAAAAATCACCGGCAGCCCGCAATGGGCTGCCGGATGTTTTTTCTTAATCCCACGGATTGATGGGGTCATCAGGTTCAGTCGGGTCATCGGGATTGTCCGGGTAATCCGGGTCGATGGGATCCGGCTCCTCGGGCACCTCAGGCTCGACATACGGCGTGCATTTGTAGCTGGTGTTGCGGGCCTGATACGTATCCTTGTGCAGCGTCTCGGTCTTGATGACAGTACCGTTTGCATCCACATAATCGCGGTAGGCCATGACGGTCTTGCCGACGTAGGAATACTGCACCATGTCGCCCTTGATATACTTGTTGCCGTCCTTGTCAACGACGATGTTGACGGTGTTGCCGTTTTCGTCGAGGGCGGTACCGGCGTCGGTGATGATGGTCTTGTCGCCGTCGATCTCCATCTTGGGCTGGACGGTCGCAACGACCTCGTGCCGCAGGACGATATGATCATAGCCCTTATCCTTCGGCGCGGTGCCCACAAGCTTGATATGGACATAGCCGCCGGAGACGGAAGCATCAATGCGCATCGGATGGTCGGTGCTGTTGACAAACTTATAGTCGAGACTGCCCCAGTAGATCGTCGCGTCCATGCCGAGCTGGACGTAGGTGACGGTGAACATATGCGGCGCACGCTCTGTGACCTTGAGATCGGCGTAGAGGCAGGCGGTATAGATCGTGGAGGCGACCTGACAGACGCCTCCGCCGGCCTCTGCCTCGCTCTTGCCGCCGGTCTGGTAGACGATAGCGGACTGATAGCCCTTCTCCGGCGTGCGCTCACCGACGATCTTGTTGAACGAGAACTCGTCTCCGGGGTTCAGGATGGTGCCGTCGATCGCCTTGCAGGCCAGTTCCAGATTCTTCGTGCGTCCGGCCTGCGCGGTGTGCGGGCTGTCGCAGGAGCCAAGCACATCGGAGAAGTATTCCTTCTCCAGTTCGGCCAGCGTGACCTCCGGCTGAATTGCCTCGGCCTGAATGACGATTTTCGTGCCGGGTTCAGCCATGGCAAGCTGCTGGGTGTAATACGACACGTCAAAGCCGAAGCCGACCTTTTCGGCAACGAGTTCCTTCTTTTCCTCGTCGTAATATGCGTCTTTCATCTCGGTTGCGAACTGGTCGTAATACCGTTGAAGATCAACCGGCGCGCAGGGCTCGGTGTCGTAATCGAACTTGAGTTCGGACAGATCGCCGGCATTGAACCGCGCAACGACCGCATCATAGAGTGCATCGGCATCGAGCGAAATTTTCGGCGAACCCGTCACGACTGTGACGGTTTTCGCGTCGGCATCGACCGTAACGGTCGGGTCAACCTTTTCCGACGCACAGGCGCGGGCGGTCTGATCAATGAGATCGCGGATATACGCGGTATCGAGATTCGTCCCGGATTCGAGCGAAATGTCCTGCCGGGTCTTTTTTGCCCGTTCGTATGTGAGAAGCGCCGTAATCGGGCCGCCGTCGCGGCCGTAGTTCATGGCGGCGTCTGCTGCCTCGTCCGGGTTGAGGGCGACGTTGGTGATCTCGGGGGTAAAGTCAATCGTCCGGTCGGGCAGGACAACGGTCAGCGTATCGGTAGCTGTCTCCTGCTCGACGGCGAGCGTCACGGCGTTAATTGCCGCGTCCCGCTTCAATCCGCCGACGTTCACGCCCGCGACATAGACGTTTGGGAAGATGGTGTCGCTTCCCTTTAAAATAAAGCCATAGGTGCAGACACCGAGTAACGCCAGAAGCGCAACACATCCCGCGATCACGGCAGCCTTCTTTCCGGCATTGCCGGACGGCTGCTTCTTCGGCGCAGCGGCTCTGTCCGCCGCAGTCTTGTGCGCGGGGCGGCTGGCCTCAAATCTGCCTTTCTTTCTGATAAGAATCCCTCCTATTCAAAAGCCGCAGGGCGACATAATCTTTTTCTGTATTATACATAAACCGACCGATTTTTGCAACGGCATTCCCGACAGGAACAGGCCCCAGAATTCTGAAATTTCTATTAACATTTTCGGGTTTGTGCACTGCAAGTTCATTGCGTTAAATTAGCTTTGCGTTCAAAATTTGCAAGGCAGTACGGATTCGCCAAGGCCCTGTAGGGGCCGATGCCCACATCGGCCCGTTGAGAAGTTACAAATTTGCCGAAGATTTCCGTAAAAACGCAGCGAATCAAAACCTCCCCTTGCCATGTCCTGCATGATAAGGGGAGGCGGCATTTGCGCAAGCAAATGACGAAGGGGATGCGCTGCGGATATCAGTGTGCTTGGAAAGCTGCAGAATACAAAATCCTCTCAGGCGTTTTCACGCTTATACAGCGCAGTACGGAAGCGTTTTCCGATCCGCGAAGCGGTAGGTGCGCAAAAACGGCTCCGGGCGCAGGCCCTTTTCCAGATAGTCGAGCAGCAGAAGCGCGCAGGCGCGGCTGTCACTGCCGGCGTTGTGATGGTCGAGTTCCAGCCGCAGATGGTCACAGAGCGTATTCAGCTTATGATTCTGCAGATACGGATATGCCTTTCTGCCCATCTGGCAGGTACACAGATAGGCAGCCTCCGGCTTCCAGTCGATGTGATAGTCATGCAGGCAGCTGGCCAGCACCCGCAGATCAAACGGCGCGTTGTGCGCAACCAGAATGCTCTCCTCCAGCATCGGCTTCAGCAGCTGCCAGAGCGCAGAGAAGTCCGGTTGGCCGCGCACCATCTCCGGCGTGATGCCGGTCAGCGCGATATTGAACGGGTCAAAATGTGTCTGCGGGTCAACGAGCGTATAAAGTTCCTGTACGATCTGCCCGTTTTCGATCACGCTCACACCGATGGCGCTCATGCGCCGGTTTTGTGCGTTTGGCGTTTCCACGTCGAATGCGACGTATCGTTCTTCCATGCTTCCACCCCATCTGACAGGATGGGATCAGTATAGCAGATTTTCTGTCCCTTGTCAGCCCTCTTCGATCGCGCTCGTCGGGCAGGCGTCCATGGCTTCGGCGGCAGTTTCCTGCACGCGCTCCGGCATGGGGCCGGGCTTTGCTTCGGCATAGCCGTCATCCCTGAGGGAGAAGACCTCCGGGCACGTTTCGGCGCACAGTCCACAGCCGATGCAGACGTCCTCGTTTACATGATAGTGCATACACGTTCTCCTTCCAAAAAACTGAGCCAGCCGGTTTTTTCGGCTGGCTCTAGTATTTGCAGAAATTTATCTTTTCTTCCTGCGTGGGAAAATTCCCTTGTTCAACCGCGCCTTCGCTTTGCGCAGCCCCCGGCGGCAGACGAACATGACCGAGAACGCAAGCAGGCCCAGCACAACAAGAATCAGAAGCGACGGATTATCCAGCGCACTCAGCGTAAACAGTTCCGGCAGGAAGAAGTAGCACACCACGAACGCTGCACACAGTCCAATGAGCATGGCCTTGCGGAGTTTATTCAGCGGCAGCGAGGTCTGGTGGATCATCAGCAGACCCACAATGCCCATAATGCCGGTGCAGAGCGTGGAGAGCATATCCTCTTTGATATGAAACGCCAGATAGAACAGCATCACGCCAACCACGAGAATGAGGTCAGACAGCGCGGCGGGCAGCGCCCGGTAAATGACGTTCGGCATGAATCTGCCGCTGATGCGGTTCTCGTTCGGCTCCATGGCGAGGATGAACGACGGGATGCCAATCGTCAGCGCGTTGACCAGACTCAGCTGCGCGGGCGTATAAGGATAGGGGAGCGTGAAGAGCAGCGTAATCAGCGAGAGAACAAAGGTGAAGATGTTCTTGACGAGATACAGCGACGCGCTGCGCTCGATGTTGTTGATGACGCGCCTGCCCTCCGCCACGACGGACGGCAGGGCGGAAAACTGCGAATCGAGCAGCACGATATGCGACGCCTGACACGCGACGCCCGAGCCGGAGGCCATGGCGATGGAGCAGTCCGCCTCGCGCAGCGCCAGCACGTCGTTCACGCCGTCGCCGGTCATGGCGACGGTGTGGCCAGCGCGCTTCATAGCCGCGACAAGCTTCTTTTTCTGGTCCGGCGTGACGCGGCCGAAGACGGTCATTTCCTCTGCTGCCTTCGCAATGTCAACGTCTGTCTTGAGCGTTCGTGCATCGACGAATTTCTCCGCATTCGGGATCCCGGCCCGCCGTGCGACCTCGGAAACGGTCAGGGGATTGTCGCCGGAGATAACCTTCGTGCGCACGCCCTGCTGCGCAAAATAGGAAAAAGTCTGCGGCGCTTCGGGTCGGATCTTGTTGCTCAGCAAAATCAAGGCCAGCGGCAGAATTTCTGCATTCAGCGTCTCATCCGACAGCTTTCCGTCGTACAGCGCCAGCAGCAGCACCCGGCAGCCCTTGGACGACCATTCCTCCGCCAGCGGCAGATACTGTTCCTTTTCCGGGCAGTTTGCCAGCAGAATTTCCGGTGCACCGAGCAGATACGTCTCGTCCTCGTGGAATGACACACCACCGTATTTTTTCGCCGACCGGAACGGCATGGCGTCAATCGCCGTCTGCATGGACTGTCCGGTAAAATATCGCCGCAGCGCGGCCATGGTGTCGTTGTCGTCCTGCATGGCGCAGACGTAATCGGCCATGATCATGCGGATATCGTCGGCGATATAGCGATCCGGCTGCAGGGGAACAATATCATCGACGGTCATTTTCGGCTCCGTGATCGTGCCGGTCTTATCGACACAGAGCGTATCGACGCGCGCAAGCGTCTCGATGCAGCCCATATCATGCACGAGTGTACGGCGGTTTGCCAGCCGGATGACGCTTGCAACCAGTGCAAGGCTTGTCAGCAGATATAACCCCTCCGGGATCATGCCGACGATGGAGCCGACCGTGCTCGTCACCGCGTCCGCAATCGGGCTTTTCAGCCACAGATATTCCTTGATGAACATCACCGCGCCCAGCGGAATGACAAGGAAGCCGATCCATTTGATCAGGCTCGTCAGCGAACGCATCATCTCCGACTGCGGCTGCGAGCCGGTCTGCTTGGCCTCCAGCGTGAGCCGGGAGACAAAGCTGTCCGCACCAACGGCGGTCAGCCGTGCGCGGCAGCTGCCGGACACGACAAAGCTGCCGGAGAGCAGTTGGTCGCCCGGCTTTTTGACGATTTCATCGGCCTCGCCCGTGACGAGTGCCTCGTTGACGCGGCATTCGCCTGCTGCGACGACGGCATCCGCCGGGATCTGGTCGCCGGGAGAAAAAACGGCGATATCGTCCCGTACAAGCTGGGCCGCGTCCAACATAACGGTCTGCCCGTCCCGCACGGCACGGCATTTCGGCGCGGCCATGATCTTCAGTCCATCGACCTTTTTCTTTACCCGCAGATCCTGTACAATGCCGATGAACATGTTGCAGAACACAGGACCAAGAAATGTCAGGTTCAGCCACTGCCGCACGGCGATCACGCAGCCCGCCAGCAGGAAGAACAGAAAGTTAAAATAGGTAAAAACGTTTTTCGCAATAATCTCTCGAACCGACGCGCCGGGCGATTCAACCGGTGCATTATCCCAGCCGCCGTCCAGCCGCTCCTGCGCCTGCGCAGCGCTCAGGCCTGACGCGGCGTCTGCCTCCAAAACAGGAATCTCCCGCCGTTGCGGCCTGTCCGGATCCTTCGGTTTTCGTTTCAGGAATGACGCTGCCACAAATGCCGTCCTCCTCCAAGTAATTATCGATATCATATCACATCTGCGGCAGAATTTATCAACAAAGTGTATATTTTCAGAAAATCATAAGAACCGCCGCCCCGGCGTAAAAAACCGCGGCTCCCCGGATGGATTCGGGTGCCGCGTGTGCTTTTTATTCATCCTGGTACCGGAACAGCGCCCGGCTGAGAGCGAGGATCTCCGGCTCGTCGAGAGAATTTTCAAAAACAGCCGTTCCCGGTGCGTCGCTGCTGCGCAGCATGCCGTTTTCGGCAAGCTTTCGCGCAAGCTGCATTGCGACGCCGTGGCTTCCGTCCATGATCTCCGGCCCTGGTCCGACGATCCTGCGAATCGCACCCGTCAGGAACGGATAATGTGTGCAGCCCAGCACGATCCCATCGACCGGCTCGCGCAGATACGGCGCAAGCTTCTCGGCCAGATATGCCTCCACTGCGCTCCCTCGCAGTTCCCCGCGCTCGACAAACTCCATCAGCCCTTCGCACGGCAGGCCGATGATCTGCGCCTGATCGTCAAACTGACGCTTGAGTGCCTGAAATTTCTCCTGCCGGATGGTCATGGGCGTCGCCATGACGAGGATCCGGCCGCCGGGGTATTTCTCCACCGCGGGCTTGAGCGCGGGCTCGGTACCGATGACGGGGATGTCGGGATACGCCTCACGCAGCTGCACGATGGCGGCGGACGTCGCCGTATTGCAGGCCACAACGAGCGCCTTGGCCCCCGCCTGCACGAGCTGCTCCGCCGCCGCGCCGGCCAGCGCGCGGATCTCCGCCTCCGGCCGCACGCCATAGGGCGCGTGGAGCGAGTCGCCGTAATACAGATAATTTTCCTGCGGGAGCAGCCGCACCGTCTCCCGCAGGACGCTGATCCCGCCGAGGCCGGAATCGAAAAAGGCGATCGGCCGATCCTGATTTTGCATGCTCACGCCTCCAGAAAGCGCACGATCTGCTCCAGATCGTATTCTCCGCCGTCCATGCTGATGCGCAGCGTCCGGTCCGGCGGGAGCGTCTCGGCCCATTCGTCGTAGAGCTCCTTCAGCTCGTACACGTACATGAGGTCCAGATCGTCCTCATACTCCCGCCCGCGCTGGCGCATATGCTCGATGATCGTGCTGACGGAGCAGTCGAGATAGAGATACTTGTCGACCGGCGGCATCAGCGACGCGA
>ENA-ORSA01002770-ORSA01002770.1-human-gut-metagenome-genome-assembly--contig:-NODE-2770-length-12045-cov-2.135196_pt1 | contig 12045 bp, 6 predicted proteins | sample MGYA00242179_ERZ509142 | MGnify/ENA primary metagenome ERZ509142 (study PRJEB26280, sample SAMEA2338659) | human gut metagenome | biome: human gut; feature: human-associated habitat; material: faeces... | reverse complement strand
TATCTGCAGAACGAGTCACTGAACAATTATGAGACCCATCTGAAAAAGAGCCGGTTCTTCCGGATCCACAAGAGCTACCTGATCAATCTGGATTATGTGAAGGAGATGCAGGTGAGCTACAATAATGGATATTGTGTGAAGATGAAGTACTATGATGCTGAGGCATTGCCCATCGGTCGGACCCAGGTGAAGGAATTTAGACAGATTTTTGAAAAATAGGAATAATTAGAACAACAAAGCAAATATTGAAAAATAAAGATCCCGCCAAAAGCCAGAACGTACAGATATTGTACGGAGGAAGGTTTCGGCGGGATCTTTAAATATCACAAAAAATTCACATACCTCCCTTGACATTGAATATTTGATATGTTACATTACATATAGAACAGTGAGGTGGTGAATATGTCATCGACAAAGAGAGATTATTATGATGTGCTGGGCATCTCGAGAGATGCGGATGCTGCGGCAATTAAACGTGCATATAGAAAATTAGCAAAGAAGTATCATCCGGACTCCAATCCTGGCGATAAGACGGCGGAGCAGATGTTTAAGGATGTAAATGAGGCTTACGACGTTTTGAGTGATCCGAAGAAGAAGAAGCTTTATGACCAGTTTGGACATGCTGCTTTTGACGGAAGTGCCGGAGCAGGCGGCGGAAGCAGATCTTATCATTTCGGCGGCGGATTTGGAGACGGATTCTCAGGCGGAAACAGTGGTTTCGGCGATGGATTTTCCGGTACAGGCAGTAGCTTTGGCGGCAGGGGCAGTGACCTTCACGCCGATATCACCGTCAGCTTCGATGAAGCAGCACTTGGCGGTGACAAGGTGATCAATCTGTCGGATCCTTCTGCACCGGGCAGGACACAGTCGCTTCAGGTGCATATCCCGGCAGGTATTGATGACGGTCAGAGCATCCGTTTAAGAGGCAAAGGTCAGATGGGCAGAAACGGTCAGGCAGGAGATCTGCTTCTGAAAGTTAAAATCGCAGAGAAACCTGGCTTTGAACGAAAAGGCATGGATGTTTACACGACCGTCAATGTTCCGTTTTCCACGGCAGTCCTTGGCGGCGAAGCGAAAGTCCATACGCTCTACGGCGATGTGATCTGCAAAGTAAGGGAAGGCACACAGTCCGGAAGCAAGATTCGTCTGCGAGGCAAAGGTATTGTTTCCATGAAGAATCCGCAGGTACACGGTGATCATTATGTGACCGTCCAGGTACAGGTGCCACGGAACATTACTCCGGAAGCCAGACGCAAACTGCATGAGTTTGAGCAGGCATGTGGTATCAGAAACAGCTATGCAGGATAAATATGAAAATAAAAAGTATAAAAGCGACCGTAAGTTTTACGATATGCTAATATCAGAGCGGATAACGGAGAGATTGTAAAGACATAAGGAAACCTTGTAATTGTATAAAAAAATAGAAAGTGCAGCATACAAAAAGGAAGAAGAGTATGCTGCATTTTTTATGTCAATAGGAAAAAGATAATAAATCTGTATCCGGGCTGTTAAATTTAGATATTTTGTGGATTTATCAGGAAATGATGTTGAGATTAACTGGACAAAATGACGAAAATATAGTATTTTTTTAGTAGGTATTAAAATAAAGATGTCATATGAATGATTTTGTGCTTCCTATTTCAGTCATTCTGCCTGATATTTTTTGAAATACTGCAAATAAGAGTTGAGCAAAGAAAAAGGAGGATAACATGAAAACAAGAAAAACATTTTCAGTCATGCTGGTGATCTGTATGCTGCTGTCACTGGTGTTTCCCAGTAGTGGGGGGGGTGTCAAATGCAGCCTCAGCTTCTGATAAGGTAACAGTTATTGATGTCACACAGTATGGGGCTGATCCGACCGGAGTAAAGGACAGTGCCGAGGGCATACAGGCAGCTATCGAGGCAGCAAAAGAAGTGACAGGACCGGTTGTGTTGGATTTCCCGAAAGGGGAATATCAGATTTACCCGGATCATGCACAGAAACGAGAACTGTATATTTCAAATACTTTAAGCCGTAATAACGGTGACCGTGGCACGTACAAAATGAAAAATATCGGTATTCTGCTGGAAAATATGGAAAATGTGACACTGGAAGGAAATCAGTCCAGTCTGATCTTCCATGGCAAGATGATGATGTTTTCCACGATCGGATGTAAAAACATCAGAATCCAGAATTTTGACACCGACTTCCAGGTACCGTCGGTAGTCAGTGTAACAGCAGAAAAAGTAGAAGGCAATACAGCGATTTTATATGTTCCAGAATGTTATAATTATTCCGTAAGCGGAACAACCGTTACCTGGAGCAGCGATGTCAGCCCATACACCGGACAGGCATACTGGAGCTATACGAACAATGTCGGACATGTACAGGGATTTGATATGACAACCGCTACCCTGACTACTTCCGGCGATAAATTTTTCAACAACGTACAGAGCATGGAAAAACTGGACGGACATCGTCTGAAGGTGACTTACAATTCTGCACCATCCTTCAAGGCAGGATATGGTCAGCAGATGAGAAGGACTACACGTGATCATTCCGCAGCCTTTTTCTGGGAGAGTGATGGTGTGACGATGCAGCATGTCGAACTGCATTTTCTGCATGCATTTGGTGTGGTAGGACAGCTTTCCAAAAACATTACACTGGATGATGTAAATTTCCGCAACTATGAAGGAAGCGGAAGAACCGGCGTTGGTTCTGCTGACTTTGTGCAGATGTCCGGCTGCGGCGGAACAATCCGCATTGTGAACAGCACATTTGAAGATCCGCAGGATGACCCGATCAACATCCATGGAACATTCTTACAGGTAACAGAACGAATCTCTGATAATAAGTTCAAAGTTCACTATCAGCATCACGAAACTTCCGGTTTTCCGAACTATTATGTGGGAGATGAAGTAGAGTTTGTTTCTAAGGGAACACTGCTTCCAATCGACGGGGCAAAAGCAAAAGTAACCGGAGTGGTAGGTCCGGACGGACATGGCGGAACCATGGTTGCCGGAAATGGTGACAAAGCCGATGCTTCCAAAACGGATCTGGATACAATCATTGTAACACTGGATACAAATATGCCGTCTTCCGTGTCTGCAAATGCAGCAGCTCTGGAAAATGTTACTTATACACCGAGTGTTGAGATTGAGAACAACGTATTCCGTGAGATGCCGGTACGTGGTATTCTGGTGACAACCAGAAAACCGGTCGTGATCCGCAACAACGAATTTGACAACGTAGCCGGTGCAGCCGTTTACATTTCCGATGACGTAAACAGCTGGTACGAGTCAGGACATGATGAAGATGTTCTAATCGAAGGCAATGTATTCAGACGCTGTGGTGTCAACCAGAATTCTTACAGTGCATTTATCCAGTTTGATCCGACCAACAACGGGGCAGCTTCACCGGTACATAAAAATGTAAGGATCAAAGACAATACATTCTATTTTACAAACGGAACCCGCAATATTATTAATGCAAAGAGCGTAAACGGACTGACCTTTACCGGAAACAAAGTTTTGCGTTTCTCTGTAAATGAAAAGGCAAACCCTGCAAAAACCACACTGGCGATCGGCGAGAGCGTTGCTATGAATGTTTCAGCTGTGGAAGGTGCAAATATCAATGCATTTACTTTCAACGGATGCCGCAACGTAAATATTTCTGATAATATTTATGATAAAGGTGTGACACGCAGAGTCGATATCACGAATATGCAGAACAGTGAAGTGAAGATCGGTGAAAACGAAGGCGTAAGCATCGGCAGTGGCACACAGCCGGCAAGCGAAATGATCTATGTCAGCAGCGATCCGGAAGTTGTACGTGTGGATGGCACCGGTCATGTGACAGGTCTGAAAAAGGGAACAGCAACCGTGACAGCTTATGAGCTGGTCGGCGGACGTAAATTCCAGGCAGATCCTGTGACCTTTACGGTGACAGATCAGAGCACCGGAACCGTGACAGCAGTGAAAGTGCTTGCAAAAGATCTGACCGTGAAAAATCCAAGCGACGGCGGCTACAGTGTCAGCGGTGACAGCGTGACCATCAAAGCAATGGGACAGGGACTCTGGGCAACCCAGACAGCCAATAACGTGATCGTAAGCGGTGAAAATGTAAACCGCGGTGACGGAACCTTCACAGCCATCGTCAAGATGAGCGGCAAGACCGTCAACAACTGGGACGAAGCAGGTCTGTTTATCTACAAAGATGATGACAACTATGTGGCAGTCGAGAGAAAACATGGCACGAACAGTCCGAAGGTCCATGTCGTGACCGAAGCAAACGGAAGTGCAAATGAAGACCAGAACACAGAAAATCCGAATGCAGAGGCAATCTGGCTGAAACTGGAGAAATCCGGAAATACCTTTACCGGATATTGCAGTGCTGATAAAGAAAACTGGACAAAAGTAGGAAACAGCATCACAAACGATAAAATCGGCAATTCCTTTGGCGTGGCACTGGTTGCCGGTACCGGAAACAGCACAAAAGGAACCGCATTTACCTTCTCAGACCTGGAGGTCAATGGCAAAGCAGTAGCACTGACCGAAGATGCAGCAACCGGAGGAGAGAGCGGAAATATTGAAAATCTTGCAAAAGTAAAATCAGGAAATGCGATTCTGGAGAGTGCATCTGTATCCGGTGTATCCTTCCCGACATTCTCATCTGAGACAAAGAGCTATGTGACAACTGCCGATAAGAATGTAAAGAGTGTAAAGATTTCTCTGAAAGCAAAAGATGAAAATGCAAAAATCGAAATCTGCCGAAACGGTGTCGGTAATGGTGTCGGACTGAAAAATGTCAATGAGATCGTATCCGCAGAAAACGGCAAAAACCAGATTACAGAGCAGGAAGTTGCACTTGTGGCAGGCTTAAATATCATTACAGCAAGAGTAATCGCAGAAGACGGAACAACACAGGAAATTTATCGTTTCCTGGTTACACGTACCGGAGCACAGGATGCGTCTATCGGCGGCATCAGCGTAGATAACAAAGAAGTGGCAGGTTTTGATGTTTCTGAAAAATCCTACAGTGCATCTCTGACAAAAGGGCAGACCGAAGTCAAAATCGCTCTGAAAAATCCTGGCGAAGGTGCAAAAGCAGTTCTGAATGTAAATGGAAAAACATATAACCCGCAAGAGAGCATTCCTGTTTCCGGCGATAACATGACCGTTGGTATTGCAATCACACCAGACGGCGGCGTAACAGAGCACTACAGCCTGAGTTTGCGTGTACCATCTGACAGCAATGCAAAACTGGAAAAAGTACAGTTTGGCAGTACCATCCAGAGCAATGGAAACTTTAATGCAAATCTCAAAGAGTATACAGCATCAACTATGACAAGAACTTCCAGGGTAACGTTTACCGCACAGGAAGCAAATGCAAAAATTACTGTAAAATGCAACAATGTAACTGCTGCAACCGGAACGGGAAGCGTAGAGACTTCTGTAACGATGAAAAAAGGAAACAACCAGTTACAGGTTACAGTAGAATCTGCAGACAAGAGCAGAACCGAAACCTATATCTGGAGAGTTGAAGGCAAGAGCGAAGTTTACCTTTCTGATTTAAGTTACGAGAGCAATTCTGCAACTGGATGGGGTTCCATCATGAAAGACAAATCTGTAGACGGAAAGACACTGACACTTTATGACGGAAGCCAGGAAAAAACCTTTGAGAAAGGTATGGGTATTCATGCGACCGCAAATCTCTATTACAATATCGAAGGTATGGGCTTTAAGAAATTTACATCTTATATGGGCGTTGACCGTGAAGCAAACCAGGATGGAAATGTAAAATTCAATGTTTATACTGATAATAAACAGGTTTACACAGGTGAAGCTGTTACGAGAGCATCTGAGATGGCAAAATTGGATATTTCTGTGGAAGGTGTCAAAATCCTCAGATTGAACGTGGATCAGAATGGCAGCGACAGCAATGATCACGCAGATTTTGCAGACGCAAAATTCATCACAGAGCTGGCAGATGATACTACTCCGGAAACGGTAGCCGTAACCGGAGTTACACTGGATAAGAGCACAGCGAAACTGACAGAAAAAGGTCAGACAGTAGATCTTACTGCAACAGTAGCACCGGAAAATGCAACAAATAAAAATGTGATATTTGAAACGAGTAATGAAAAAGTAGCAACTGTAGACGGAAACGGAAAAGTGACCGCAGTAGCAAATGGAAAAGCAACCATCACCGTAACGACCGAAGATGGAGAGAAAACAGCAGCCTGTGAAGTGACTGTGGAGATTCCAAATGTACCAGTTCCGGCACCGGAAGAACTGGTGAATGAAGTGAAAAATGAAATCGCAGCAGCAGAAGGCAGGAAAGAAAGTGACTATACAGAAGAAACCTGGAAAGTTTATGAAAAAGCACTGAATGCAGCGAAAGAAGCCGTAGAGCAAAAAACAGCAACCGAAGAAGAGATGCAGCAGATTTTAACAGCTCTTCGCAATGCAGCCTCTGCACTTAAGAAAGAAACACCATCTACGGAAAAAGAAACACCGTCTACAGAAAAGGAAACACCATCTACAAATCCACAGACACCGGAAACTCCAAACGATGGTACGGTGAAAGTTGGTCAGGTGATCAAAGCAGAAGGTCAGTATGGAGTGTTTACTTATAAAGTAACCGGAAAAGACACGGTAGAGGTAAAATCTATCACTGCAAAAGGCAAAGCAAAGAAGAGTGTGAAGATCTTTGATAAGATCAAGGCATCCGGAAAAACATGGAAAGTAACCAGTGTGGCAGCAAATGCATTAAAAGGCAACAAGAAGATGGAAAGTCTGACAATTGGAAAAAATGTCAGAAAGATTGGAAAGAATGCCTTTGCAAATTGCAGAAAGCTGAAAAAAGTTACTATTAAGAGTAAAAAGATCAATACCATTGGAAAGAATGCGTTTAAAAATATAAATAAAAAAGCAACGGTCAAAGTGCCGAAAGCACAGAAGAAAAAGTATGCAAAACTTTTGAACAAAGCGAAACTTTCCAAAAAGGTAAAGATAAAATAGTAAAGGGAAAGTAACAGAAACAAAAGGAAAGAAAGGGGTAAAATATTATGGGACTTATCAGAGCAGCCGTCGGAGCAGTCGGCGGAACAATGGCAGATCAGTGGAGGGAGTTTTTCTATTGTGAGGCGATGGATGCAGATACCCTGGTTGTGAAAGGACAGAAGCAGGTGGGAAAGCGGTCCTCAAACACCAAGGGCAGTGAGAATATCATCTCAAACGGTTCCGGTATTGCAGTTGCCGACGGTCAGTGTATGTTGATCGTTGAGCAGGGCAAGATTGTGGAAGTATGTGCGGAGCCGGGACAGTTTACTTACGACAGTTCTACAGAACCAAGTATTTTTACCGGAAAACTGGGCGAAGGTCTGAAAAAGACCTTTGCTACCTTCGGAAAGCGTTTTACCTACGGCGGAGATACCGGAAAAGACCAGAGAGTGTATTATATCAATACAAAAGAGATCATGGATAACAAATTTGGCACGGCAAATCCGTTTTTGTTCCATGTAGTGGATCACAATACCGGACTGAGCCGTGATGTACAGGTAAGATGCAACGGTATCTATTCTTACCGTATCACCGACCCGATCCTTTTCTATAAAAATGTCTGCGGAAACGTAGAGATGACTTACGACAGAGAAGAGATCGACGGACAGTTAAAGACAGAGTTTATCTCCGCACTGCAGCCGGCATTTGCACAGCTGTCAAAACTGGAGCTTCTGCCAAGTGATATCCCGGCACATGCGGGAGATCTCGAAGAGGCGATGAACGAAGCACTCACCAAAAAGTGGGCGGAAAAACGCGGTATTTCCGTGGTATCCGTAGCGATGAACCCGATCACGCTCAAAGAGGAAGACCTCAAGAAGATCCAGGAAATCCAGGATGCTGCTGTTCTGAGAGATCCGACGATGATGGCGGCAACGCTTGGCAGTGCACAGGCAGAAGCCATGAAAGCAGCCGCATCCAATCCAAACGGTGCGATGATGGGCTTTATGGGACTGAATATGGCAGGAGGAGCCGGAAGTGCCAATATCCAGGATCTTCTCCAGATGGGAAATCAGAGACAGCAGGCACAAAGACAGCAGCAGTATATACCGGAAGAAAAACAGGCACAGCCGATGCGTCCGTCCGCACAGGAAGGAAGCTGGCAGTGCAGCTGCGGAGCTGTAAATACCGGCAAATTCTGCATGGAATGCGGAACAGCAAAGCCGGAAGAGGGCTGGAGATGCAGCTGCGGGGCACTGAACAAAGGTAAATTCTGCAGTGAATGCGGCAGTCCGAGACCGGCAGCAGCAAAAAAATACCGCTGTGATAAATGTGGATGGGAGCCGGAAGATCCGACAAATCCGCCGCGTTTCTGTCCGGAATGCGGAGATCCGTTCAACGATGGTGATATTGTACAGTAAGGGGATGAATCTATGGCAGATATCAGAGAATACAAATGCCCTGCCTGTGGCGGAGCAATGGAATTTGACAGCAAAACTCAGAAAATGAAATGCCCTTACTGTGATACGGTTGCAGATCTGTCCGACTTTGAAGAAACGCAGTCGGAGAAAACAGCTTCCAAAGAAGGGGCAGAACAGGGAGAAACACAGGAAGCAGCAGAAGAAGGAGCAATGATGCTCTACGTGTGCGAATCCTGCGGTGGTGAAATCCTGGCAGATAAAACGACCGGTGCCACGAGCTGTCCGTACTGCGGCAACAAAGTTGTTATGAAAGGGCAGTTTGACGGTGCCTTAAGACCGGATTATATCATTCCATTTAAGAAAGACAAAAAACAGGCAAAAGAAGCATACCGGAAACATCTCGAAGGCAAAAAGTTTTTGCCGGGTGTTTTCAAACAGCAGAACCATATCGACGAGATCAAAGGTGTTTATGTTCCGTTTTGGATATTTGATCTGAAAGCAAAGGCAGATTTCTCCTATCATGCGGAAAAGACGCGTGTATGGGTGTCAAATGATATTGAGTACACAGAGCATGAGAATTTTGAAGTAAAAAGAGCAGGAACGGTAGAGTTTGAAAAAGTTCCGGCAGACGGATCAAAAAAGATGGATGATACGCTGATGGAATCGGTGGAACCATATGATTTTAAGGAAGCAGTACCGTTTCGCATGGCGTATATGGCAGGCTATCTGGCAGACCGCTACGATGTGCCGAAAGAGGAGTGCATCGGGCGTGCAAAAAAACGTATCCGGAGAAGCACAGAGCGTGAATTCCGAAATACCGTTAAAGGTTATCATGTGATCGATCAGGAAAAAGCAAATATGGAGATCAAAGACCAGGCAAAGTATGCTCTCTATCCGGTATGGATCTTAAATACGACCTGGAAAGGTAAAAAATACATTTTTGCCATGAACGGTCAGACCGGAAAGATTGTCGGTGATCTTCCGGCAGACAATGGAGCATTCTGGAGATTTGTTGCCATGTGGGGAGCAGGAATCGGACTTGTCCTTTATGCACTGCTCTGGGTTTTCATGGTGTTGCTGTAAGGAGGTGGCGAGATGAAGAAAACAAAAATGAAAATCATGTCTCTGCTGCTTAGTATGGTATTATTTTTATTCGTACCATTTCTGAATATTCAGGCAGCATCGGATCATCCGGCAAGACTTGTTGACCAGGCAGAGCTGCTCACGGCAGAAGAACAGCAGCAGATCCAGGCAAAACTGGATGAAGTCAGTGAATTGCATCATTGTGATGCAGTGGTAATGACCGTTAATTCCCTGGAGGGAAAAACGGCAACCGAATACGCCGATGATGCATTTGATTACGATGGCTATGGACTTGGCGAAGACAAAGCGGGGATACTTTTCCTGGTGGATATGGGCGACCGCAACTGGGCAACAAGCACACATGGTTATGCGATCACGGCATTTACGGATGCCGGACTTAGTTATATAGAAGAAAAGCTGGTATCCTACCTTGGTGATGGTGAGTACGCAGAAGCATTTAATTGTTTTGCAGAACAGTGCGACCGTTTTCTGACACAGGCAGAGACAGGCGAGCCATATGATGTAGATAATATGCCGCAAGAGCCATTTGCCTATGCATTCTGGCTGGTTGTATGCCTGGCAATCGGATTTGTGATCGCACTGATCACGGCATCGATCAAACGTTCCAAACTGACTTCCGTTGTGAAGCGGACCACAGCAGAAGAATATATGAAAAAAGGCAGTCTGAATCTTACCGTGAAACAGGATCGCTTTATTAATAAAGTGGTTACAAGCCGTCCGGTTCCAAAAAATGATAATGACTCACACAGTGGAGGCGGCGGAAGCAGCACGCATGTCAGCTCATCCGGTGAAGTACACGGAGGTCACAGCGGAAAATTCTAAAGAGTGAGTATACCTGCAAAAGTGTGATACATTTTTGCAGGTATCTTTATATAATTTTAATGTGGATAAAAAATTGTTAATACTATTTTTAGGTACATGGTGTTATGATAGTCATGAAACAGAACTGGGAGACAAAAAGAATCATGAAGATAAAGAAAAAAGCCGGACACCGGCATATGACATCGTTTCAGATCATTATACTGGGATTTATGGGAGTGATCCTGGCAGGGAGTTTGCTGCTGATGCTTCCGTGGGCATCCAGAAGCGGAAGATGGAGTTCCTTTTCTGATACGTTATTTACTGCGACATCAGCAGTCTGTGTAACAGGACTGGTTGTGCAAGATACAGCAACTTACTGGTCTGAATTTGGTCAGGTTATTATTTTGCTGCTGATCCAGATTGGCGGTCTCGGCGTTGTGACTGTGGCAGTATCGATCGCAACGATCGCCGGCAGGAAGATCGGACTGATGCAGAGAAGTACCATGCAGGAAGCAATCGCAGCTCCGAAAATGGGCGGGATTGTGAGGATGACTACTTTTATCTTAAAAACCTCGTTTCTGATCGAACTGATCGGGGCAGTTCTTCTGTTTCCGGTTTTTTACAGAGAATTTGGACTTGGCAAAGGAATCTGGTACGCTGTATTTCATGCGATATCTGCATTCTGCAATGCCGGATTTGATTTGATGGGAGTAAAAGGAAAATTTTCATCCCTGACTTCTTTTGCGGCAAACCCGGTTGTGAATCTTGTGATTATGACACTGATCGTGGTTGGCGGTATTGGATTTTTTACCTGGCTGGATATCAAGGAGAATAAATGGCATATTAAAAAATACCGGCTGCAGAGCAAAGTAGTTCTTGGAGTCAGTGCCTTTCTGATCCTGATTCCGGCGATCATGTTCTTTTTTTTGGAATTTCAGCATATGCCGCTGGGAGAACGGATCTGGAGCTCTTTTTTCCAGTCTGTGACAACAAGAACAGCTGGATTTAATACTGCTGATCTCGATAAAATGACAGATTCCGGAAAGATGGGAATGGTGCTTCTGATGGTGATTGGAGGATCTCCGGGATCTACAGCAGGCGGGATGAAAACAACAACCGCAGCGGTTCTGTTTGCCATGGCGATTTCCGTATTTCGAAAGAATGAGCAGGCACATCTTTATAACAGAAGAATTGCAGAAGAGACGCAGCGAAATGCCGCTACAATTTTTGTTTTATATATGATGCTGTTTACAGGAAGTGCGATGGTCATCAGCTATGTGGAAAAAGTACCGCTTGTGACGGCATTTTTTGAGACCGGATCGGCAATCGGAACGGTAGGACTTTCTCTTGGACTGACGCCGACACTTGGTCTGGCTTCGAGACTGGTACTGATCTGTCTGATGTTCTTTGGAAGAGTCGGGGGACTGACGCTGATCTTTGCGACCGTTTCCGGGAAGCGGACGGAGTATAAATATCCGCAGGAAAAGATTACCGTAGGATAAGAGTATCCACCAGATACAGAGTGTGCTTGATTTGCAGGAAAAAGCAGGATATTTATGATGCGATCAAGATGAAAAATGAAAAAAGCTATAGATGGAGGAAAAGAAGACATGAAATCAATCTTACTGATCGGGCTTGGAAGATTTGGAAGGCATATTGCGATAAAACTGGATGAACTGAATCATCAGGTTATGGCAGTAGACAACAATGAGAGCAGAGTAGAGGCAGTTTTGCCGTA